>MDTG01264131.1_pt1 | contig 11100 bp, 9 predicted proteins | sample 811421 | NCBI WGS metagenome assembly MDTG01 (sample SAMN05326645, study PRJNA326480) | marine metagenome | isolation source: seawater | place: Pacific Ocean: South East | collected 2011
AACCAACTTGATCGTATCTGCAATAAATAGTGAATCGCACACAGCACTGCAATCAAATAGACCAGTTGATGTAATGACTTCCACTTGCGCTTTAATCGACGCTGCCATCCCTTAGTAGAAGTAACCGTTAATGGTATTAATAGAAGCCAAGCTATAAAGCCTAAGGTCAAATAAGGTCGCTCTATTAATTCACTGCCAATGTCGCCCCACTCCCAGCCCAACAAGAAAGCGATGTAAGCAAACAAATGCAACGTTGCATAAAACATCACGAACAAACCAAGCATGCGCCGATGCGGTAAAAGCCATCGCCAGCCCAACCAGCGCATTAAAGGAGTAACTGCAAGTGTTAAGAGCAAAATCTTAAATGCCCACTCACCGGTAAACCAAGTAATTGCCTTACCAGGCTCAGGCCCAAGGATATCGTAATCTCCCATTTGCAAAGCAACTACCTGAGCTAAGATATACGCAAAAGGAGCAAACAAAGCAGAAAAGATTAAGCAACGCCTAACAAACACGTTCATTAAAAGCAGCCCATTGTCATTAGTAATTCTTCCTTAAATCCATCCCCTTATAAAGGTGAGCAACTTGTTCACCATAACCATTAAACATCTGAGTTTCTATTCGATTAGTTTTAAATAAGCTCGAAGGTAAACGGCGCTCTTTAGCCTGACTCCACCGAGGGTGACTGACTTCAGGGTTCACATTGGCATAGAAGCCATATTCCCGAGGAGCAATTGCTTGCCAAGTATTAATCGGTGCCGTTTCAGTAAAGCGAATTTTCACTATTGATTTAATACTCTTAAAACCATATTTCCATGGAACCACCAATCTTATCGGCGCACCATTTTGCTTAGGAAGAATTTCACCATACAAACCAACAGCCATTAAGGTAAGAGGATTCATCGCTTCATCAATTCTAAGCGCTTCGACGTAAGGCCAATCAATGGTTGAAAAGCGTGAACGCTGACCAATCATTTGCTTAGGAGCGTCCAATGTAGTGAACTCAACGTACTTAGCTGTGGATAGAGGTTTAAAGCGCTTAATTAATTCGGCTAAAGGAAAACCAACCCAAGGAATGACCATCGACCAAGCTTCTACGCAGCGTAAACGATAAATACGTTCCTCTAACGGCATCGACTTTAGAATATCTTCTAAATTGAAAACACCTTGTTTTTCACATTCCCCTTCTATTGCTACCGACCAAGGATCTGTAATTAAAGAACCTGCATTGCGGGCTGGGTCATCCTTACCTGTGCCAAACTCATAAAAATTATTATATGAAGTCACATCGCGATACGGCGTTAGTTTCTCAGCCGCACCAAAAGCTGTTTCTTTTGCACCCGCTACTTGAGTCTTTAACCAGTCAGGCCCGAATTTTGGAAGAGTACCTTCATGGGATTCTAACGCCCCTGCTGTGGAAGCCAAGCCCATTGCAGCAACGGCCAAACCGCTCTGCTGCATAAACTTGCGTCGATTCAGATACGCCGAATGTGACGTTATCTCAGATGACGGTATATCAACAGCAGACTTAATTAGCATAAGAGTCTCATCATTAAATTAAAGGCAGGATATTGTAGTTATATATCTGGATTATAGGAGTAGACACTTTATTACACATAAAATTCCCAAGAATATAAAACTACCAGGCACAAAAAAAGGCCTCTAAAGAGACCTTTATCTGTAACGCTATTTAAGATTATGATTTACGATCTTTCAGATACTTTTTACAACTAACAAAAGGACCAGAAAGAGCATAAGCCATAAAAACACCCAGCAATACTTTGGCTGGATCTATCGAAACAACCACAAAGATCATAACAACGGCTAACATCGCAACAAAAGGAACCTTACCCTTAAGGTCTAAACCTTTGAAGCTATGGTATTGAAAGTTACTCACCATCAAAACACCTGCCAACGGAACCAAAATAGCCATAACCCATGCAACATCTTGACCCGTTGCACCTGTTTCACTAAATGCCCAAACTGTTCCAGCAACAATCGCCGCTGCTGCAGGGCTTGCCAAGCCTGTAAAATAATTTTTATCCGCTGTATCAATTTGAGTATTGAAGCGCGCTAAACGCAAAGCCGCACCAGCAACATAAACAAATGCAGCTACCCAGCCAACTTTACCTAAATCTTGTAATGCCCAGCTAAAAGTAACCAACGCTGGCGCCACACCAAAAGAAACCATATCAGCTAAGCTATCGTATTCTGCACCGAAGTCACTTTGCGTATTAGTCATACGAGCAACTCGACCATCCAAGCCATCTAAAATCATGGATATAAATATCGCGATCGCCGCACTTTCAAAATTACCATCCATACCCGCAACAATTGCGTAGAAACCGGAAAATAACGCCCCCGTCGTAAACAAATTTGGCAATAAATAAATGCCTTTGTTACGAGGTTTAGGGCTAGAATCCATTTCAGATTCAGCACTCGTAGATTCTGTAGTATTTTCTTGAATATCGTCGTTCAATTTAACTACCTTATTATCTTGATCGTTCATAAATTTAACTTTTACCTATCTATATAATAGATGCTATTTGCCTACTTGATATACTTAACGGCTTAGCGCTTCTGCATCTTTAGAGCGCTGGTACATCGCTAATATGTCACAGATATACCATTTCGTTCCTCTATCTTACTGAGATGAGCGATGAATCGCTAGCTATTCCCACATCACGGTTTGCCACAATGCTGAAATTAATGGTTCATGCAAACGCTTACTTTGCGCACAAAGACCCACCGCAAAGGGTTCTAATTCAGGCTGAACATCAAGAATACGTACTTTATTCATCAACGGACTGTTTTTCAGCACCAAATCAGGCACCACACCCACACCACAACCCAAGCTCACCATGCTCACAATCGCTTCGTGACCCGATACCTGTGCATAAATATTTTGCTTTAAGCGTTTTTGCTTAAACCAACGATCGACTCGAGTTCTCGCCAGTCCTGACTCAGACAACACCAATGGTACTTTATCCCAGCAAATATCATCTTCCAGTAACTCGGGGACCGACTGATTCGAAACAGGTGCTATAAAAAGAAGCGGGGCTGGGGTAATCGTTTTAAACGTCAGGTTCGCCGCTAACTGATCTGGGCGCGCTGCAATGACCACATCCACATCGCCAGACTGCACATGAGCAATGGACTCCGCTGCATCACCGGTTTTCAGACGAATATCCACCAGCGGATGCTGCGCGCGAAACCTTCCTAATAATTCTGATAAAAAGCTGTAACTCGCCGTCACAGAACAATAAATACTTAGCTGACCCTGTAATTCACTCGCCTGACGCTGCATTGAAAGCTTCAACTGATGCCAAAGTTCCAATACCTGTTCAGCATGTTGGCGAAATAATTCACCTTCCTCGGTTAATCGTAACCGAGTTCCTTCACGATCAAACAGTAAACTTCCGACACTATCTTCCATACGTTTCAGGCGACGACTTAATGTCGAAGGGCTGCAATGCGCAAGTTGGCTAACGACACCTAAATGCTGATGCTCTGCTAGCTGAACAAATACTTCTAAATCTTTATATTCCATAACCAAACTCACCTACAAAGCAATGAAAAGGCTCGTAATCCCAATTATTGAGGCGTGAACAGCCTTCATTGCAAAAAACGCAATGATAAAAAGCAATTATAGCATTTTACGCAACGAGCAACTTAGCCTAGAATGCACGCCATCGAATATTACATTCGCCCAAATTATTATTAACACTTATAGATTGGAGAGACTCATGTCTAACAACTATTTCAACACGCTAAACTTGCGTGAACAGCTTGATCAACTTGGCCGTTGTCGTTTCATGGACCGTAGCGAATTCGCTGACGGCTGTGAAGCGCTTAAAGGCAAAAAAATTGTAATCGTTGGTTGTGGTGCTCAAGGCCTTAACCAAGGTTTGAACATGCGCGATTCTGGCCTAGACATTTCTTATGCTCTACGCGGCGCTGCTATCGCTGAAAAGCGTGCTTCTTTCGTAAACGCTTCTGAAAATGGCTTCACTGTTGGTACTTACGAAGACTTGATTCCTCAAGCTGATCTAGTACTTAACTTGACTCCTGATAAGCAGCACACTGCTGTTGTTACAGCAGTTATGCCTTTGATGAAGCAAAATTCTGCACTTGCATACTCTCACGGCTTTAACGTTGTTGAAGAAGGCATGCAAATCCGCGAAGACATCACTGTAATCATGGTTGCTCCTAAGTGCCCAGGTTCAGAAGTACGTGAAGAATATAAGCGTGGCTTCGGTGTTCCAACACTTCTTGCTGTTCACCCAGAAAATGATCCACGCGGCGAAGGCTGGGATCTTGCTAAAGCATATGCTTCTGCAACTGGTGGTGACCGTGCAGGTTGTCTTGAATCTTCTTTCGTTGCTGAAGTTAAGTCTGACCTTATGGGTGAGCAAACTATCCTTTGTGGTATGTTGCAGACTGGCGCAATCTTAGGCTATGAAAAAATGGTTGCTGACGGCATCGACGGCCCATATGCAGCTAAATTGATTCAATTCGGTTGGGAAACTGTAACTGAAGCACTTAAGATTGGCGGCATCACTAACATGATGGATCGTCTATCTAACCCTGCTAAAATCGTTGCTTTTGATATGGCTGACGAACTTAAAGATCTTATGCGTCCATTGTTCCGCAAGCATCAAGACGACATCATCACTGGTCACTTCTCTAAGACTATGATGGAAGATTGGGCTAACGACGACGTTAACCTTCTTAAATGGCGTGAAGAAACAGCTGAAACTGGCTTCGAAAAAGCTCCAGCTTGTGACACTCCAATCGACGAACAAGAATTCTTCGACAAAGGCATCATGCTTGTTGCTATGGTTAAAGCCGGCGTTGAGCTTGCTTTCGAAGCAATGGTCGAGTCTGGTATCGTTGAAGAATCTGCATACTACGAATCTCTACATGAGACTCCATTAATCGCTAACACTATCGCTCGTAAGAAACTTTACGAAATGAACGTTGTGATTTCTGATACTGCAGAATACGGTTGCTACTTGTTTGCTCACGCAGCAGTGCCTCTATTGGCTGAGAAGTTCATGCCAAACATCACGACTGAAGTGATTGGTAAAGGCTTAAACCTAACATCTAACTCTGTTGATAACGCTCGTCTAGTTGAAGTAAATGACGAAATCCGTAATCACCCAGTTGAATATGTTGGTGAAGAGCTACGTGGCTACATGACTGACATGAAGCGCATTGTAGAAGCTTCTAAGTAATTAATACTTAAAGCGTCTATTTGAGGCTGTTCATTCAGCTTCAAATAAAAAGCCCCTATTGAGTGATCAATAGGGGCTTTTTTGTTTCTGGCTAACTAAAACCCAGCTTCTAACCACCAGGCATGTATTTCTTTACATTAGTATTAAAGTAACGCTTAAACACATTCTTAGCTTCTTCCTCGGATTGACGCCAGCCATAAACTTCAGGCCTATTCGTTTCAATTGCCAAGGTTTTGAATACCAACCAATCATAAACAGCTAACGTTGAAGTTACGTTCTTTGCTGAATTCTTACCGCGAGAATGATGCTGATGGTGCTGAGTTGGAAAAGTAAGTATGTGGCACAATCCCCACATAATAGATCGCACCCACTTATTTCTATGGTTTAAAAGGTAAAGATCATAATTCCAATTCACATGGGTATGTGCAGCCCACAATCCCTTAAAAACCGTTGCGACTAAGAAAACCTCAGTTAGTCCTAGATATAACGCAATTAGCTGAAACCAATAGTTAGGCAAAATAAACCACCAAGCCCAACCATTAATAAACGTTTGCGTTACCGATAATTGCCCTTTGCCATCTGCGCCTCCCGATAAATGATGAGGACGATGATTCATTTTGAAAAATGCCTGAACCCACTGCAGAGCCTTGTTTTTGGGTCGCCTAGAATGAGCAAATAAATGAGCGAAGCCGTGTAAAAACTCTTCGATGCAAAAGAATACAATCAGAGTCCACCAGAAATACTCTTGCTCTAGCCATGCAAGACTGCCAGCACTCGATGGGAAAATAGTAACTAAGATAAACGAAATACCAATTAACAAAAGCGGTCGCTGTACAATTCCCATCATAAGAGTTGCCAAAAAAGCCATCTGCCAATCCTGCTTCGTTTTTTTCCCCCCTTTTGTTCGGCCGCTAGCAACTTCCCATAGAGCTGCCAGTACTATAAATACGACGACAACCACTTTTAGTAGCTCTTCCATCGAACACCTCATTCTTATATTTAGTGATTACAAACACCAAACTAAGCTAGAATAAGTTATATTAAAATTCGATATTACCAATAAGCAACTTCCATGAAGCTAAACTTACGATCCATAGACCTTAATTTATTGCCCATATTTGAAGCGGTTATGGAAACACGACAATACTCGAAAGCTGCCGACCGACTTGGCATGAGTCAACCAGCTATGAGCGCAGCAATTCAACGTTTAAGAAACACCTTAAATGACCCCTTATTTATTCGTACCAGTAAAGGCGTGATTCCAACCCCAAAAGCCGATATTTTATATAACGATATACGAGGGGCACTATCACAACTTCGCCAAGGGCTTAGCCAGCAAAAAGGGTTTGACCCAAGCGCACAACCGCATGATTTTCGTATTTTAAGTGGGGATTACTTTGAATTCGTTCTATTACCGCAACTTATTGAAGAAGTTGAAAGTCATGATTTTCAGATTCGCTTTAACCTAAAACCAATATTAGAAGGTTCAGCAACACAGCTTATTCATGCTCAAGCTGATGTCATGCTCGATGCTTTTCCAATTGACGATGAAAGGATCCATTGTGAAGTCGTCACACAAGAAACACTGGTCGTCGTAGCGAGTAAGAAACACTCTTGGATTAAAGAATCCCCCACAATCAGAGAATTTTTCAAGGCGACTCACGCAGTTCTTCCACATCGTGGGCGCTTATTACCCCTAGATAAAATTATAGATACGAGCCAAATGCCAGAAAGGAAAATAGGAGTTCAAGTTACTCAATACATCAGTTTATTAGCTGCTGTTTCACGCAGTGAATACATAGCCACTGTGCCAAAGCATCTTGCCTCGCGATATGCAGACTCATTAGGGCTTGCTGTATATGACTTTCCGATTGATATTCCGCCAATCAATATTTATATGATGTGGTCGAAGGTATTTGATCACGACCCTGCTAACCAATGGCTTCTTAATCAGTTACGAGCAGTTATTAAGACGATAATGAAAGAGGAAAGCCTCACCGCGAATTAGGGAGCGAGGCTTAAAGCTAAATTACTCTACGTCTTCAACTTCAAAGCTGTGAGTTATCTCAACCCCACCTTTTTCAAGCATGATCGATGCAGAACAATATTTCTCAGCGGAAAGAGCAACCGCTTTCTCAACGGCGACTTCACGCAACTTGCGCCCCTGCACTTTAAAGTGAATATGAATCTTAGTGAAAACTGAAGGTACCGCATCCGCACGTTCAGCCTCGATTTCCGCTACGCAATCCACCACATCCTGACGCTGTTTCTTTAAAATGCTCATTACGTCAAAACTAGTACAACCACCCATGCCTAAAAGCAGTAATTCCATAGGGCGTACCCCCTGGTTTTTTCCACCATGATCTTCAGGACCATCCATAATTACCGTATGACCAGTTCCTGATTCACCTATGAACTTGACGTCACCGCCCCATTTGATTGTCGCTTTCATTAAATTTCTCCTTCGAATTGGCGCAAGATTAACATAGCAAGTCGTTTTAGAATAACTTCACTGCAAATAGTGAGACCTAAGCACTCGTAGTCTTGGGTAAGTTTGGTAGAATAAAACTGATATATCTGATATTACAACTACAGTCTAGTATGGGTACTGTATTGAATTATTGTTTTAATAAGCATCTTTTGCTCCTTTTTACCGCGAACGGATAACTGATTTATGAGTCTTTATGGAATGAATACAAAAGCTGAGTATATCGAGATTTTTTTAAATCACGCTCATCGCCGTCGCTACCCTTCTCGCAGCACACTTATTTATGCGGGAGACCAGAGCGATTCACTCTTCTTTTTGGTCAAAGGATCTGTGTCTGTCATCATCGAAGATGAAGATGGCCGAGAGATGGTAATGGCTTATTTAAATGCGGGTGACTTTTTTGGTGAGATGGGATTATTCGATCCAGAAGCAAAAGCACGTACAGCATGGGTAAAAGCAAAATCTGACTGTGAAGTTGCTGAAATTAGCTATACAAAATTTCTTGAACTCGTAAAAGATGACCCAAGTCTCCTTTATGCGATTTTCGAGCAAATGTCGCTGCGCTTGAGAAATACAACGCGAAAAGCCGGTGATCTTGCATTTTTAGATGTAACTGGCCGTGTCGCACGTACATTGTTAGAACTATCTCAAGAGCCTGATGCAATGACACATCCAGACGGTATGCAAATCAAGATTACCCGCCAAGAAATCGGACGTATTGTTGGTTGCTCTCGCGAAATGGTTGGTCGTGTATTAAAAGCTTTGGAAGAGCAAGGTTTAGTCGATGTTGCAGGGAAAACCATGGTAGTTCATGGAACGCGCCGAGCAGCGACCCTACCTCGAAGAGACAGTTAAAGCCTAATCAATAAACTATTTAAAGAAATCCACAGCAGACTCTGAAACCATGTTCTAAACTTCAATTAGTATTATTGGAGCAGAACTATATGAGCGACCAAGCGTTATTCACTGATGATGAGCCTTTATTTGGCAACGGTGATGATGACAAGCCACAAGTAGAATTTGATGAGACTTGGAAAATCCTTATTGTTGATGACGAGCCAGACGTGCATAAAGTTACGCGTATGGTGCTGCACAACTTCTCTTTCGATGGTTTGAAACTTGAATTGATCAGTGCCTATAACGGTACAGAAGCGAAAGATATCATGGCAAGTCGCAATGATATCGCACTCGCGATCTTAGATGTCGTCATGGAAGATGAACATGCAGGTTTAGAAGTTGCTCGATATATTCGCGAAGACCTAAATAACCGCTATACCCGCCTTGTGCTCAGAACAGGCCAGCCAGGCCAAGCGCCTGAAAATGAAGTCATTCGCAACTACGACATAAATGACTACAAAGATAAAACAGAATTAACCACAACCAAACTTAATACTCTTCTATACGCCACCCTTCGCAGTTATCGTGATATTTGCACTCTGAATCAACATAGAAAAGGCTTAGAAGGCGTTATTAAAGCATCAACCGAGGTGTTTGGTTCAGGCACACTCAATAAATTTGCAAGCGCTGTTCTATCCCAAATAACCAATCTTTTAGGTCTTGAACAAAGCGCGCTTTATTGCTCATCAATTACTCGTGATACTCAGCTGGATATTGAAACACGCACATTCCGAATATTAGCCGCAACGGGGGAGATGCAAGGCAATGAGAATATTGCCACGATGGAAGAACTGCCACCCCAAGTGCAGGAAGGATTCAAACAAGTATTAATCGATCATAAGTCTCATTACTATAAAGATCACTACATTGGCTACTCATCGCCTCAACAGGGAAGCGAAAGCTTACTTTATGTAACCTTTCACCACGAGCTTAGTGAACTTGATAAACAAATTTTAGAAATCTATGCCGCCAATGTTACCGTCACCTATGAAAACCTGTTGATGCGTGATGATATTCAAGAGACCCAGAAAGAACTAGTTTATATGCTCGGTGAAGCGGTTGAACAACGTTCAAAAGAAACAGGTGCACACGTAAAACGTGTTGCGCAAATATCTCAGCTGCTAGCCAAGGCCTATGGCCTCCCTGAACGTGAAGCCGAACTAATTAAGCTCGCGTCACCTTTACATGATGTAGGAAAAGTAGGGATTCCTGATAGCATTTTAAATAAACCAGGGAAGCATACTGCTGACGAGTGGGAAATAATGAAAACCCACGCATTAATTGGTGAAGAAATACTGGCTAAATCTGACAAGCGCATCCTGCAGTTGGGTTCAATAATCGCAGGACAGCATCATGAAAAATGGAATGGTGAAGGGTATCCGCGCGGACTTAAGGGTGAAGAAATTCATATAGCTGGTCGTATTACAGCGTTAGCGGATGTATTTGATGCTTTAGGTAGTAAGCGTTGCTATAAAGATGCTTGGCCCATTGAAAAAATTATCGGGATTATCAAAGAAGAGAGAGGCAAGCAATTTGAACCTAAGCTCGTTGATCTATTCGAAGAGAACATTGATGAGCTAGTCGCAATTAGAGAAAAGTTTCCAGATAACTATTAATAATTAATGAGACAAAAAAATGCAGCCTTCACTTAACGTTAGGCTGCATTTTTTATTTTAGGCTTTAAGTTTAATTAAGTAGAAATTATCGACTAGAAAAACAGCTCAGCCAATTTTTCACCTGGGTATTCTGCACGCATAAAGGCTTCTCCAACCAAGAAAGCATTCACTTGCTTGGCACGCATTGCAGCAACATCTTCACGACCTAAAATACCGCTTTCAGTAACCACCATGCGATCTGCTGGAATGTGATCCAACAAGGCATAAGTATTTTCTAAACTTACTTCAAACGTATGCAGATTACGGTTGTTTATACCAACCAATGGCGTATCCAGTTTCAAGGCAGACTGAAGCTCCTGCTCGTCATGCACTTCAACTAACACATCCATACCCAGCTCTGTTGCTAAGCCTGAAAAATCTTGCAACTGCATATCACTTAAAGCTGACACGATTAATAAGATACAATCTGCATTAATGACTTTTGCTTCAAAAATTTGATAAGGGTCTATCAAGAAATCCTTACGAATAACTGGAATAGAACACGCATTACGTCCTTGCTTAAGAAACTCTTCGCTTCCTTGAAAGTAATCTTTATCGGTTAAAATCGACAAACATGCAGCACCCGATTTTTCATAAGATTCAGCAATACGCGCCGGATCAAAGTCTTCTCGAAAAACACCTTTACTCGGGGAGGCTTTTTTAATTTCAGCGATCACCGCTGGCAAACCTGCATCCACTTTTGCCTGCATCGCCTTGTAAAAACCACGGGCTTCTGGTTGATCAAATGCACGGGCTTTCATGTCAGCCAAAGACATCGCTGCGCTGCGCTGCTGAACTTCAATCGCCTTCGTATCAAGGATCT
>MDTG01340461.1_pt1 | contig 11100 bp, 9 predicted proteins | sample 811421 | NCBI WGS metagenome assembly MDTG01 (sample SAMN05326645, study PRJNA326480) | marine metagenome | isolation source: seawater | place: Pacific Ocean: South East | collected 2011
TATTCAACCAATCCTCTTTTGAAGTAGATCTTAAAACTTCTGCCTCATGACCCTCAATATCAATTTTCATAAAATCTAAATTCTTCATAATATCTTTAAAGGAATCTGTTTCAACTTTAATTGACTCTATTTCTCCATAAGGATCATTTTTGCTCCCTTTTATATGGCTGCCTGTGGTGTTACCTTTAACTCTCAAGAATTCTACATGTCCTGATTTATAGGAAATAGCCTTATTAACTATATGAGGTTTATTATTTTTACAATTTATATTAATGTTTTCTTTTATTTTTTCAAAATGTATTGCGTCAGGTTCATATGAAGTAACATCAAAACCTAAATTGGACAAGATTATAGAATGAACTCCAACATTAGCCCCTAAATCTCCCACTTTTTTATATGTAAATTTATTTTTTAAATAAAATGAAAATAATATTAATTCATCTAATCCAAATAAATGAGTAGTATTTATAGCACCCATTGAAAAAAAAGGGATATTAATAAGTCCTAATTGACCCATATTTATTTTTTCAAGATTACCAGGGCCATAAAGATATTCAATAGCATTTTTTGTAACACCAGCAATATATTTATAAATATCCGAATTTGGTTTATGTTCAGAAGTAATTTTAGGTATTAGTTCAATTAAGGAAATTATTAACTCTTCCTGTGTTTGTTTATGGTAAGTAGCCAGCAATTTATATAAATTGAATTTTTGACATTTTATCATCAAAATGATTAAGTAATGATATTAAGTTTTAAAACTACAACTTTCTCAAATCAAAATCAGAAAATCAATAAATGAAAGCGATCATCTTATCAATTAGTTCTGACATAGGACTTGAATTATCTAAAGCTCTTGCCAAAAAAAATTTTGAAGTCTTTGGAACTTTCAACAAAAGCAATCCTAAAACAAGTATTCCAGATAAAAACCTATTAAAAATAGATATAAAAGATTTTAACTCTGAAATTTTTAAAAATTGGTTAAAAGATATTGGGGAATGGGATGTTTTTATTTCTTGTATTGGAAATCTAAACCCAGTTGGTAAATTATTAAATATTAATTCTAATGAGTGGGTTGAAAGCGTTGCTCAAAACTCTACCTATCAAATAGGAGCTTTATTAAATTCCTTGAAATATCGAAATTTAAAAGGATCGCCTTCAGTAATTTTTTTTGCTGGAGGAGGAACTAATTCCGCGACTGAATTTTATTCAGCCTATACCGTTGGCAAAATTTGTCTAATCAAATCTATTGAACTTTTAGATCATGAAATTGAGGATACAAAGTTTACAATATTGGGGCCTGGATGGGTTAAAACAAAAATTCATAACCAAACTTTAAAAGCAAAATCTAAAGCTGGTATAAATTTCAAAAAAACATTAGATATGCTTAATGAACCAAATAGGTTTAATCCAATTAATAAAGTAATTAATGATGTATTTAAAATTATTGAATTGCCAAAGAAATTTGTAAGTGGAAGAAACTTTTCATCTGTTCACGACGATATAAGTCTCAAAAAGCTTAAAGAGCTATATTCAATTGATAAGGATTTTTATAGACTTAGACGGCATCTAAATAATAATTAGAAATCTTAATTCACTTAATAATAGAATTTCCCACTATATTTGTATTTATCAAAATCTACTTTTCTCAATTCTGAAATAGTAATATCTTTAATATTTTGATTTAGATTATGTAGACTTTTTTCGCATTGAAAAATCATATCATTTATACTTCTCTCCAACGCATCTAACTTACAACTGTATAATTTATACCCCTTATCTTTAAAATGCAAAGGATCCTCGTGCATAGGTTGAGACTCCCAAAAACTATGATCCAATAATTCATCTAATTTTAGAAATCTGCTTAACTTTGTAGAGTAAATTCTTTTAGGGAGTATGTGGTCTTTAACTGATCTTCCTCTATTATTAAACGCTGGGAAACAATCCAACCAAATTGTTGGAACATCAAAGGTACCCGCTGGTTCTGACCCTCCACTATTACTTCCAATAAAAAATCTAGAATGTGACCAAATATAGATCTGAAGACACTCTCTTTCGTACTTACTTAATTTTAGATGCGTAGTATCAAGAACATTTTTCTTATTTTTCATACCAGAATAATTTGAATTTTGGCCAATTAGAAAACAATACATACCAGCTTTATTAACCAAATCTATTGCCTTTTGAAATATGTATGGATTTCCATTGCGCAACGTCTCATCATCTTTTGAGGTTCGCATATGAATCCCAACAAAACTTAATGGTATCTGGCCAAAGTTTTTTAATATTATTTCTTTCGCTAAATCTATTTGATATGAGAATGGCCAAATAATTTTTTTCTGATGATTATTTTTTTCCCAGAATAAATTAGAGTAACACCATATATGTCTATGAAAAGAATATTTGTTTAAGAAAGTATTTGGCCATAACTCAAGATCGGGTTCTAAATCGATATAACATTTATTTGAAAAAACAATCTCTAAACCCAAAATTTTTGCTTTGTCAATTAAGATTTTTGCATATTCATTATTAGCAATACAATTTTCTTTAGCATCTTCAAAAGGTTTAGCAATAATAATTCTAAATTTACTTTTAGATAAATCTATAATTTTATTTTCAATTGCTTTAAAAACATAAGGCAAATTACTCATATGACCAATAGCGGTCATATGAATAGATTCATTATATTGACCAATTTTTCTTCTAGATAACTTATCTAATTTAACTTTCATGTATATAAGCAATTTCTCATAACTTTCAACATCCCCATAACTGCCAAAAGGATAAGCTAAATATAAAATAAATCTTTTAAAGTCATTAGCCGTATTACTTCCTTTTTCTAAAATTTCAATAAGGTTTTTAAGAGAGGCATGGGAGTACCTTTTGTAAGAAACTGAATAGGCAATTTTTCTTAGAAAGTCATTATTATTTTTATAAATATTAAAGTCTTTGAGCATTAAATTTGCGAGATCTCCCTTATCGTTTCCTAGAAAAGAATATTTTACTTTTTTATCATTTAATTTATAAATTGATCTTGTAGAACATTTTAAAAATCTAATTTTCCTAGGAATAAAAGGAATTAAAATAAAAATATCTGAAAATACTTCAGCAATATATTTTTTTATTATTGCTTTCAAATGGACTTTAATAAAGAAATTTTGTATATAGTAAAAAAAATAGTTTATTTTGTCTTTTCCATTTTTATATTTCATATATTTATATTCTTTTAATTCCTACTATCTGGCTAAAAACTAATAAAAATTATAATCTATAATTGATTACTAAAACATTTTTAATTGGCTAATAATAATAAAACTTAAATTTAAAAAAAAAATAAAAATTCTCTAAAATATTGAGATTTTTGTAGTGAACTAATGTCTAGAAATTTAATAATAAAATTAGGATTCTTTGATAAAAATACTATAGTTATTTTTTTTTCTACATAAAGGGGAAAAAGAAAAAAGTTACCAAAAATAATTTTATAATGTTAAATTTAATATTTACTTTCAAAAATATTAAAGATATTGATGATTTCTGCTAAATATTTAAAAATTATTTTCACATTATAAAGTTAATAAATGTTTTTAAACTTGGTCAGGATAAAGATTAAATAAGCCCCCGTCAATATGAATATTATTGCCACTAATATATTTATGACCTTCTAATAATAAAGACTTAACTGCTTCCGCTATATCATCAACACTTAATAAGCCCTTTGAAGGGAAAGAACGCCATTTTTTTGATAATTCTGTAGATTCCCAATATTCTTTTGCTCCTCTCTTGACATATGTTGCGGGGCTGACAAGATTTATATTATAAAGATTTTCACTATTTACAGAAAAATATTTTACTAAAGATAACTGGGCAGATTTGACTGTATGGTATTCCCAACCCTGATCTTTCCCCACTTTTGAGCTGTAGTTAGAACCAATAACTATGATACGCGTAAATTTAACATCACCTTTTCTAGATAAATTATACTCTCTTAAAGCCTCCATAAAATATGCAATTGCAACTACCATGATTTTAATTTCTTTTAAATATTCTCTAAATCCATTGATGGGTCTATATCTTTGAGCAAAAGTAACGCCATCAAAGCCATTGTTTTTAGAAATTAACGTGAAAAATTCTTCTTTTGATGAGACGTTTAAATCTAATTTCAAGAATTCTATTTTTTCTTCCAAAAAATCCCTATAATTTCTCCCCGTTATTATTATTTCATTATCTTCAAAGCTAAGTTTTTCAGCTATTGAATAGCCTAATCCTTTTGTACCTCCAATTACTAAGAAATTTTTTTTCATCATAAAATTGTTATTCTTTAATTATAAACATATTGATTTTTAAAGAGTTTCGATTGGCTTATCTACAAATGGACCAACTGTATTTTCGATAAAACAAAGTAATTTCTCTTTAGGATTTATGGTATGAAATCCTCTGGTATTATTTAAGATAGTATCACCCTCTTCTAAATGCTGTGAATAAATAAGTTTCCCATTTGGTTCAAATTCTTGATACTCCATACTCCCTCTAACTACTGTATAAGATTCATCTTTCCAATCATGTTTATGCGGGGGATATATATAGAAATCTCTTACAAGTATCAACATACTCATTAGATCGCTTGATTCATCATTATGCAAACATAACCTGACAATTTCCTTCTTTATCCTAAGAGATTCTTTAAGCAAAAAATCAATAGCTTCTGAATTAGCTAACTTATTAGAATTTTCACAATAATACACTCCAAGCTTTTTATGGATTTTATATTTGCTCATTTTTTTATGCAAATTTAAATAGTTTTTTAGATTTTAAATTTAATCTAAAAATTACACAAAATTTTTATTTTTAAATTAAGACAATTCAATCTAACAAACTAATTATATAATCACAAATCTCACTTAATTTAACTGGTTTTATTTTTAGCATTGAACTAGTTCTCTTCATATCAAGAAAAGTCGTTGAACCTATATCTTCAAGAGTAATTCCTTGTTCTTTTGAAGTTGAGTCAATAATTTTTATTTGTTTTTTATTCTTTTTAATAAGAACTTTATTAACTTCACGGCAAAGTTCATAATAATTTATGTCTTTTAGACCACTAAAATGAAATATACCTGGAGCCTCTAAATTAGCTAATCTAATCAATGCATCTGCTGACTTTTCATAGAATAATGGACTAAAATAAAGATCTTTGAAGGCAATAATTGGTTCATCATTTTTGTAATTTTTTATCCAATTTAAAAATGGAGTTGTTTCGGGACTAATATTTTTTGTCATCCTAAATATTGCTAATTTATCAACATTTTTTACTTCAGTAGCTTTTTCATAAATTTTTTTCTCACATATATATTTAATCTTGCCGTACTCAATATTAGGATTAGGAATAGCTTTTTCACTTCTATCTTTACAATCCTTCCCAAGCACCATATTACTGGAGATATATACTGTATAAATATTTTTTGTTAAAAGTCTTTTAACGAGTAAGGGTATTTGAAATTGATGAATATCTCTTACAGTCGTACTGCTTGTATTTGCTTGGGCATATGATACTGGACCTCCAATTATTAGACATTTATCAACATCCTCGGGAATTTCAAAAGAATCTGTATCTGACAAATCAAGGAAAAGCTTATTTCTTTTATGTAAAGTCCTTGATGTTGAATATTTAACAACATAATTTTCACGAATTCTTTTGGAGAGTCTAGAATCCCCACCGATTATTAATAAAGACATTTATTTTGATAATTTTTAACTAAAAACTTTTAGTAAATACATCATTTAATGATATTTAATCAATTTACAATATCAGTCAGAGAAATCATATAGTAATTTTTATAATTAGGTTTTTTCTTAATTCTTTGCACTGATTCTGGGGGTAATACATGAATTAATGTTGATCCTTCTTCTAAATCATTGGAACTGAAAATTTCTAGGCCATTAGCTAATGATAATTTTTTTTGTTTAACTTGCATATCATCAACAAAGCCCTTCAAAAATTCTTTCAAATCATAAAAACAAACTGCCTTCATTCCTAAGTGTCCTGCTCCTAAAAAATATAAATTTTTTATATTTTTTTCTTTTAAATAAGATCTAATTTTATTTTTGTTAAGGTTATGTTTTTCTTTGAATAAATTGATTGATAGATTACGATCATTTAATAATTTCTCTTCTGACGAAATTTTTAACCTTGATAAAACAATACATAATATCGGCTCTTTACCATTTTTAAATGATCGAAAACAAGCTTTAAAACCATATGAGTGAAAAAGTTTTCTTAAGGCATTAGTAGTGAAGTATGAATTATGTTCTTCCCATAAAAAATAACTTAAACCTTCTCTAATCATATTTATCGGGGAAGGGACTTCAAAATAAATAGTACCTTTTTTAGACAAACTAGCATCGATAAAATCCATTAAAGTCCTAGGATTAAAAAAATGCTCAAGAATATGTCTAGCAATTATAAAATCAAATTTATTCTGAGAATTTTTTTCATTTTTTTCTAACCTATTTGAATTAAATGAATTGCATATTTCCAATAAGTCATTCTCAATCCACATGGAGGAATTTTTTAAAGCAAAATTTTTAATTTTGATAAAAAGAGATTTATCCTTATAGCTAGCTAATCCAACATTCATATCTTTTTTTAAGATATTTAAATCTTTTAACCAAGTCACTAACTCATTAAAATGATTCTCAGGTTCATTAGAATTAACTCTTAAATCATAGTATTTGATAAATTCATTTGAATCCAATAAAGAAGGATGATTATCTCTTAACCAATAATAATTACAGTTTTTACATTCGTTTAAAAAATAATGGTATTTTGGTGAACAATTTAATTTTTTTCTATACGATTCCTTTTCCGCAATATTCATAGATAAGTGAAAAGATCCTAAATCAAAATGATTAGAATTTTTATTTCCGCAGATGTAGCAATATTGATTTTCTTTTTTCATATTTTTTTTAATTATATTGATCTTAATTTTAAGAAAGAATTAAGGAAATAAATCTTATATTATTTCAGCAAAATAAGGTTTATTCCCTGCACTTATGTGCTCTTTTTTTGTGAGGTGAGCATATTCTTTATTTATAATCCTAAAGTCAATTGAAAATCTTATCTTATCTCCGTTATTTGAAGCACTGCCATGAACAAGGTTTCCAGAAAAAATAGCAAAATTACCTTCTTCACAATTTAAGGTTGCAACATTTTTTAAATTAACTCCTCCAACTATCTTTTTTGGACTGTACTGAAAACCCAAGGAATGTCCTGCACTATATCTTTTTGTATATTTATCTGGTTCTTTTCTTACTATTACCTCATCAATTGGAATTTCATGACTTCTAGGGATATAACGTAAAGAATTTTCTTTAGAAACTCCTCTGATTGGGACCCATATATTAGTTGAATATTCCATTCCCGGACCATAAAAATATTCCCTGTGAAAACCTATTGATTCTGCCTCTTGTTCAAAAAATCTTTCTGGTCTTGAAGCTCTTAAATAAACATTAGCTTGCACTAATATTTCTTTATTATTTTGATAAGTTTGCAAATAATTCAAAACTTGTTTAGCAATTTTATTTGGATATCCAGAATTAATAAGCTGATTTTGTACTTCAAGAACTTTATTACGATAAATATTAATGTCCATATTTAGATATTTTTCCTCATCACTATCAAAATTTGAATCTATTATTTCTCTAAGATCCTTATATATGGATTGACCTATTGGTAAAACTACTATCGAACTCGAGTCTTTTTCTAAATTAATATTATTATTACTGGTGTTCATTAATAAATGATATTAAGATATTAAATTTTTTTTAGATTAGCATATTCTCTTTGCAAGAAAAAAGTTTGTTATTTAATATACATTTAAATTCAAAATTTTTAAAGTATTTACATTAATTATGAAAATCTATTTTTACACTTCTCAAATAAGAATTAATTTTTAATTTATAATGTATATTTATAATTTGATCTAATGAAATATTGAGGAAATGCTAAATAAAAAACTATATAATCAAATTTTTGGGAATAAACAAGGTTATAAAGTCATTGATTTAAATCTGAATCTAATAAACTTAGTCAAAAATTTTATTTGCGATTCAATAAAAAAAAATATTGAACATGATTCTGAATATATAAATAAAATTAAAAATTTTGAACATTGTGTAGAATTTCTTGAAAGTGGCAAATTAACATTAAGCCGAGACAATAGAACTATAGAGAAAGAACAAGTTAGGGACTCCTCATCAAGAATTTTAGATTTTTTGGCAGAATCAATAAAAAGGCCAACACATTTAGTTAATGATGATCTTTACTACAGAGTAGTTAGAAAATTCAATCGCAACGAAATATCTCTTGTACATAGAGATATTTATTTTCATAATATTTTAGATGATTGGACGCCATCATCAAAAGTGTTTAACTCGAAACTATGGATACCACTTTTCCAAAAGAAAGATCAATGTTTAGGAGTTATCCCTGGAAGCCACGAAGAAAAAAAGTTTAATGATGTAAATTATATTTTTGAAAACAAAAAAAAGGTTGGTTTTAAATGTGATTTCACAAGTAATGATTTAACACCGATAACTGTAAAATATGGTCAAGCTTTATTATTCCCATCTACTTTAGTACATGGCTCATTACCAGTTAATCAACTTAAAAGTTTAAGAATAAGTGCTGAATTTACTCTTGGATATTATTTGAAATAATATACAAAAAACTTTACTTTGAATCTTTTTAATAAAATTTAAAAAATTTTCAACTAAACTAATTAGTTATTTAATAAATTTATACTAAGTTAAACACTTTTTATGACCCTTTTTTTTGCTGTTAAAATATGAAAAATATTTAAAGTAATCAATATGAATCAAGAAAATTATTTAAAAATATATGCAATAATCATGATTAATATCTTTCTGTAAATAGTAATATTTTTCTGAAAATGATATTGCTTTAGTACCAAATTTTTCTTCATAAATTATAAAATTTTAAATGCATTTAATTTATTATTCAAAAATTATTCCATAAAAAAATTAGATATTCTCTATAAATTTTCATTTTATTAAATTGATTTAATTATTAATAAATTAAAAATAAGACTTTAAAAATCCAGGAGATATGGTTAGGCTAATTTTTCTTAGAAATTTATTTGGTTGACTTTTAATAAACAATTCCCAAAAATATTTTTCTTCTGGATTACTATAAAAAAATTCGACCCCTAAATATTTTGAAAATTTCCTCTCTGAAGTAGGTTTAACATTAAAAGTTTCAATAATTGAATTATGTATCATTTTAGTATCTAAATCTGAAATTTTGTTATGTATGATTCCTTTACTATAAAAGTTTTTTTCAAAATCATATGGAATATTTTCTGGTAAAAAAGCTAGTTTAATAACATTACTTATATCATTAATTTTATTTCTAGAATTTCTAAATACACAGGGATAAGCTAATGAATTACTATGTGAGGTATGCCAAAAATGCCATACGGTATGATGAAGATAAAGGGTTTTTATTCCTAGTGCAAAGCTAGCTGCGCCTATTCCATTGCCATTATTTATTAAAAGTGAATCTTCATTCAGATAATCTAGGATATCTGAATTATCTTCATCTAAAAAGATAGTTTTATCAAGATTGACTTCCATCTTGCTAATCTCCCTCCAAACCTTTTTATTGGTAAAACAAAAGATTTTTTCTTCACCATTTATTTCATTGGTTGCCTCAATAATTTTGCATATATCTAATACACTAGCGTCTCGCCATGGTTGAGAATTAACTTCAATTTTTTTCTCATTATAGTGAGAGGTTCTCATCGCGATAAAAACATTTCTTGAGTTATTCTTATTTGATAGTATTAAATTACGTCCTATTCTTCGCCAGGGAAATTCAACAGAAAAATCAAGATAATCAATATACTTCATTTCCCTTTCTGCATTATTTTTATCAATGAAAGGCTCATAGTATTTTTTTATATATCTTTTAACAAAATAAATTGAATTATAGTAAAAGAAATTTAGAACAATAAGAAAAAAATCATTGCTTAATTGGAATGTAGAACTATGAATAGAGTTCATATAGTGATTATCAATACCTTTAGATCGCTTAAAAGAGGTAATTATTCGTTTTCTTTTTTCAATGCTTTGAAAAGCAGATGCCATTGCTGATTCAAGAGCTAAATGTCCCAAGTATTTTCTGGTTAATCTTAAACCAAGTAATTTCTTTCTATCTTTCTTGAAATTTAGTCTTAAATAAATAATTATCAGAATACTTGGAAAAAATAAAATCATTTTTAAAAATCTATTAGTCAACTTAATAATAATTTTTGCAAATGCTTTTAATTTTATGATTTTTATATTTATTTTATTTATAATATTCTTTAGAAATTTCACGATAATGGGAAAAGAAATTGATTTAAGTATTTTAATTCCTGCATACAATAATACAGAGTGTTTGATAAGGGCTTTAGATTCTATAAAAAATCAAACTATTGCAAAAAAAATTCATGTTTCTATTTCCGATGATTGTTCTCCAAGAAAAATAAATGAAGAAAAAATTTTAAACTTTAGAAAATTCTTTAAGTCATTAAAATTTACTAGGCAATCAAAAAATTTAGGGGTTTTATCCAATGCAGCATGGTTATTTAATCAAGTAGAGACTGATCTATACTCAATTTTGCAACATGACGACTACATATACAATAAAAATTTTTACGAATCAGCATTAAATGCATTTTCTGAAAATATGAATTTAGTATTTTTTTATGGAAATGCAGTTCAGCATTCATTTTTTGAAGAGAAAAAAACATTCAAAGAAATAATTGGAAAAAGTAAAAAAATGTATGATTTATCAAATAGAAAATTAATAGGTCTTGAAAAAAACAATTTAATGAATGGTAAAAACTTCACTTACAATTTAGTGAATAATTCTGAAAGCTTTATAACAATTTGGTCAGCAATAATATTTAACACACAAGCAACAAGGCAAATTGGCGGTTTTGGAGGTAATTATTCATTATCAAAAGCTGAAGCTTTTTCTCTGAATGTTTACAGAGAAGAAGAACATTTTGCAATATTATATTTATTAAGTATTCTAGGAGA
>MDTG01343379.1_pt1 | contig 11100 bp, 10 predicted proteins | sample 811421 | NCBI WGS metagenome assembly MDTG01 (sample SAMN05326645, study PRJNA326480) | marine metagenome | isolation source: seawater | place: Pacific Ocean: South East | collected 2011
AAGAAACAATGATTCCAGTTAAAGATCCTATGATGTCTCTTATATTATTTAAAGCATTCATATTTCACCCATTTATTAGCTAAACAAACGCCCAGATAACTCTGGACACGTGTATTTAACTAGAAGATCTTCATTAAAACAAACTTTAGCTATCATATTTATACAAAATATACAAATTTTTAGTCTTCTAGTCCTTTCATGGTTAAACGTATCTTCCCCTGTCTATCAACTTCTAAAACTTTTACCTTTACCTCTTCACCTTCTACAAAATAATCTGATACATTTTCAACTCTTTCTTCAGAAATTTCTGATACATGCACCAAACCATCTCTGCCAGGCATAATGGTTACAAAGGCCCCAAAATCCATAATATTAGCTACTGTTCCAGTATAAATTTTATTAACTTCAGGCTCAGCCGTTATTTCTTCTATCCTTTTTAAAGCACTTTCTCTAGATTCTGGAGTATCTCCGTAAATAGTGACTTTACCGCTATCTTCTACTTCAATAATAGCTCCAGTCTCTTCAGTGAGACCCCTTATAGTCTCTCCGCCTTTTCCAATAACGTCTCTTATTTTTTTAGTGTTTATTTGAATAACGACAGCCTGAGGAGCTTTGTCTGATAATTCTTCTCTAGAAGCAGAAAGAACTTCATTCATACTTTTCAAAATATGAGTTCTAGCCTTTTGAGCTTTTTCAAGTGCAATATCAAAAATCTCTTCAGTAATACCATCAATCTTAATATCCATTTGTAGGGCAGTAATACCTTCTTCAGTTCCTGCTACTTTAAAATCCATATCTCCAAGATGATCTTCATCTCCTAGAATATCTGTAATAACAGCAAATCCGCCTTCTTCCTTAACCAGACCCATTGCTATACCAGCAACTGGAGCTTTCATAGGTATTCCGGCGTCCATAAGAGCTAAGCTTGATCCACATACGCTCGCCATGGAACTTGAACCGTTTGATTCAGTGATCTCTGATACTACTCTAATTGTATAAGGGAAATCCTCAGGAGAAGGTAAAACAGCTTCTAGAGCTCTTCGAGCTAATTTCCCATGACCAATCTCCCTTCTCTTAGGACCTGACATAAATCCTGCTTCACCGACAGAATAAGGAGGGAAATTATAATGAAGCATAAATTGGTCTTTAAACTCCCCTTCTAAAGCATCTATAAGCTGGGCCTGCCTGGGAGAACCTAGAGTAGCAGCAACAAGCGCTTGAGTCTCTCCTCTAGTAAAAAGAGCCGATCCATGCGTATTCTTCAAAACACCTGCTTCAATAAAAAGAGGTCTTACAGTATCCAAATCTCTTCCATCTATTCTTGGTTCACCTTTAATTAAATTTGATCTCACTATTGTTTTTTCAATTTTTTTGAAAATATCCATTAGATCAGAACTTTTTGGAGAATCTTCTTCTTCGCTAGTAAGTTCTTCAACAATTTGTTCTTTTAATTGGTTAAGAGTCTGCACTCTTTCTTGTTTGTCTTGGATTTGATAAGCATCAGAAATTGAACCTGAATAAGAATCATGAACAGAACTTACTAAATCTTTATCTAAAGTTTTTGGTTCGTATTCAAAGGTTGGTTTTCCTACCTCTAAAGCCATTTCCTTAATAGCACTTATTAATACTTGCATTTCTTGGTGTGCGAAAAGAATACCCCCAAGCATCTGGTCTTCGGAGAGCTCTTTAGCTTCTGATTCAACCATTATTACAGCAGAATCACTACCTGCTATAACCATATCTAATAAAGAATCTTCTAACTCGCTTCTTCTAGGATTTAAGCAATATTGTCCTTCTATAAAACCTACCCTAACTGCACCTAAAGGGCCATTAAAAGGTAAGCCAGATATACCAATTGCAGCAGATGCAGCTATAAAAGAAAGGATATCTGGATCCACGTCTTTATCTGAAGATACAACAGTACAGATAACTTGCACTTCATAAAGAAAATCATCATTAAACAAAGGTCTCAAAGGCCTATCTATTAGCCTAGAAGTTAATGTTTCCTTTTCAGTTGGCCTCCCTTCTCTTTTAAAAAAGCCTCCAGGAATCTTTCCTGTTGCATATGTTTTTTCTTGGTAATTAACCGTTAAGGGAAAAAAGTCTTGATGCTCACCTGGAGCTTTTCCTACTACAACTGTTGCTAAAACTTGCGTATTCCCACAAGTAGCCAATACAGCTCCGGTTGCTTGTCTAGCTACCTTACCTGTTTCTAAGGTGATTTCCTGGTCACCTAAATTTATTATTTTTTTATAACTTTCCATTATTTTTCCTATATATATTTGGCATGACAAATTTCATGCATTTTGATTAGAAGATTTGTGTAAATATGATTTATCTTCTTAAACCTAAATCAGTAATTAATTTACTGTAAATTTCTGGTTTGGAAGATTTAATGTAATCAAGAAGCTTTCTTCTTTGATTGACCATTCTTATTAAGCCAGTTCTAGAATGATGATCTTTCGCATTGGCTTTGAAATGTTCCTGTAAAGCATCTATGTTAGCCGATAACAAGGCTACCTGTACTTCAGGTGAGCCAGTATCATTTTCTGTTCTAGCAAACTTAGAAACGATTTCTTTCTTGTTAGTTGTGCTTAATGCCAATATCTTTCCTATTTTAATAAGTTAGTTTAATTAGTTGCTATTAATCTTCTAGGAGACAATTTATTTGAAGAATGTAATTCTCCAATACCCATAAATAAACTCTTATTTGTATATATTCTTACTAATCCTTTTTTTTCAAGTTGCGCATTATAGTCTATTGATTGACCATTTCTAACTTTTTTTACATCTTCTTCATTTAAAATAGTCTTAGATAGGTGTTTTAAAAGAAAATCACTAGGCAAGATGGAACTAGATATATCACAAAATTCTTCTTTAGGCATACGAATCATATCTTTAGTTTTTGTTTCGCCAATACTTAATCGCCTTAAAGAGACCACTGTAGCTTTTGTAAAAAGAGCTTTACCAATAGATTCGGCTAAACTTCTTATGTATGTTCCTTTGGAACAAGAAACCTTTAACTTTACTAAATTATTTCTAAAATCTAACAACTTTATTTTATAAATATTTATACATCTTTCTTGTCTTAAAAGGAAAATACCCTTCCTGGCCCACCAATAAAGAGGCTTTCCTTTGTTTTTTATAGCTGAATACATAGGAGGAATTTGATCTTGTGGGCCTTCAAAACTTTTAAGAACATTTTTAAGATCTATTTGGTCAAAATGATTCACACTTTTAGAAATAATTTCACCGTCTATATCACCTGTATCAGTCCCTATTCCAAACCGTATGTCTACTTCATAAGTTTTATCTAAGTCCGACATAAAAGAGCTGAACTTAGTTGCTTCTCCTATACAAATAGGAAGTAATCCAGTTGCTAGGGGGTCTAAAGTACCGCAATGCCCTATTTTCCTAATTCCTAGAAATTTTCTTAATTGATAAACACAGTTAGCTGAAGTCATGCCTTTAGGCTTATCAATTAATAAACAACCATTCATATTCGTAAATCAGATTCCTTCTTAAAATATATCTCTGGTGTCCTTCTAAGATTTAAATTATTACTTAACTTCCTTCTTATAAAGCCTTTTGCTTTTTCAAGTCCTTCTAGAATTTCGTTAGTTTTTAGGTCATTAAAACTATTTTCACTTGAGAAGAAGATATAAGACTTCTTCATATCTGAAGAAAGCTCAACTTTTAAAATTGTAATACCCTTAACACGGGGGTCTTTGACCTCAAAAAATAGAATATTCGATATTTCTTGCTTAATTAAATCAGAAATCCTATCAGATCTCTTAAAGTCTAGAGAAGGCATTTAATCTAAAGTTCTTCTAACTTCTATCCTATCAAAAACTTCTATTTTATCGCCAATTTGTACGTCCTTATAGTTTGAAACTCCTATACCACACTCCGTTCCCATAGGAACTTCACTAGCATCATCCTTAAAGCGTTTTAAAGAATCCAATTCACCTTCAAATATGACTATATCATCACGTAATACCCTAATAGGTTTATTTCTCTTTATGGTCCCTTCTATAACTATAGAACCAGCTATTAGACCAAATTTTGGAGATTTAAATAAATCTTTCACCTCAGCGGTTCCTAATATTTCTTCTTTAACATCAGGTTTTAGGTGGCCTTCTATTGCAACTCTAATACCGTCAATCAGATCATAAATTATTCCATAATATAAGATTTCTATTGATTCCTGCTCAGCTAATTTTTTGGCTGCAGAATCAGCTCTAACATTAAACCCAATTACAAATGAATCAGTTGTTAAAGCAAGATTTACATCATTTGCATTGATTGAACCAACCGATTCATGTACAAGATTTATCTTAATTTCATCGTTCTCTAAATTTTTTAAAGAACCAATAATGGCCTCTAAAGAGCCATGAGTATCAGTTTTTAAAACTATATTTAAAATAGTATGGTTAGAAAGCTCAGAATCAAACAACATTTCTAAATTAGAGATTTGATTTCTAGCTAAACGTTCTTCTCTAGCCTTTTCTGCCCTTTCATTTGAAATTTCTTTAGCCATCTTTTCACTTGTAACTACCACAAATTCATCTCCTGCTTTAGGGGGTGTATCTAAACCGGTTATGGAAGCGGGCACTGAAGGACTTGCATTTTCTAGAATTTTTCCATTTTCATCCAATAAACTCCTAACTTTCTTAGTTTGCTCTCCCACTAAAATAGTATCGCCTTTCGTTAAGGTCCCTTTTTGTACTAAAACAGTAGCTACAGCTCCTTTTCCCTTTTCCATAGTAGAATCTAAGATTACTCCAAATGCAGGACCCCTATGATGTGCCTTTAATTCTAATACTTCAGCTTCAAGTGAAACTGCTTCAAGCAGCTCTTTTACCCCGTCTCCCTTTAAAGCAGAGATTGGAATAAATTGAGTTTGGCCACCCCAATCTTCAGGAACAAGATCTTTATTAGATAATTCAGTCTTTACCTTTTCCAAATCGGCCTCTTCCCTATCAATCTTGTTTACTGCAACTACGATGGGCACGCCTGCTGCCTTAGCATGACTAATAGCTTCTTCAGTTTGAGGTTGCAAACCGTCATCAGCTGCTACCACTAAAATTACAATATCAGTTGAATTTGCCCCTCTTGCTCTAACTTCTGAAAATGCAGCATGTCCCGGAGTGTCTATAAAAGTTATTATTCCTAATTCTGTATCTGCTTGATAAGCACCTATTTTTTGGGTTATTCCTCCTTCTTCACCTTCTGCAACATTAGCTTTTCTTATATAGTCTAATAACGTTGTCTTGCCATGATCAACATGCCCAAGAACAGATATTACAGGATTTCTATCTTCCTCTTCGCCTTCATAAGTAACTAGTTCCATCAATTTATCTTCCACTTCAATCTTTTCAGCGGGTTCACCTTTATGTCCCAATTCTTCGGTTACTAGAATCGCAGTATCTTGATCTAAAGGTTGATTTAAAGTTGCCATGACCCCCATAGACATCAGTTTTTTTACAACCTCAGCTCCTTTTACAGACAAGTTTTGAGCCAACTCTGCAACAGTTATAGACTCTGGAATTTGAATTGTTTTCGATAAAAACTCCTTCGGTTTTTCGAACTCCTGTTTTTCTACATTCGAAAGAAAATCTTCACCTTCTAATTCTCTTTTTTCTTTCTTAGAAATCTCAATCCTTGATGGTTTTTGAAGTTTTTTAGAACTTAAAGATGTTTTTTCGTCTTTCGTTTGAATTTGAATTACAGGCGTTGCTTTTGGTCTAGCCTTTCTTCTTGTTACTAAGGTCTTTTGCTCTATATCTTTCTTTCTTTTATCTTCATCAGCCTTTTTTTGCTCCTCTCCAGCAATTCTTTTCTTTTCAATCTCCTCAAAGTTAATTGATGAAGAACTTTTATTTAAATCTTTTGAAATATCTTTTTCAGGCCCTCTGATTACTTTTTTTCTCTTTATTTCCACTTCCCCAGGAGAGTTAGATTTAACATTAGAAACATCTTTTTTTAATGAAATAGTTTTCTTTGCAGTTGTTTGTTGTTTTTTTAAGAATTCCAACAAAGTTTTTTTGTCACTGTCTGAAACTTCATCAGACAATTCTGTATGAGCTAATCCAGAATCTTTCATCTGAGAAAGAAGGATATTAGGCTCAGTGCCTATAATGTTTGCTAAACTTTCTATTGTTAATTTCGCCATAAGATAATATTAATCTTCAAACCAATGAGCTCTTGCTTTCATTATTAAATTTCCAGCATCTTCTTCTGAGAGATTTATTAAGTTTAATAACTCTTCTAGTGATTGCTCTGCCAAATCTTCTCTACTATTGATACCCTTTTGACTTAATTCGATTGCCAGATTCATGTCCATTCCTTCTATGGACATTAAATCATCTGGGTTTCCTTCTTCAGTAGAGATTTCCATAGTTAAAGTAAGAAGAGCTTCTTTCGCTCTTTCAATTAATAATTCCCCAATTTCAAGATCAAAACCTTCAATGGTAGCTAACTCTTCTGGTGTCGCCGAAGATACAGATTCTAGATTTAAGTATCCTTGATTGATTAATAACTGAGCAAGGTCTTTGTCAACATCTAATTTCTCAACAAATATTTTTGAATCATTTTCACTTTTCTCTTGTTCATTCTGTAAAGCAGAATCCTCATCAATAACGTTTAATTTCCAACCTGTGATTTGACTGCTTAATCTAACATTTTGGCCACTTTTTCCTATTGCCTGAGCCAAAGTATCTTGAGTTACTGCAACTTCCATGGTGCCTTTGACCTCGTCTAATACAATAGATGTTATGTCTGCTGGACCCATTGAATTAATTAAAAGTTGTGCAGGGTCATCATCCCAAATAACTATATCTAATCTTTCGTTTCCTAATTCGTTTGAAACTGCCTGAACCCTAGAACCGCGCATGCCTACGCAAGCGCCTACAGGATCTATCCTATTATCATTTGTTTTAACTGCAATTTTAGTTCTAGACCCTGGATCTCTCGCAATTGCTTTTATCTCTATAACTTGTTCAGATATTTCAGGAACTTCTAGCTTAAACAACTCACCGACCATCTCTGGACATTTTCTGCTTAATGCTAGCTGAGGGCCTCTATTTTCTCTTTCTTCTTCTTGCAATACAGCCCTTAGACGATCTCCAATTCTAAAAACTTCGCCTGGAATAAGCTCACTTCTAGCGAGAATGGCTTCTGCTCCATCACCTAAGTCAACTATCAAAAATTCTCTAGTAACTTTTTTTACTGTTCCATTTACTAGTTCTCCTAAAACAGACCTATACTTTTCTACTACTTGAGCTCTTTCAGCCTCTCTAACCTTTTGGACAATAACTTGCTTTGCTGCTTGAGCTGCTATTCTTCCAAACTCAATATTTTCTACTTTTTCTGTTAAAAATGAACCGAGAGCTATATTGTCTTCTTTAGTTACTGCATCCTGAAGTTTTATCTGCATACCGTCATCTTCTAATTCATCCTCTGATACAACTTCCCAAAGGCGAAAGGTTTCATATTCTCCTGTAATAGTATCTATCTTTACTTCTATATTAGAGTTTTCATCATATCTCTTCTTTGTAGCTGTTGCTAAAGCCATTTCAATTGCTTGAAAAATGGACTCTTTAGGAAGACCTTTTTCGCCAGAAACAGCTTCCGCTACTAATAAGATTTCATTTTGCATAATTAGCCCCTCATATTATAAGATTTGCCTGAACAATAGAAAGAAACGGGATCTCTAAAATTTCTTTATCAGAATTAAAATACAAATTGACACCTTCAACCTTCTCCAAATAACCTTTAACAGTTTTTTTCTTATTATTATTATCTAAGTATTTGATCTTAAAGTATTTATTAACATAATCATAATATTGATCTTTAAAAAAGAATTTTCTTTCTAGTCCTGGCGAAGAAACTTCTAATAAGTATCTTTTTGAAAACTCATCTTTAGCATCTAAAACATTAATAATATGTTTACTTACTTTCTCACAGTCTTTTACTGTTATACCTTCGTCATTGTCTATATAAATTCTTAAAGTTTGATTAGAATGCCTTCCAAAAAATTCTACTCCCCAGATGGAATAACCCAAAGAATCAACATCTTTAGATAATATTTCTTGTATGTAATTAATATTCATTTTTTCTTTACAAAAAAAGCCCCTTTAGGGCTTATTCCTTGGTAGCGGGGGCAGGATTTGAACCTACGACCTTTGGGTTATGAGCCCAACGAGCTACCAGACTGCTCCACCCCGCAACAAAGGCAGCGAAGTATAGATTTATGATAAGAAAGGGTCAAGGGAGTTCTGGTGCCGAAGAGAGGATTCGAACCTCCACGAGCTATGCTCACTACCCCCTCAAGGTAGCGTGTCTACCAATTCCACCACTTCGGCACTTGATTATTCTGGATTTTGGTCCGGTAAAATCCCAGTCTCTTCAACTTCAACGGATTCATCTTCGTTAAGAGCAACTTCTTGCGAATTTCTAGAAATATATGTAATAGAGAGGCTAGAAATTAAGAAAATAGCTGCAAGAACAGCAGTTATCTTAGTTAATGGGCTAGAGGAAGTGCTTGAACCAAACATAGTATTACTTGAACCTCCCCCAAAAGCGCTTCCAATATCAGACCCTTTTCCTTGCTGTAAAAGAATTAAAAGGATCAGCACAACGGATATTATGATGTAAAAAAATATAAGTAGATTTTCCATTAGGCTAAATTATATATTGTTGAAAAAATATTGTGATCTAAAGATGCCCCACCAATAAGGAGACCATCTACATGTTCAGAAGAATAAATTTCTTTGTAATTCTCTATATTAACGCTACCTCCATAGATAGTTTGAATATCGTTAGAAGATTTTAATTTTATTTTTACTTCTTGCTTTATAAATTGATGGATTTCATTTATGTAAGAGGTTTCAGCATTCTGTCCAGTTCCTATTGCCCAAATTGGCTCATAGGCAATTATTACTGTATTTAAAGCTTCTTTTTTTATAACCTCCAATTGTCTTGATAGGATATTTTTTGTATTACCATTATTTTTATCTTCTAAAGTCTCTCCTACACAATAAATAGGTCTCATCTTTTTATTTATTGCAGATTCCAATTTGCCAATTAATACTTCTTCGGTTTCTTTAAGACGATCTCTCTCTTCTGAATGACCTATTAATACATACTCACAACCAAATTCTAAAAGCATATCTAAGCTCACTCCTCCTGTTAAAGGAGATGAAGTATCGACTGCAAAGGTCTGAGATCCTAGTTTTATATTGATTCTTTCTTCCAAAATTTTATCTTTAACAAATTCCATATAACAAGACGGAGGCATAAGAATACATAACCGATCCTCAAGTAATTCTACATTTGAAGAAAAGTTACTCATCCATGAAGTAATAAGTTCTTTGGATCCATTCATTTTCCAGTTAGCTACAATCATAGTCTACTTGCAAGATCAGCTAAACTATTGGAATAATCTTCTGACTGATCTTTATTTTCACTTTCTACCATAATTCTAATAAGGGGTTCAGTTCCCGAAGGTCTTATCAGCACTCTTCCTTTCTGACCTAAAGATTTTTCTATTTTTGTAACCTCAGACCAAAATTTATCATTAACTATTACTTTATTAGGGTCACCTACAGTTAAGTTAATTAGTTTTTGAGGCATCTTATTAAAGCCTTTAATGGAGCTATTGACGTCAAATGAATACTCTTCCATAGCTTCTAAAAATTTGAGAGCAGCAATAATTGCATCTCCCGTAGGAGCAGCATCAAGGCAAATTATATGGCCAGATGGTTCTCCTCCTAACAAAGAACCTTCTTCAATCATTTTTTCTAAAACAAACTTGTCACCTACATCAGCTCTAAAAAAACTTAACCCTCTATTTTTTAGCTCTAACTCAAGAGCTTTATTTGTCATTAATGTGCCTACAATACTTTTATCTTTAGAATTTTTATGCGATAAAACATAAATTAAATCGTCTCCATCTAGAATTTGACCTTCTTTTGACACTACTAGTATCCTGTCGCCATCTCCGTCAAAAGCTATCCCTAGATCATAATTGCCTTTTAAAACTTCTTCTCTTAAAAATTCTGGATTAGTAGATCCGCAATCTTTATTTATATTTATACCATCGGGTTCGATTCCAATAGCCGTTACATTAGCTCCTAACTCTTCAAATACTCTAGGTGCCACAGAATAAGTAGCTCCATTAGCACAATCAAGAACTATTGATAACTTACTTAAATCAAGGCTAATAAATTTAGATTTACAAAATTCTATATATCTACCTTGTGCATCTTCCATTCTGCTCGCTTTGCCTAGATTAAGTGACTTAACTGTTTCAACTCCTTGAGTTAACTTCTTTTCTATTCTTTTTTCTAATTCAGCAGAAAATTTTTGGCCGTTCTTATTAAAAAATTTGATTCCATTATCTTCAAATAGATTGTGAGATGCGCTTATGACTACTCCAACTTGTTTATTTGAGTTAGATAAAAAAGAAACCCCAGGAGTTGGTAGAGGACCTAATAGCGTTACATCCATACCTGAAGATATAAACCCTGCCTGAAGTGCCGATTCAAGCATATATCCAGAGATTCTTGTGTCCTTTCCAATAAGTACTTTAGTAATACCTTCCTCTAGAAGGACGCTTCCTGCTGCCCAACCCAATTGAGTTACAAATATTGGATTCATGGTACTATCTACAGGTCCTCTTATACCATCAGTGCCAAACTTCCTGTCCGGCCTTAGGGTTAGAGAATCACTAGGTTTAAGAGGTATTGGACTACTCATAATTAAAGAAGTTTACCTTAAATTGATGACCTAACAGAATAGTGTTCTTAACTCTGCTCTGCTGTATCTCCAACAGAACTTTCTTTAGAATCTGTTGAAGATGACTCATCTTTAGATTTAGGGGCTCTAGGATCTCCTCCAGCCATAATATCATCTATCTGGTTTACATCTAAAGTTTCATAGTCCATTAAGGCTTGTGACATTTTATGCAAAGCATCAATATTATTTTCTAAAACTTCTTTGGCTGTTTTATAACAATTACCTAATATCTCTTTAACCTCTTTATCAATTTCAGAGGCAGTTTGGTCAGAGATGCCTTGTTTTGAAGTTCCAGCAGAT
>MDTG01430842.1_pt1 | contig 11100 bp, 8 predicted proteins | sample 811421 | NCBI WGS metagenome assembly MDTG01 (sample SAMN05326645, study PRJNA326480) | marine metagenome | isolation source: seawater | place: Pacific Ocean: South East | collected 2011
ACTTATGATTTTACGATTTGGATTAACATTGTGAACTCCCTCCAGTATTGAGCTAATTTCTGTTGGATGGTGAGCATAATCATCGTAAAAATCATTTTTATTTTTTGAAAAAACTTTTGTCATTCTTCTCTGAACTCCTGAAAAGTTTTTTAAAGAATTTTTAATAAGATTTAAATTTGCACCAAGATTAAGACAAACTATAAAAGAAGCTGCCGCATTTAGCACATTATGTTTACCTAGTAATTTTACGGTAATATTTTTAATATTTTTATTTTTCTTTTCTTTATTTTTATAGCTGAGATTAAAAGATGTACTGTCAATATTGTATTTAGTTATTTTTACTTGATAGTCAGCTTTCTTGCTCTCCCCATAGGTAATTATATTTTTATTTTTAATTTTTTTTAAAATTTTTTTAATATTATTGTTATCAATACAAATTATTGCTTTACCCGTTGGAGGTGTTTTGTTTATAAACTCGACAAAAGATTTCTCTAAGTTTTTATAATTTTTGTAATAATCTAAATGTTCATTGTCTATATTAGTAACAATAGAATAATTTATTGGTAATTTTAAAAAACTACCATCAGACTCATCTGCCTCTAGAATTGCCCAATCGCCTCTTCCAAGCTTTGCATTGCTTCTAAAAGAATTAATAACACCACCATTAATTATCGTCGGATCCAGATTCTGATCTGATAAAATTTTTGCTACAAGAGATGTTGTTGTAGTTTTTCCATGTGAACCGGTAATAATAATATTTTTTTTCAGTGATACGACATCAGCCAAAACTTCTGCTCTAGAGTAAACTGGTATCTTATTTTTTCTTGCGTACTCTAACTCAACATTATTATTTTTTATAGCAGTTGATTTTACTAGTATATTCGCTTTTTTTACATTTCTTAGGGCATGGCCAATATAAATCTTTATACCTGCTTTGGAACAACTGATTGTATTTTTATTTTTACTTTGGTCACTTCCTTGTATTTTAAATCCCATATTTTTCATTATTTGAGCAAGTCCGCTCATCCCTATTCCTCCGATTCCAACGAAGTGGATAATATCATTTTGACCTAAATTAATATTTTTCATTTATAATTTTTTCTATTTGAGTTTTTAGTTTTATAAAAATATCCTTGTCAGAATATTTTTTTTGATTTAATAAAATGTTTTTTAGTAATAATTTATCTTCAAAAATAAGTTTAATTAAATCAAATAATTTATTTTTTATATCTTTTTCTCTTAATAAATACCCATAACCCTTTTTTTCGTAAAACTCAGCGTTTTTATGCTGATGATTATCAGCAGAGGTTGGCAATGGTATTGCAATAAATGGAATATTAACATTTATAAGTTCTCCTAATACAGAAGCTCCTGATCGAGTAATTACTAAATTTGCTCTTGAATAATAATCAATAATTTTATCTGTAAAATTAAATATTTCGTATTTTATTTCTGCTTTTTCATAATACATAGATAATTGTTTATTTTGTTTTTTTTGGCATTGCTGAAAAACTTTAATAGGCAACTTTGAATTTTTTAACTTTTTAAAAATTGGAGGCAATTCATCTGCAAAAGTTCTTGCTGCTTGACTGCCCCCTAATACAAGAACATTAATATTATTAAAACGATTAACTTCCTCGTTATAAATATTTGAATAAATTATTTCCTGCCTTAATATATTACCTATCTCTATGACCTTATCATTATATTTTTTAGGAACACCCTCTAAATCTTTATAAGAAACTAATAATTTATTTGCAAAAGGTAACAAATACTTGTTGGCCTTTCCAATAATAAGATTATTTTCATATGTAATAAATTTTATTCTTAAAGCAAACGCAGCGATACAAACTGGAAAAGATGAATAACCTCCCATTCCAATTATAATTTTAGGTCTGAAAAATATTAAAAATAAAAAAGATTTTATCGTTGAATAAATTATAGTTATTAGTGAATATAAAAATTTAAAAATATTAGTATTTATTATAGGTGAAGCAGGTATTTTTATGAAGTTGATATTCTTGTAACTTTTAAGATAATTTAAACCTCTTTCATCTGAAGTTAATAATACATGATATTTTTTATCTAAATAATTTGCCAAACTATATGCTGGAAAAACGTGCCCTCCAGTTCCACCAGTTGCAATAATAATCTTTTTTCTAGTCATATAAATAGGCTTTATTCTTAGTATAATTCAAAACTAAACCTGCTAAAATTGCACTTCCAATTAATGATGAACCCCCATAACTCAAAAAAGGAAGAGTCATTCCTGTTGTAGGCAATAGATTAGTATTAACCCCAGCATGGATAAATGTTTGAAATATTAGCAATGTAGCTAATCCACTCAAAGATATTTTTAAAAACTGATTATCTTGATTAAAACAATTCTTAATAATTCTGAAGGAAATATAAAAAAAAATTATTAAAATCATTATTGAAACTAAGGATCCATATTCCTCAGAAATAACAGCTATCACATAGTCTGTATGTGCTTCCGGAACACTTTCTTTTAATATGCCCTCACCCATTCCCTGACCAGTAAATCCTCCAAGTTTAATTGCATTAAGAGCTGAAGATGATTGAAATTTATCTCCTTGACTGGGATCAAAGAAGGCAATTAAACGATTAGTTATATATCCAAATTTTTCAGGGAAGAAAAACAACAATGAAGTTATAAATATCAAAAAAATGAAAAAAAAACAAATATGAATACTAAGCTCACACCGGAAATAAAAACAGTTGCAACCCAACTACATATTAGCAGAATTGATTGCCCTAAATCTGGTTGATCTATTAATAATATTATAACTGAACTTAGAAGTATAAAGCTTAGAAAATATTTTAATTGTGAATTTTTGAACTTTTCAAAAGTAAGTATTTTGACTGTCATCAAAATAAAAAGAGGTTTTAATATTTCGATGGGTTGTAATCTAAAGAAATACAGATCAAGCCATCTTTTTGCTCCTTTAACTTCAATGCCAATGATTGGAACTAAGACTAAAAAAATGAAAGATATAGCAAATAATGGAAATACAAGTTTAATCAAAAATTCGGTTTTAACTAATGAAATGATTATCATGATAAGTACAGCAAAAAAAGTAAAAATTAAATGTTTTGTAAAAAAAAAGTAATAATCTTTATCAAGTCTTTCTCCAGCAAGAAAAGATGTGGAAGAAAATGAAAAAAATAATCCTAAAAAAAATAGCGCGATGAAACAAAACAAAATTTTTTTGTCTATACTTCTCCAATAGTCTATAAGTATAAATTTAAGTATATTTTCTTGCATATTTTTTACATAACCTCTTAAACTCTTCACCTCTTGTTTCAAAATTTCTAAATTGGTCAAATGATGCTGCTGCCGGACTTAACAAAATATTCTTTTGAAAACCTTTTTGATCTTTTATATCTTTAAATATTTGAATTAATGAACTTTTTAAGTTTTTTGTAATTGAAAAAGACAGTTTACCTTTTATTTGGTTTTTAAAAAAACTTATATTTTTTCCAATTAGATAACATTTGATAATATTTTTTTTATACTTGTATAATTTAACTTTATCACCTTTTTTTGGAAGTCCTCCAACAATCCAATAAATATTTTTGAGGCTAGAAAGAGCAGATTGAGTTGCAATAAATGATGTTGCCTTAGAGTCATTAATAAATGTATTATTTTTTTTCTTTAAAAAAATTTCAAATCTGTGTGGCAACCCTCTAAAAGAATGCATTGAATTTATAAAAGATTTTTCCCTAATTCTTAATATTTTTGAAAAAGTATAAATAAAACTCATATTCTCATTATTAATGCTAGATGTTAAATAATTATTCTTTATTTTTTCTTTTATTTTTTTATATTCCTTATTTTTAGGTAAAATAAGTTGGCTTGAAAATTTTTTTATTTTAAAAATTTTTTTAAATTGATTGTTAATTAATGCATAATTTTTTTTTGTTTGAAGACGAAAAATTTTTAATTTTGAATTTAAGTAATTATTCATATTTCCATGCCAATCTAAATGGTCATTAGATAAATTTAAAAAGAATGCAAAATCTGGTGAAATAAACTTTGAATGAGAAAGTTGAAAAGATGATGCTTCTATAATTACGTAGCTATTATCAGAATTTTTTAAATCTAAAATTGGAATTCCAATGTTTCCTCCTAGAGAAGTTCTGAATTTATTTTTTTTTAAAAGATGAAATAACAGTTTACAAGTAGTTGATTTACCATTTGTTCCCGTTACAACAATACTTTTTGATTTTTTTTTTTCTAAAAAATATAAATCAATATCAGTGATTATTTTTTTTTTAAATTTAATAAGGTTTTTATTTTTGATTAAGCTTATTCCCGGAGATAAAACGATATAATCTACTTTCTTTAAAGTTTTATTTAAATTTTGAGCTCTATATTTCTTTAAATAATGTTTTTCTTGATCGTCCCAAACTTTAAAGTTTTTAATTTTTTTTTTTTTAAAAAATTTAACAACTGAACGGCCAGATAGACCAAGGCCATAAACAAGGAACGAAAGTTCTTCGAGTTTTGGTAATTGTGGCATGTTTTACCTTAATTTTAATGTTGCTAGCCCTATCAAAGCTAAGATTATAGCAATTATCCAAAATCGGATTACAATCGTCGACTCTGCCCATCCTTTTTTTTCAAAATGGTGATGAATTGGAGCCATTTTAAAAATTCTTTTTCCTGTTAATTTAAACGAAACCACTTGAATTATAACTGAAACTGTTTCTAGAACAAATAAACCTCCGATAATTGCAAGTACTATTTCATGCTTAACAATTATCGCTACAGCAGCAAGAGATCCTCCTAGTGATAATGAACCAGTGTCTCCCATGAATATTTTTGCTGGAGGAGCGTTATACCACAGAAATCCTAAACATGAACCTACAATCGCACCACAAAATATTGATAATTCTCCTACATCAGGAATATACTGTAATTGAAGGTATTCTGAAAAAATTGTATTCCCAACAACATAAGCAATTAAAGTAAATGAAAGCGCAACCAACATAACTGGCACTGTAGCTAAACCATCTAATCCATCTGTTAAATTAACTGCGTTAGAAGATCCAATTATTACGAATAATCCAAATGGTACAAAAAAAATTCCCATTTGCCATATTAAATTTTTAAAAAAAGGAAAATAAAGATTAAATAAATATTCATGATCAGAAAATTTAATAAGTATGAATAATGCAATACACGAGATAATTAATTGTCCAAAAAACTTTAACTTTGAGTTAAGGCCTCTAGAGTTTTTTAGTTTTATCTTTAGTAAATCGTCAATAAAGCCTAATAAACCTAAACTCAAAGATACAAAAACTAAAGTCCAAATATAAATATTTTTTAAATCTGCCCACAGCAAAGTACTTGTGATAATACCAATTATTATTATAACACCACCCATTGTAGGTGTGCCGGTTTTTTTAATAATGTGGTCTAAAGGTCCATCTTGTCTTATTGGTCCTGAAATCATATTTTCTGAAAATATTCTAATTAGCGGACTCCCTATTATAAAAACAACAACTAGAGACGTGACTACAGAAAGTCCTGTTCTAAAAGTTAAATACTTAAATACATTGAGGAATGAGTACGTATCAATGAAAGATGTAAGTAAATTAAATAACATTTAAACTCCTTTTATCATTGCTTTGCTAATAATATTTAATCCTGTAGCGTTAGATCCTTTTATCATTAAATAATCATTGTTAGTTATTATATCTTTAAGTATCAAATCAATATCAGAATTACTCTGAAAAATATTTCCTCTTTTTTTTTTTTTAAATTTTTATAAGTTAAATAGGACTTTTCTCCTTTGATAAATACTTTGTCAATATCTGAACTGTTAATAAGTTTTGATAATTGTATATGATAAGTATTAGATCTTTTTCCAAGCTCTAGCATATCACCAAGAACAAGGTATTTTTTGAAATTATTTTTTTTTATTGCAGAAAAATTATTTATCGCGCTTTTTACTGATAAGGGGTTGGCATTGTAACTTTCATCGATCAAATTAAAAACTTTCTTATATCTTTTAATTAAGTGTATTCTACCTCTTCCTTGTGATGGCTTTATATATTCAAATGAATTTATAACCCGCTGAAGATTCATATTAAGCTCTTTAAGCACCGCTAAAGATGCAAGAACATTATAGATATTGATATTGTTTACTTTAATTTCAAAAATTTCATCCAATATTCGAATATGTAAAATCTTTGTAAATTTTCTGGTTTTAATTTTAGATAAACAGATATCTGAATTAACATGCTTTCCAAACGTTAAGACTTTTAATTTTTTTGATATTGCTATCTTTTTTAGGTAATCAAAAAAACTATCATCGCGATTTAAAATAATTGTTCCATTTTTTTTTATATTGTAAATAATTTCTGCCTTTGCTTTTGCTATACCTGCGATATTTTTGAAATTTTCTATGTGAGCCTCTGCAATATTAGTAATTATAGCTAAATCTGGTTTGATCAATTTTGACAATCTATTTATCTCTCCTGCTTTGCTCATTCCTACTTCAAATATACCGTACCTATGATCAGAATTTAGATTAGATAAACTTACAGGTACGCCATAATGATTATTAAAAGATCTTGGGGAAGCATAAGTACTATCATATTTCTTAAGTAACTCGTAAAGCATATTTTTTAAAGATGTTTTTCCTGCACTACCAGTTATTGAAACTATTTTAGCGTTACAATTATTTCTTTTGAGTTTTGCAAATTTATTTAAGAAAATTATTGGATTTTGAATTTTAATTATTTTATCAATATTTTTTTTATTATCTTTATTAGATGAAGACAAAACATAACTTGCTCCTTTTTTAAAAGCTTGAGAAATAAATTTATGACCATCATTTTTTTTTCCCTTTATGGCCAAAAATAAATCACCTTTTTTAACATCTCTCGAGTCAATAACTAAACCTTTAAATTTATAAAATTTTTTCTTAGTGAGAATTTGATTTAATAATTTTGAGTTAAAAGAATAATTTCGATTTTTTTGATTTATATTTTTTTTCAAATTTTTAATTTTTTTAATTATTTCTTTATCTGAAATACGCAATATTTGTTTACCATAGTCTTGATAATTTTCATGTCCTTTTCCTGCAATTAAAATTGTTTCATTAGGTTCTGCGTTAGCTATTGCTTTTTTAATTGCATCCGCTCTATTGCCAATATTATAATAATCACTTCCTTTAAGGTGTGTTGTTATTTCTTTTCTTATTTTTCCAGGATTTTCATTTCTGGGGTTATCGTCCGTAACATAGATTTTATTACAATAATATTTAGCGATCTTAGCCATCAAAGGTCTTTTTTTAAAATCTCTTTCTCCTCCGCATCCAAATACTAGAGAAATATTACTACTACCTAAGTTCTTAATAGATAGTATAGCTTCACGTAAAGCTTCAGGTGTATGTGCATAATCTATAAAAACTCTTATATTATTAGAATATTTTTTTATAAAGTTTAATCTACCATTTACATCTTGAATGTTTTTTAAAATTTTCTCTATTTTTTTTTTACTTAAGCCACATATTTGAGCAGCTAAAATTGCCATTGATAGATTCTTAATTTGAAATGAACCATATATTTTTGAAGGAAAATTTTTAAAATTTACTAAGGTCTTTGATATATTAAGTAATTTCATTTTTCTCTTATTAGATATCCTATTCAAAATTGAATATTCTTTTATACTCTCATCAGAAATGATGTAACTTCTTTTTGGTAGTAATTTAGAAAATAGAATAAGTTTTGCTTTAAGATAAGAATTCATTGTTTTATGATAATCCAAATGGTCTTGGCTTAAATTTGTGAAAATTGCTGCTTTAAAATTTATACCATTTAACCTACTTTGACTTAAGCCGTGGCTAGATGCCTCTATAATTACATTGTCTATTTTGTTTTTTTTTAAACTGTGGAGCCATTTATGAATTGTAATTATATCTGGAGACGTGAGATTAGTAGAAACAGTCTTTCTTTTGTATCTTATGCCTAAAGTTCCTATAGAAGCTACAGGAACATTATTGCAATTTAGAATTTGGTAAAAAAAATCAGCGACTGAGGTTTTTCCATTTGTACCCGTCACCGCAATAATATTTTTTGGTTTTTGTTTATAAAAATTTGAGGTTATTTCAGTTAAATAATCTTTAACTTTTGTTGTCTTGATAAACGGAATTTTGTTACTTTTAAATTTACAATTTTTAGAACAAATAATTAGACCTGCACCTTTGTTTATAGCTTCTACAATATAATGCTCTCCATTAGATTTATTACCTTTTAAAGCAAAAAAAATGTATCCTTTTTTAACCTCACGACTATCAAGAGTTAAACCCTTGATCTTTAAATATCTTAGATAACGAGGAGTATTTTTAATTAAGTTTTTCAGCAACATGTTTGTTGTAAAACTCTTTGTTATTTATGGCTAAAATAGGTCCAATTTTTTTTATAATTTGGCCAGCCGTGTATACAGAATTCCAACCGGCCTCGTTTCTAGTTCCTTTTAATTTTATACCCCTATAATCATAAATTAAATCTTTAGCGACTTGAGGGTTTTCCAGCATAACAAGCAGGGTATATTTTGGATTATGTGATGGAAAAATTGAGATAAAAGTGTTTAGATTTGACTTGTTATTTTTATAATTTTGTGAAGTTCCAGTTTTACCTCCAACGTCAAATCCATATATATCTGCTAGGCTTGCAGTGCCTTCCTCTTCTGTGACTACTTTTCTTAAAATATTATTTATTTTTCTACTAGTTTCCTCTGAAATGATTTTTTTATTACTATTAAAATTTTTAACTTTAACTATTGTAGGTTTGATTAGTTTACCACCATTAGTTATTGATGCATAAGTCGTAGTAGCCTGTAGTGGAGTAACCGCAATACCGTGCCCAAAAGAAACAGTTTCTAATTTACACTTATTCCATTTAAAATTTAACGGAGTTCCAACCTCTTCTAGTTCGATTTCTGGTGTTTTGAGTAAATTAGTTGCCTTAATAAAATCTTTAAAATCTTTCTCACCAATTTTTCTTGCTAAAGTCAAAGTCCCTACATTAGAAGATCTTATTAATATATCCTCAACTGATAAATCATTAGGAAATTTTTTTATGTCAGATATTTCGTGAATAGAACATTTAATTTTTCTTGGAATATTTTTGATAACTGTTTCAGGTTTTACTACATTTTTTTCAATAGCTAATGCCACAGTAAATGTTTTAAAAATTGATCCTAGTTCATAAACACCTTTTGTAATCTTATTCATGTATCTTTTGTCAGTTATATTAACTCTTTTATTAATATTAAAGTTTGGTAGTGAGACTAGTGATAAAATCTCCCCATTTGTAACATCCATTAATAAAGCGCCACCACCAGAGGCTTTAAATACCTCCAAAGCATTGTTCATTTCATCATTGATAATATGCTGAATATTAGTATCTAAAGTTAATTGTATTGGTTTTTCTATCTGTTCTTGATCTCTTAACTTATTGTCAAAGAATTTTTCAACACCAGAAATTCCAAAATTATCATAATCTACTTGACCTAAAATATGACTAAAGAGATTAGCGTGAGTATATATTCTAGTTTGAAACGGTTCAAATATTATTCCTTTTTCTCCTAAAGACCATAATTTTTCTTTGTCTTTCTGATTTATTCTTTTTTTTAAATAAAAATATTTATTTCTATTTAATTTTTTTTTAACTTCCTGAATAGAGATTTCAGGAAAATTTAATTTAATTTTTATTAAAAAATTATCTTTGTTCTTAATAAAATTTGGATTTATAGCAGCATGATATGATTGAACATTTCTTGATATTAGTGACCCATTTCGATCAATTATATCACGTCTTAATTTCATAAAATGTAAAGAATTAGATTTATAATTTTTAATTTCTGGCTCTTTTAATGAAGTAAATATTATTTTTAACGAAAATATGGATATTAATGAAAAAAATAAAAAAAAAAGTAAATAAATTCTATCTTGTAAAATTTGAGAATTTTTTACCTTTTTATTCTTATTGCTTGTTTCAAAATAATCTTCAAAGAAAAAACTGTTTTGATTTATATTTAAATTTCTATCTTTTTTTAATCTTTTTTTCATTATTTTCTTTTAAAGTTGAAATTTTCTTTTGAGCGTTTTCAAATTCTTCATAAGTTAAATACAATTTAGAAAATTCCATCGGAAAATAGTCAATAAGATTAATTTCTTTAATTTTAATATCTAAATAATTAGGAGATGATAAATAAGTAAAGTCCAACTGAGTTTCACTTAAATCTTTTTTAAGCATGTTTATGTTTTTGTTAATCTTATATGTCTTTTTCTCAATGACTCTTGTCTTGTTTTTAATTACAGAAGTTAAACTAAGTAAAATTGAAAATATAAAAATTGGAATTAATAGTTTAAATCTATTCATGTAAACTTTCTAAATCCAAATAACTCTTGAACTTAACTAGTAATTCTGTTGGAAACGTATATTTGTGGTTGCTTCTTATAGCATATCTCAATTTTGCTGAACGTGATGGTGGATTTTTTATTATCTCTTGGCTAGTAGGTACAATTATCTTATTTTTATAGTGATTGAATAAAGAAATATTATTATTAATGTCAGGAAAATATCGGGAGGGTTTTGCTTTACTAAGTGAAAAATTGTTAAAAAAGAATTTAACTATTTTGTCTTCAAGAGAATGAAAGCTTAAAATTAATATTTTTCCTCCTGGCTTAAGTATTTTTGTTGCATTTGCCAATCCTTTAATAAGTTCTGAAATTTCTTTGTTTACAAATATTCTTAGAGCTTGGAATGTTTTTGTACAAGGATTAATTTTGTTATAATTTTTACGTTTACTTTTTTCAATAATTTGAACAAGTTGGTTTACTTGTGTAATTTTTTTATTTTTACGCTCTATTACAATATTTTTGGCAATTTTCGATGCATCTTTATCTTCACCAAAAATTTTTATTATCAACTTTAATTGTTGTTCTGATAAGTTATTTAAAACTTCTTCAGCAGAAGTATTGGAAAGACCCATTGTCATATCAAGTTTATCCTGCGATTTAAAAGAAAAACCCCTTTTTAAGTTATTAAGTTGTATTGAAG
>MDTG01016099.1_pt1 | contig 11099 bp, 6 predicted proteins | sample 811421 | NCBI WGS metagenome assembly MDTG01 (sample SAMN05326645, study PRJNA326480) | marine metagenome | isolation source: seawater | place: Pacific Ocean: South East | collected 2011
AAGGTGGTCCTCCAAGAATTCTTTGGGATGCCCCATCAGGTGGCGAACCTTCCGAATCTATAACTATGTCGGGAGTTGCTATGGATGGTGACTTAACTATAGACTTGCAAACCTAAATACTAAAAAAATACTAAAATGCCTGAAGGATACCCTAGAAAATTTGCAACTACAGAAGGATATAGTGTAATAGGTGCAGGTGGAACCCCCACTATTACCAGTCCTACTAATGTTCATGTAAAGGTGGCAGTTGGTTCTACCATTAGTTTAGTTGGAATAGTTTCTACCACTAATGATGTGTATGTTGGAGTAGGAAATACTCAAGGTATGATATTAACATCTCCTAATGGAACTAAATATCGGGTTACTGTCGATAACTCTGGTAATCTCCAAACAGCCTCTGTTTAACCCTAAATAAATAAATAAAAAGTTCTGTCAAAATGTCTGCAATTATAACTGATCAGATTAGAATATTAAACGCAAAGAATTTTGTTGCTGGTGTTTCTTCCAGTTCTAATTCTTATTATTCATTTATTGGTTTACCAAATCCAGTTGATCATCAATCTGATTGGGAGAAGAATCCTCCTGCACCTAAAGATAGTTTTGATGATGAGAATCAATATTGGGATGATATGATTGCATTGAAAAAAATCAATGCATCGGATGTTAGACAGGTGATACCGAAAAGAATGTGGACATCTGGTACAGTTTATGATATGTATAGATCTGATTATACTAGATCTAATACTGCTAAAGTATCAGGTGCTACTAACTTATATAATGCATCTTATTATGTTATGAATGCGGATTATAGAGTTTATGAATGTTTGCAGAACGGAACAACTCCTGAAACACCAAATGGAAAATCATCTTTAGATGAACCAACATTTATTGATTTAGAACCAAGAGCAGCAGGAACAAGTGGTGATGGTTATATATGGAAGTATTTGTATACTATCAAACCAAGTGATATTGTAAAATTTGATTCTACTAATTTTATTCCAGTACCTCCAAATTGGGAGACTAATTCAGATAATGCACCTGTTCGTAATAATGCAGTTAATGGATCTATTAAAATAGTTACTATCACTAATCGTGGAGTGGGTGTGGGTACTGCTAATAGAACTTATACTAGAGTTCCTATTAGAGGAAATGGTACTGGAGGGGAATGTACTTTAGTTATTAATAATGATCAAACAGTTGATTCTGTAACTGTTTCTAGTCAAGGTTCTGGATATACCTATGGTAATATTGATTTAGCAGCAGGTGGAGTTCCTTCAGGAACAACATTACCAACTTTTGATGTTATAATTTCTCCTGAAGGAGGGCATGGTTCTAATATCTACAGAGAACTTGGAGCATATAATGTATTATTATATTCTCGTATCGAGAATGATGCTGAAAATCCTGATTTCGTTACAGGAAATGAATTTGCACGAATAGGAATAGTAGAAAATCCACAATCTACTCCATCTTCATTACTGGTTTCTGATAAAGCAAGTGCACTATCTGCTTTAAAAATAACTGGAGTGGGATATAGTAGTGCTATATTTACTCTTGACGCAGAATTTACCCAAACTGTTGCTGCAGGGTCTACTGCTGTTGGTAGAGTCGTTAGTTATGATCAAACCACTGGAGTATTAAAATATTGGCAAGATAGAACTCTTGCTGGATTCAATACAGTTGGTACTGCACAAACTGATCCTACATATGGATATGAATTAGTTGATTTTACAAGTAATCCCAGTTCTCCTGGATCTTTAGCAATTAATCATGTTTCAACTTCTAATTTGAGCATAGATTCTGGTTTTAGTGGTATAAGTACCGTAATAAATAATAGAACCTATTACCTGGGTCAAGCTTTTACGAGTGGTATTGGTAATGCCGAAGTCGAAAAGTACACAGGAAATATATTATATGTTGATAATAGACCTTCTATTACTAGATCATCTAATCAAAAAGAAGACATTAAAGTCATTTTGCAGTTCTAAGGAATACCAAGAATTATGCCACAATCTACCAATTTAAATGTATCACCCTACTTTGATGACTTTAATGCTGCCAATGATTTTCATAAGGTATTATTTAAGCCTGGGTTCCCTGTTCAAGCAAGAGAATTAACTACATCTCAGTCCATACTCCAAAATCAAATTGAGAAGTTAGGACAACACTTTTTTAAAGAAGGTGCTAAAATAGTTCCAGGAAATACTACATACCAATCTAATTATACGGGGATACAATTAAATAATACTTTTCAAGGAGTTCCTGTTGCAGCATATGCTAGTCAATTAATTGGTACAAAAATTACTGGTCAGATATCAGGTGTAACTGCATATGTTAAAAATATTATATTAGGATCTAATTCAGAGAATGGCAATTTAACTTTTTATGTAGATTATATAAGTTCAAGTACAGTTAATAATTCAACTTCAGAATTTAGTGATGGTGAAGAATTAACTTGTAATACTACCATTACTTCTGGATTACTTGGTAATTCTACAATTTCTGCTGGTACTCCATTTGCTTCTACGATACAATCAGGATGTTCTATAACAGGTACCGCATTTTCAATAGAAGAGGGTGTATATTTTTTACATGGTAATTTTGTTAATGTTGCAAGTGAAACTCTTATATTAGATCAATATACAACATTTTCAAATTATAGAGTTGGTTTAAATATAAACGAAGAAATAATTACACCAGATATAGATCAAACTTTAAATGATAATTCTCAGGGATATAATAATTTTGCAGCACCAGGAGCAGATAGATTAAAAATTACTGCATCTTTATTTAAAAAATCATTAGATGATTTAAATGATACTAATTTTGTAGAATTAGCAACTATTCAAACTGGAAATTTAAGAGGTCCAGAACCTACTTCAGCCAGTCCTTTTAAAAAGGAATTAAAAGATAGTATGGCAAAAAGAAGTTTTGAAACTTCTGGGGATTATACCATAGAGCCATTTGATACTACTGCAAAAGATTCTCTTAATGATAATGAAGGAAATGATGGATTATATGATAGACAAACATTTACTTCACAAGGTAATATTCCAACAGAAGATACATTTGTATATAAAGTATCTGAAGGTGTTGCATTTGTAAAAGGATATGAGGTTAGAAAAGTAAGACCAACTCTTATCGATGTACCAAAGCCACGTACAACATTAACTATTGACGATGAATCTATAACTTATAATACTGGTCCTACTTTAAGATTGAATAGAGTTTTTGGAACTCCAGGAATAACTACAGCTCATAATACTGTAGTTAGTTTGAGGGATAATAGAATTGGTGCAGGAAATACTATTGCTGCTGGTAAGGAAATAGGTGTAGCAAGAATTTATGATTTTTCACTAGAAAGTGGATCTTATAATGTTACATCTAATTTAAATGAGTGGGATATATCGTTATATGATATACAAACAACTACTGAAATTACTTTAAATCAACCAAGTACATTTACAACTCCTACTTATATTAGAGGTGTTAATAGTGGTGCTACTGCATTCCTTTTTAAACCTGTTACAGATAATGCTACTATAGAAGTTTATGAAACTAATGGTGATTTTATAAAAAATGAACCAATAGCAGTTAATGGTAATTTAAGTGGAAAAATTGCAATAGCAGTTACTTCTCATAGTATATCAGATGTAAAATCCATATTTAGTACTAGAGACGTAGGTTCTACACCATATACAGGTACTGTTGGTCTTTCATCTATCTTCAATGCTGATGTAGTTCAATCAGTTTCAGTTAATATTGGTATTGCTACTATTAGTGCTGCTTCTGGTGGATTTAGTACTATTACAAGTCCTAACGAAAGATTTCCTGGTGATTTAGTTAAAGTAGATAATTTGGTTCAATTTAGTAATTCTGCTAAATCAAATGATCCTACTTATGGTAAAGTGACTGCAGTTGGAACAAATACTGTAACTATTACAAATGTTGCTGATGTTGATGGTATAGTTAATGGAGATTTACCAACTACCATTTTCGATGCTCAGGATCTTAAAGTATTAACTACAGATATAACATCGTCGTCTGATAATACTTTATTTACTCATCTTCCTAAAGATAATATATCAAATGTCAATTTAACAAATGCAAGTCTTAGTATTAGAAGAGCATATACTGTTAATATTGTTGACGGCAAAACTAATATAGTTAATGCGGGAGAAAATGAAGTATATTTACCTTTTGATGCTGAAAGATATTCTTTAATAAGAACGGATGGAGTTACTGAAGTATTAACTGGGGATAAATTTATTATAACAAATGGTGGAAGGACATTACAAATTGGTAATTTAGGGTCTAATTCTAATAATGCAACTCTTGTTGCTACACTAACTAAGAGAACACCAACATCCAAAACTAAAATAAGAAATAGAGTTAATTCTATTATCGTAAATAAGTCTAAATTAGCTGGATCTGGTATTGGATCAACTAGTTTAAATAATGGATTAGATTTTGGTAATTATCCTGTTGGTACACGAGTGGAAGATGAAATTATTTCTCTCAATACTCCAGATGTAATTCAACTTCATGGTGTTTTTGAATCTGGAGATATTAATGATCCAACTGCACCAAAAGCAACCCTTAATACAATTAATAGTTCATCAACAACTACTGCAGAATATGTTATTGGTGAAAAAATTACAGGGCAAACAACTAATGCCGTTGCAGTAGTAGCAAGTATTACAACTTCAAATCAAATTGAATTTATATACAAAAATGATGGGGAGTTTGAAGAAGGAGAAACAATAACTTCAACGGAATCTAAAATAAATGCTGTTATAACAACCATAAATGAAGATAGTTTTGATATAACAGATAGGTATTCATTTGTTACTGGACAAGAATTAACTCAATATAATTATGGATATATTGTTAAAGATCCTAATGCAGATGCACCTGCTAAAAAAATAAAAATTTATTTCTTGAGTGCATATTATGATTCTAATGATACTGGTGATGTAACGACTGTAGATTCTTATGAGTCATTTGATTATGCTAAAGAAATTCAATCCATTGATGGCATTAAGAATAGTAATATTATTGATATAAGACCAAGAGTTGATGAATATAATGTTACTGAAAATGTTAGATCACCATTGGAATTTTATGGAAGATCTTATGATGCTGCTGGTAATTCTGCTTCAACTATATTAGCATCAAAGGAATCTCTTCTAACTACATTTTCTCATTATGTTGGTAGAATTGATATTATTACTTTAAGTAAGACTGGTAAAATTGAATTGATAACAGGTGTCCCATCAGAAACTCCACAGAAGCCTGAGGTACCTACTGATTCTATAGAGATAGCCACTGTTGATCTACCACCATTTCTTGCAAATGTGGAAGATGAAGTAACAACAGTGACTGAGAATAAGTTAAGATATACAATGGGTGATATTAGACGATTAGAAAAGAGAATTCAAAGTTTAGAATATTATACAGCATTATCTTTATTAGAAAATGATACTTCCAATTTCTTTGTTCCTGATGCAGATGGATTGAATAGATTTAAATCTGGATTCTTTGTTGATAATTTTGAAACTTTCCTTGCTCAAGATGATCGTTATATTAAGAATAGTATTGATACTAAGAATAAAGAGTTAAGGCCAAGTCATTATACAACTTCAGTTGATTTAATGTTTGGACCTGTAGTTAATGTAGATCCAACTCAAGATTCAACACTTGCTCCAATTGAAGGAGTTAATGTTAGACGTAATAATGGTATTGTAACTTTAGATTATTCTGAAGTTGAATGGTTAAAGCAAAGTTTTGCTACTAGATCAGTTAGTGTAACACCATATATTGTTCCTTTCTGGAATGGTGTACTTATGTTAACACCACAATCAGATACTTGGACAGATACTGTTAGATTACAAGCAAGAACAATTGTAGAAGGTAATTTTAATCAGCAAGTAGCAAGAGCACGTGCAATTTTAGGTAGAGATCCTCAAATTGGATTTGTTAATACTGCATGGGATGCTTGGAGAACAACATGGGCAGGACAGGTTACAACAAGACAAGTCGAGGATAGGTTTAGAACAAGAAGAGTAGGTAATTTCCAAAATCATGAAAGAGTTAGCACAACATTGACTGAGCAACAACAAAGGAGGGAAAGAAGTGGTAGAACAGTCTTAGTAACAGAAACTAGAACTGATGTTTCTATGGGTGACAGGTTAATAAGTAGGGATCTTATTACATTTGTAAGATCACGAAATATACACTTTAATGCTCAAGGACTTAAACCTTTAACTAGAATGTATGCATTCTTTGGTGGCAGAGAAGTATCACGTTTCTGTGTTCCTAAGTTATTGCAAATTACTATGTCTTCTGGAGCATTCCAAGCAGGAGAAACGGTAATTGGTAGAATGAATGGTGGAAATAGAAATGGATCTGCTGCTTATATTCAGTTTAGACTTGCAAATCCTAATCATAGAGATGGTGCATTTAATGTTCCAACAAATACTTTTAGTGATGATCCATATACACTATCTGCAATTCCCACAACATATACTTCTAATTCCGTTTTATTGAATATTGATACTGCTAGTTTATCTGATATAACTCAAACTCAGTTCTATGGATGGGTTGCATCTGGAATGCAACTTTCAGGACAGACTAGTGGTGCTCGAGCTACTATAAGTGATCTTCGACTTGTTTCTGGTTTGAGTGGTGCTCTAATGGGATCATTCTTTATTCCTGATCCAAATAATAGCACATTCCCATCATTTGAAACTGGAACTAATATGTTTAGGTTGAGTAGTGATGCTGGTAATGCTGAAAATGCTACAACAGATGCTGAATTGAATTATACTGCATCAGGAATGCTCAATACGATTAGAGAAGATATAGTTTCAACTAGAAATGCGAATGTAACAATAGGTTCTGTATCTCAAGCGACTAGTAGAACTGCATTACTTAATAGGGATACAAATGTTGAAGTATTGCAAAGAATACGGGTAAGTGATCCTTTAGCACAATCATTCTTTATTGATAATCTAGATGGTTTATTCATGACAAGATGTGACGTATTCTTTAGAACAAAAGATGATGATAATATTCCACTCAATTTCTCTATTAGAACAATAGAAAATGGATATCCTACACAAGTAGTTGTTCCTATGAGTGAAGTGATATTGAGTCCAGATGATGTTATCTTATCACCAGACGGATCTCGACCAACAACTTTCCAATTCCAGGCTCCAATTTATTTGGAGGGTGGAAAAGAATATGCCATAGTAATGTTGAGTAATTCTGCAAAATATAGTGTTTATATTTCAAGAGTTGGAGAAATTGATTTATTAAATCAATCAATGGTTTCTCAGCAACCATATCTTGGATCATTATTTAAGTCTCAAAATGCTTCTACTTGGGAACCAAGTCAATGGGAAGATCTTAAATTTACTCTTTACAGAGCAGACTTTATAGAAAGTGGATCATTTGATGCTTATAATCCAAACTTAAATGTTTCAAATGGGCAGATTGCTAAATTAATGCCAGATTCTTTAAACTTTACTTCTAAGCAGATTAGAGTTGGTTTAAGTAAAACAATAAGTGATCAAGGATTAGAACTTGGAAATACTGTATTGCAAGGAGGTACACAAGCAACGGCTGATTTTGTAGGATCTGCAGGAACTATAACTTCCATTGATATTACCAATGCTGGTTTAGGATACACTCCTGCATCTTCTGCATTAACTTTCAGTGGAGTTAATTTAGTTACTCTTACTGGTAATGGTAGAAATGCAACTGCAGACATTACTATCAGTAATGGATCTATTGTTGCATCTGGTGCTACTATTGTTAATGGTGGACAAGGTTACCAACTTGGAGATGTTGTAGGAATATCAACCATTGGTGCCAATTCTATAGGAAGAAATGCTAAACTATCTGTCACATCAATTGGAAGTACATCTGAATTATTATTAGATAATATTCAAGGTAACTTTATCGTTGGTTCTGCTAATACTCTGAGTTATATTAATAATAGTGGTATTACAACAGTATTAGACGATGCTAATAGTGGTAATGTTCAAATAAGTACTATTGTGGATGTTAATGATGGTTTACATATTAAGGTAAATCATAAGAATCATGGTATGTACTCTACTGTTAATAGAGTAGAAATAAGTCATGCCGAAAGTGATCTTGTACCTGCAAGATTAACCACTGCATTGCAAACTGGTAATGAAAGTCAAATTTCTGTTGGTGATGCATCTCAATTTACTACTTTTGAAGGAGTAGGTGTTGGAACAACTAATATAGGATATGCTACGGTAGGAGATGAAATTATTTCTTACACGAATGTTTCAGGAAATGTTTTAGGTAATGTTGTAAGATCTGTTCAAAAAGATGGATCCAATTCAGTTGGATTGATTGGAGGAATTCATCCTGTAGGAACACCTGTTGTTAAGTATGAATTAAATGGTGTTAATTTAATGAGGATTAACAAGCAACATGATGTAGTAGATGATATTAATTTTGATCATTATAATGTGAAGTTAGATATGTCTCAGAAATTTAATACTGAGAATGATGATAGAAGTAATGATCTTGGATATCCACAACTCTTTATTAATGAAACAAAATCAACTGGTGGAAATAAAACAGAAGCAACTCAAAATATACCTTTTGAGATTATTACTCCAATAGTACAAAATGTCACTCTTCCTAATACAGAAGTAACTGCACAAGCAAGAACGATTACTGGAACTAGTTTGGGTGGTAATGAAGTATCATTCCTTGATAATGGTTTTGAAACTATTGTTCCTAATAACAGTAATTATTTAAGTACTCCTAGACTTATTGCGTCAAATATTAATTCTACCAATTCATTAAATACTCTTCCAGGTAATAAATCTTTAAATGTTAGATTTACACTTAATACATCTAATCCTTTATTATCTCCTGTTCTTGATGGAGAAAGAATGTCTGTTATATTAACTTCTAATAGAGTTAATACACCAATAACTAATTATATTGATAATGCTCAAGTTAGGACTATTGATGATGATCCTAATGCATGTCAATATATTTCTAAAGAAATGGAATTAGAAAATTCCGCAACTTCTTTAAAGATAATATTGGATGCTCATATGAATGTTAATACTGATATTCGAGCATTCTATGCAATAAATCTTCAACCAAATATGGATCCAGTATTTATACCATTCCCTGGATATGTTAATTTAAATAGTGAAGGTCAAATGATATCCTTTGAAGATAGTAGTGGTTTACCTGATAAATTTGTAAATAAGTCTAATGAATTTGGTTATGATGCTCAGGATTTAGATTATCTTGAATATACATTTAGTGGAGATCAGTTACCATCATTTAGATATTATAGAATTAAACTTGTTTTAACATCAACTACGCAGGTACATGTTCCTCGTGTAAGAAGATTGAGAGTGATGGCATTAGCATGATAAATGTAGAAGGTCATCCTGGTCTTGTAAGAGATCCTAATTCTAATTCTATTATTAATACGAACAATTCAGAATATCAAAAATATCTGACACGTCGTAAATTGAAAAATAAAGAAAATGAAACTCTTGATAATATGAAAAATGATCTTGATAATATGAAAAATGAAATGAATGAGATTAAATCCCTACTTAAAGATCTAGTCAATGGCAACTAAAAAGATTACATTTGATCCCACTGCAGGTGTCCCTGTAGCATCCAACTTAACCATTTATGGTGGAGCAAACTTTAATGCTACCTTTAATGTGGTAGACACTAGCAATACTTCATATGGATTTACCACTGCTTGGTCTGCATCTGCACAATTACAAAAAAGTGCAGGTATAGGAGCAACTACAGTTCCTACAGCAACTTTTACTGCAGGAATTACTACAGGATCAATTACATTAGCACTTTCTTCTACTGATACTCAACCCATACCAGAGGGTAGATACCTATATAATGTTTTGATTAGTCCTGGTATAGGGCAAACCATTTATAATATTATAAATGGAAATATCTTGGTTTATCCAGGTATTTCTTCTTCTCCCTAAATAATAAAAAGGTAGAGTGTGTAAATGGCACAACCAGCAAGTAGACAAGAATTTATCGACTATTGCAAAAGGCAACTGGGTGCTCCCGTGCTGGAGATTAATGTTGCTGATGAGCAAGTAGAGGATATCGTTGATGACGCTATTCAGTATTTTAATGAAAGACATTTTGATGGTGTTGGGCAGGTATATTTAAAATATAAAGTAACACAAGATGATATTGATAGAGGGAAGGGACCAGGACAATCTGGTAATAGTGGAATAACAACTACAACAGTAGATAAGAATGTTGGATTAACTACTGAATTTAAATACGAAGAAAATCAAAATTATTTGCAAGTCCCTCCTTCTGTTATTGGAGTAACTAAAGTATTTCATTTTGATGGATCCAATACTGTAACAAACAATATGTTCAGTGTTAAATATCAAATGTTTTTAAATGACATTTATTATTGGGGTGCGACTGAATTATTAACATATGCAATGACAAAGACCTATTTGTCTGACATTGACTTTTTATTGACCACAGAGAAGCAAATAAGGTTCAATCAGAGGATGGATAGACTATATCTTGACTTTGATTGGGCTACATTAAATCCTGGTGATTATTTGATTATGGATTGTTTTAGAGCATTAAATCCAAATGATTATACTAGGGTTTGGAATGATTCATTTTTAAAGAAATATACAACTGCATTAATGAAGAAGCAATGGGGACAAAATTTACTTAAATTTCAAGGAGTTAAATTACCAGGTGGTATTGAGTTAAATGGAAGACAGATTTATGATGATGGTGAAAAAGATCTAGAAACCATCAGAGAAATGATGTCTAATACTTATGAAATCCCACCACTAGATATGATAGGGTAATGTTAAATCCATATTTTCAACAAGGTGCAAGATCTGAACAGAATTTAGTTCAGGATTTGATCAACGAACAGTTGAGAATGTATGGTGTTGAGGTGCATTACTTACCTCGTAAGTATGTAACAGAAAATAAGGTAATAAGAGAAGTAGTAGCATCTAGGTTTGATGATGCATATCCTATTGAGGCATATGTTGATACTTTTG
>MDTG01172693.1_pt1 | contig 11099 bp, 12 predicted proteins | sample 811421 | NCBI WGS metagenome assembly MDTG01 (sample SAMN05326645, study PRJNA326480) | marine metagenome | isolation source: seawater | place: Pacific Ocean: South East | collected 2011
AGACAGAATGCCACCTTTCTAGATGAGTTTTATTTTTTACGCGGTAATGATAACATAGGTTTACTGTCCGACACTTCCCATTTTTATACAGATGCTGAATTCTCTACGAGCCACGATAATGCTGTTGCAAAGATTTTAGCATATGACCTATTATTAAACCACTACACTAACGAATTGAATGACTTGAAAAAATCAACAAGAAAAATTTCTAACAATGAAAAATTATTAGAAAGTTTGAGCCTTACCTGGACTTCAAATAAAATTGATTTAATTGAACTTATTTATTCATTAATAGCATCTGGAGCCGTAAAAGGAGACATTAAGGATTTAGCGACCGCTTTTGAAAAAATATTTGACATTGACTTAGGAAATTACTACCGAAGCTTTTTGGAAATCAGAGGTCGTAAAGAAGATTACGCTAGATTTTTAGATTTATTGAAAATAAGCCTCCTGAAAAAAATTAAAGAAGCAGATAACTAAATTAAAAGCAATCATTCACAGAATAGATCCCCAAGTTACAACCAACTTGGGTGTTTCTTTTAAAAGTAAATTTAAGCCCATTTTGTATAATGGAGTTAGCTTTTAATCAATTAAATCATCTCAAAAAACGCTAAATAATAGAATGTTAAATCTTCACCCAACTTGGGTTCGACTTGTGAATAAAACCCAATAAAACTCTTCAAATTCGTAGAACGAAAGTTAAATCAGGTAAAAGTCTACTATTTAATTTATTGAGGCTTTTCCATAAATCGTTCTATTATGCCAACAAGTATTATTACCACAGACGATCTTCGGGAATTCAAAATGGAATTGCTCGATGACATTAAAAACCTTCTAACCAAACAATCTTCTGGAAAAATCAAGAGGTATCTTAAATCCTCTGAAGTTATGGATCTACTCCAAATAAGTCCAGGAACACTTCAAAATTTACGAATTAATGGCACTCTTCCCTACACCAAAGTAGGCGGCATTATTTATTATGATGCGGAAGAGATTCAAAATGTTATGGATACCAATCGTGTACAGCACGATTTAAATTCATAAGAGATGAACTACATAAAGCTATTGAATTCGGCTTTTGAGAAGTTCTATTTTGATGACCGCCTTAATCCAACGCATATCAGCCTGTATATGGCGCTGTTCCAAGAATGGAACAGTTGTCGCTTTTTGGATGAATTCTATGTGAACCGTAGGGATTTGATGCGCTGTGCAAAAATAGGTTCTAAATCAACTTATCATAGATGTATCGTCGAGTTAGATTCTTGGCAATACTTAACCTATTACCCTTCCAACAATCCCTACAAAGGCAGCAAAATCAAGATGGCCATTATTGGGACAAGTGATGAACCAGTTATGAGACAGTACCATCCCGAATTAGAACAGCTTGCGGAACAGTACCATCCCAGAAGTGTACCGCTTGAGGGACACCACCATCCCACAAATGGACAAGCTGTGGACTCGCACCGTCCCATAGGTGGACAAGCATTGGTATCTACTATAAACAATAACAAACAAGAAAACAAAATAAAACAACCAAAGGGCTGGCAGGCCGTTTTTATTTTTTTTGAAGAAAAAGGTTTTGATGCTGATGAAGCAAAAAAATTCTTTGAGCATTACCAAACCAGAAATTGGAAAACAGGCGATGGAAAAGAAATCAGAGATTGGAGAGCCGTAGCCATCAACTGGATGGACAGAACCGAAATATTTGACGAGGAAAACAAACCAAACAAAAAACAACCGTCCCAAAAACAGGACAACTTACGAACCACTAAAAACAAAGATTATGGACAACCCCTCTAAAATAACCGAAGGTGGCGTGGAATATTCGCTTGGTAAATTCGACGGCAAAAGTGTACTATATGATTTTTCAAAAATCTTAATTTACCTGAATGCCAAGGGGAAGCTACTCTTTGGAAAGAAATTTAAAATTTATGAAGAGGACAAAGATATTTTATTGAAACTCTGTTCCTACTTCATTAAAGACAAGGAAAACTGTCAAAAATATGAGATTGATGTTGACAAAGGAATTTTGCTTTCAGGACCCGTAGGCTGCGGAAAAACCAGTTTGATGACACTGCTTCGCCATCTAGTTCCTTTCCAGCGACCCTATGAAATGATTCCTTGCAGAAATGTAAGCTTTAGCTTTAATCATTTAGGTTTTAAAACTATAGAAGAATACGGTAATTCGAAGTTTTTTTGTTTCGACGACTTGGGCGTAGAACCCGCTGGAAGGTTTTACGGAAAAGATCTAAACGTTATGGGGGAAGTTCTTTTATCTCGTTATGATCTGTATTTGCAAACCAAACATAAAATCAAGACTCACGCCACAACAAATCTAAATGCTGATGAACTTGAAGAACGCTATGGTAACAGGGTACGAAGCCGGATGCGCGAACTTTTTAATTTGATTGCTTTTGATAAAAAAAGCAATGACAAACGGGTATGATAGGTTCGGGAAACATATTGTATTCCCAAGGGAAAAACGATGAATGCCATACCCCGGCGTATGGTGTACTCCCAATTTTAGAATACATCCCCAAAGGCAAAACCATTTGGTGTCCTTTTGATACTGAAGAAAGTTGGTTTGTCAAACTTATCTCTCTTCAAAACCCAGTAGTATATTCCCATATTTCAAAAGGGGAGAACTTTTACACCTACGAACCTAAGCATTGGGATATCCTTATCTCTAATCCACCCTTTACCAACAAACGTTTGATTTTTAAACGCGCCCTTCACTTCAACAAACCTTTTGCTTTATTAATGACCAATACCTGGCTCAATGATGCCGCTCCAAAACACCTATTTAAAGACAGAGATTTACAATTATTGATGTTTGATAAGCGTATGAAGTTCGACAACCGTGACAAAATCACCTTTAGCAGCAGTTATTTTTGTTGGAATGTTTTACCGAAACAGATTGTTATGAAGCTTTTGAGGAAAGAAAAAACTGCTGTTATCCCAGATTTTAAAGGATAAATATTTATTTTAGAGGCAGTATAATAAGTTAGCCACAAGCCAAAAAAAAACCAATCTAAATGGAAGAAAAACCGAAAACTGAAATAGTAAAAACTGAAAGTGAAGTTCAAAATGTCTCTTATGACACTCAATTGAGAGACTTCGAAAATGGACTTCAAACATTTTTAGCAACTCATAATTTGCCCACCGAAGGAATATTTGTTGGAATACCAGAGAGAACTAATGTTTTTAAAAATGTTGACTCTGTTTTAGACCAAGTTGGATATGCGGAAAAAGAACAATCAATTTATCTCTCTAAATTTATCGCTGGAGTTGCTTCTGGCCTTTTTGATGCAGCACTGAATTATTTGTGGGACGAAACTATTCTACAAATTAGAAAAAGAGTTATTCAATACGACATTGAATATTTTTATGATAATGCTGTAACTAACCAAGATAGACGAAAGAGACTAAAAGACGAAAGTGACTTAACAAAAGTAGATGACTATGACCTAATCAAAGGAGCTAAAGAAATAGGTCTCATTTCAGAATTGGGATTCAAGCACTTAGAGTATATCAATTATATGAGAAACTGGGCGAGTGCTGCTCATCCGAATCAGAATGAAATAACAGGTTTACAATTAGTTTCTTGGTTAGAAACTTGTGTTAAGGAAGTAATCACTCTTCCTATTTCAAATATTACAATCCGAATAAAGCAACTTTTGGTTGGAGTCAAAAATACTTCTATTTCCGAACAAGATGCAGAAGAAATATCCGTCTTTACAACTGAGTTGACACAAGAACAAATTGATAATTTAGCATCTGGATTTTTCGGTATTTATGTAAAACAAGATACAGATAGCCAAACTCATCAAAATATCAATAGATTATTACCACTTATTTGGGGAAGAGTTGATGAAGACAATAAAGACGCATTTGGACTAAAATATGCAAACTTCGTTGCAAGTAACAGTCAAGCAGAGAAAAAATTAGCTCGTCAATTTTTGCAAATTGTAGATGCGGAAAGCTATATACCTGACGAACTAAGAGCTGTCGAAATAGAAACGGCAATTGACAACCTACTAAGCGCTCATCGTAACTTCAACAATTTTTATAATGAACCATCATTTGCTCGTCAATTAAAACGAATTGTTGGAGAGCCTCTCAAAGTACCAAAAGCGGTCAACAAAAAATTTGTAATGGCTATAGTTGAAGTGTTTCTAACAAATGGTAACGGTGTTGCTTCGAGTGCGAATCCAATTTACGAGGAGATATTATCAAATTTAGATGCTCATCAAGCTAACATAGCTGCATTATCCTTTAGTGATACAAGAATTTCCAGCAGATTACAATTTTCATTATGTCAAAGAAAATTTCGTGAGTTATTATCTATTGTGAAGCCAAGTATAACTTCACCACCAGTAAAAGATTTAATTGAAAAAATTGAGAACTTTAAAGGAGAATTATCTCGACTAATGAATAACAAAGAAATTAAAACAGGTTTTGAAAATTTAAAAACATTACTAAAATAAAGCCAGTGGCTAACAAAGACGTATATAGCTCATAGCTAATTAGATGCTTAAACGAAGTTATAGCATTTTTGGAAAGTCGCCCAATTTTTAAATTTGACGATTTCCAATAAAAAAAATAAATAGAAAAATTTAAAAATCTGGCTTGTGCTCAACCCGAAAATAATTTTCTAATTTGCACGCTACGAGCCATATACAAGACCGCTATCTGTTATTTAAAAACGACCTCCCTTAACCCAATTATTGAGCTTTTGACAAAACATATTTGAACCTGTGAGCAAAACAGACAGCTTATATATCATCTAACTTTGTGCTATTGTTGGAAGTAAAACTTAGAATAGATGAAAAAAGTCGCATTAATCACAGGAGCATCCGCAGGAATGGGTAAAGAAACTGCAAAATTATTGACACAAAATGATTATAACGTATATGGAGCAGCACGAAGGCTTGAAAAAATGGAAGATTTAAAAGCATTTGGAGTCAAGCCCATTGCTATGGACATTACAAAAGACGAAACTATTGTTGCCTGTGTCAAACAAATTTTAGACGAAACCAACGGTCATATTGATATTTTGGTAAATAGTGCGGGGTTTGGTTCACACGGTGCTATTGAAGATGTTCCGATAAAAGACGCTAAGTATCAATTAGAAGTAAATGTATTTGGAGCTATGAGACTTACACAGTTGGTACTACCTTCTATGCGTGAGAACAAATTTGGAAAAATTGTAAACATATCTTCAGTAGGTGGAAAGTTAGCCGGACCTTTAGGCGGTTGGTATCACGCCAGTAAATTCGCATTGGAAGGTTTAAGCGATAGTTTGAGAAATGAAGTCCGACCTTTTGGGATTGATGTAATCCTTATTGAGCCAGGTGCCATTAAATCAGAATGGAGCAAAATTGCCTATGATAATTTGATAAAGACATCAGGTAGGGGAGCATACAAAGCTATGGCATCAAAATTTGCAAACGTGATTAAAAACAGTGATGATAAGAGTTCTGCTCCAAGTGTTATTGCGGAATTAATAAAGAAAGCTATTGAATTAAGAAACCCGAGAGCAAGATATGCAAAAGGGCACTTGGCCAAACCCATTCTTTTTATTAAAAAAATAACCTCAGATAAATTGATGGACAAAATTCTTGCAAGTCAAATAAAATAGTACCAAATACAATGGAAACGATCGATATTGTTCAACATAACATATTGCTTTCCTGTACAAGTAAGCAGCAGTTTAGCCAGGAGCATTTTTGGGGAGAACATACATTGTCTATTCTCCTATCAGGAGAAGGACGTGTTTACAATAACGAAGAAACACAAATATACACTCCAGGAACAATCGGATTTCTAAAAAGGAACCAATTAGCCAAATCAATTAAAATTCCTTCAGCTGATGGACAACCTTTTAAGTCTATTGGTATTATTTTAGACGAAGAATCATTAAAGCAATATAGTACAGAAAATGAAATTGTCACCAAATTGCCTTATACAGGCAAAATGATGTTTCAACTTAATCAAAATCGTTTTATAACAGGATTTTTTGATTCTCTTGTTCCTTATTTCGAGCAGCCCGAACAGCTAACTAAACGATTGTCAGAGCTGAAAACCAAAGAAGTAATTGAACTTTTATTAGCATACGATTCAAGACTAAAAGAATTGCTTTTTGATTTTAGCGAACCTTTTAAAATTGATTTGGAAGCCTTTATGAAAAGCCATTTTACCTACAATGTGCCTATAAAACAATTTGCAAAACTAACAGGTAGAAGTATTTCAACTTTTAAAAGAGATTTCAAGAAAACGTTCTCCCAAACACCTGAAAAATGGTTGAAAGATATGCGTTTAGATAAAGCCCATTTTTTAATTTCAGAAAAAAAACAGAAACCTTCTGAGGTTTATCTGCAAGTTGGATTTGAGAATTTTTCTCACTTTTCTACCTCATTTAAAGAAAGGTTTGGATACAATGCTTCAACAGTTTGATAGCAAGAACGAAGTCGAGTAGGTAAAGGGGAATCTCACCCCTAAACCTTCTATGTTGTAATCCAATTTTTCTTACCAAATTTTTCGATTGGGTAGTGTTGGATTCGATTTTTTTTGATGAAATTCATGAGAGATTCAGCCAAGAATGATTTTTAAATCCTATCGGCATATTCTCTTCTGAGTTTAAAAATATACAAATTATAAAAACAACCTTCTATCAACGGACCATCAGGCCGCATTTCCTTGTTTAATTTTTTATAATTGAAAGCAGCAGCCTCTCACAAGAACGGATACATTTTTTTTGTACCGCAAGGTTTAGATAGCTGTCTTTCGGTAAAAGCTGTTTTTATACAATTGCATATTCATATTCTGTTTGATTTTTAAGTACATATCTTATCCTGTTTAATAACTTTTTCGCAATCCTAATTATTGCCTTGTTGGGCTTCATACGCTTACATAAATTACTGTACGCTAATGCCAATGCTGGATCACTTCTTATGGATATCCAAGCACTTTCTATTATCATTCCACGTAGATATTGATTGCTCCTTGGGGTAATGCTGCCAACTCTTTCATTTTCACTTGAACTATTGGTGGTTGGCACTAATCCAATATAGGAGCATAATTTATCTAAATTTTTAAACCGAAAAATGGACTCTAACTCTGACAGTAGGGTCATGGCACTTATTAAACCTATTCCAGGAATTCCGGTAAGCCATTTAACTTGTTGAGAATATTCCTCTTGCTTTGCAATTCGTCTTAATTCTTTTTGTACTTCCAATAGCTTTAACCTAAGCAAGGTGACAGTATCTAAAATATTAAGTATTATAGTATGCCCAAAATCAGTACTTAATCTTACATCTCTCAACCATCTTGTAAAGTTAGAAGACCAGTATTTTGAAGCCGTGTCCAACTCGCAGGGTACTTCAATTCCATGGCGGTATAAAAATGATTTTATTCTATTTTTGTTTCTACCTATATCTCTTACTAGTGTTTTCCGATAGCGCATTAGGCTTCGCAATTCTTCCGTTTTCTGAGATGGTATATAAATCCCTTCAAGTTCTCCATTTCGTAATGAGCGAGCAATCTTCCTGCTATCACGTGAATCTTCTTTTTGTTTCTTTTCTTTATCTGTGGTAGGGATATCTGCAGGGTTAACTATTATGTTTTGTATGCCTTCCCCTATTAATGACCTGTGAACACTATATCCACAAAACCCTGCCTCATAAGCTGAAAAATAGTTCCCATTAGGAAAGTTTTTCTTTAAATAGTATGACAACTCTTTTGCTTTCGGGTTCATTGAAAAGGTTTTGTAATAAGAATCTTCTATCATTACGGTAACTCTCCAATTCTTCAAATGGGTATCAATACCTGTATAGATATTTTTCCCATAAAAATCCGGGTCTTTACTTATATTTTTCATACGCTTATGATTTTTAGTTAATATTGATTCTATCAACATAAATTTAATCATTTACATAGAAGATTGTGCGAATACAAACATAAGGCCTCTCACAGACCGTACGTGAACCTTTCGATTCATACGGCTTTTCAAAATCCAAGTCACGGTCTGAAGCCTTCGTACTTCCAATGCTCAAACATATTCGGATAGCTCTCTGCTATTCCTTGTAAATGTTTGAGTGAATAATACCAATGATTCTTCTTTAACCGTTTGTACTTGTTGCGCACCCATTTGTACAAACGTTGATTCAAGGTCTTGATTATTCTTGGAGCAGTTTATCGACTTGGAAAAAAAGTACTCAAAAATATTGAACTTAGAATTTTAGGAGCGTTGACATTGACTGCCTGTTTGCTTGGCGTTCACGAAATTTTGGCGTTGTTTGCTTGTGGATTTCTTGGTTTGGTATTTTATTCGCAACTCTAAAAACAACCTGAACAGTTTTACTCCGCTCGTTTTATTGCAAGTAACAGCATCAGCAAGTAACCTAAAAATACTTTTAACATTTTTAAAAGTAGGTGGTGCTATTTGCTTATTTAGATGCAGAGTTGGTCAGTACAGGTTTCCTGACACGTCAAGAATTAATTGATACCGTAGCAGTTGGACAATTCACACCTGGACCCGTTTTATCAACGGCAACATTTATCGGTTGGCAGTTAAACGGATTTTGGGGAGCAATCGCAGCGACCGTTGGAATTTTCCTTCCTTCTTTCATTTTTGTTGCTATACTCAATCCGCTTATTCCAAAAATGCCTAAATCGAAAATTATTGCAGCATTTTTAGACGCAGTGAACATTGCAGCCGTTGCTGTAATTGTAGCCGTTTGTGTGGAGATGGGAAAAGACACCTTGACCGATTGGCGGACAATTTTAATTGCTGTTTTAAGCATAATCGCTGTTTTTGTCTTTAAGAAAATGAACAGTGCATTTATTGTAATTGGTGGAGCATTGACAGGCTACCTTTTGACATTGATATGAGAAATTAGTTTTTGACACTATATATCCTCATCAAAAGGATCGATGCTAATTCTCTGGTGTTTCTGTTATCCAACAAATACACGTACTCATAATCGTTGGACAAAAACCCCAACTCCACCAACGCTTCAGGGTAAAAACCGCCAGCTTTCCTCAACACCTGAAAATTAGAAAACTTAACACCCCTACTTTTAAATCCTAACTGCTTTTTTATTTGGTTCTGCAATTGATAGGCAAACCAAACAGACTCCTTTAAATTTCCAGATTCGTTCTTGCCAACATATACCTCAATCCCTCTTGCAATAGGATTATGAGAATGATTGCAGTGCAAGGAAATAAACAAATCAGCATTCAGTGCCTTGGCCAGCTTTGTTCTATCCGATAATGAAATTAGCGTCACTATAACGGGTTAAGTAAATATCCAATGGTGTTTCTGATTTTGCGTTAAACATTATAATTTCCAAACCAATATTCAACGTAACATCCTTTTCTTTAATTCCATTTATTCCGATAGCACCGGAATCTTTTCCGCCGTGGCCAACATCAATTACTATTCTTTTTATTAATCCAGTTTCCTATCCAAAAATGATGCATAGTTGAAGGAGCAAAATCACAAAACTGACGTTTTTGAGCACCTTTTTCATTTCTACATTTCGAGTTATCAACAGCCTCCATCCAAAATCCCATAGAATTTGATATTATCTAATATCAAATTAAGTCATTAAAAATCAAATAATATATTATCCACAATTATTTGATTTACAGGTATTTAAACAAAAATATATGTACTTTTCTCATAACGAAAACGAATCAAAAATTTAAACCGTTCCGTTATGAAAAAATCTATTTACCTAGCGACCTGTCTTTCGCTTCTCTCAAGTTCTCTTTTTGCACAAATTGGCGGCATTGAAGATTCTGTTGATGATGTGTCGAATACCATTAGAACCATTTTCCCCATAATCCTGGGGGTAATTTTCTTAATCGGCTTTCTTTTTAACGCAGGCCATTTCTTTGGAGAAAATGCAGACCTAAAAAAAGGGATTACCCGTGTGCTTGTTTTTGTCCTTATTGCCGGTGCAGTAGTGGGTATTTTCACATACCTCATTGGAATCGTAGTATAATGAAACGGTTCGAGGTCTATAAAAACATCAGGAAAAGGGCAGTCATTTTTGGATTGCCTATTTCCCTCTTTGCGGTGATGATCATTTCCATAATTACTTCTTTATTGGTCATTATCTTCTCGTTCAGTTTTGGAGTGATCATTGGCGTATTGATTCTCAATTCAGTCTTATATATCGCCCTCACCCGAATTACAAGCAATCCGCAGCTATTCCAGATGGCAAAATCTTTCCCAAAAAGCATCAGTAACAAAAGAAATTCCGGTCTCGATTATGAATAAGATTAACCTTTCTACCTATCAACCCATTGGGGATATACAAGACAATATCCTATTTGCCAATAATGGCAATGTAGTGGTATGCTATAAAGGAAACCTACCAGAAATTTATTCCTTATCGGAAAAGGACTTTGAAGATATGCACAGTGCTTGGTTTCAAGCATTGAAATCATTGCCTGTTGGTACCGTGGTTCACAAGCAAGATGTCTATCTCAAAAAGCATTATACCTCTGAACAGCTTTCCAATAAAACATTTTTGGAAAAGGCCACACACGATCATTTTAAAGGCCGCGAGTATATTGACCACAAATGCTATCTCTTCTTCACCCTGACCAAAAATAAAGCGCTGAACAATCTTAAATATGTCAATCCTTTCCGCAAGGTTTCAAAGGGTATCATACAAGAATTGGATGATAATGTACAGCGTTTTATAAATGCCGTAAGTGATTCAGTTTCCTTTATCAATAATAGTAGGAAAATGAAATTTGTTCCACTTGACTCTAAAGAAATTCAAGCGATAACCAAAGAATACTTCAATGGCTTTAATGAAGGCTTTGACACCGATATCATACTAGACAAGAAAAACGTCAATATAGGCGAAAATTATTTTGATGCCCTGGCCATCAACAGCGAACTGTGCTTTGGCGAAAGTGTACAGAGTAGCAAAACCAATGATAAATTCACTTCAGACGATTTTGTATTTCATCAAGGGTTTATTGATGGTTTAGGGCTAACGCTAAACGAGAACCATATTGTCAACCAAATCTTGTATCTGGATGACAAACACAAGTGGCGCAAGTTGCTTGATAAGAAA
>MDTG01240410.1_pt1 | contig 11099 bp, 13 predicted proteins | sample 811421 | NCBI WGS metagenome assembly MDTG01 (sample SAMN05326645, study PRJNA326480) | marine metagenome | isolation source: seawater | place: Pacific Ocean: South East | collected 2011
AATATACATTAATAAGACTTAATATTTTTCAATTAATAAAATGTCAAAAAAAATAGAAATTATAAATGGTCCAAATATTAACCTTTTAGGTAAAAGAGAACCTAATATTTATGGAGATCTAACATTAGAAAGTATTAATAAAGATATCAATGCATATGCAAAGGAATTGAATTTAAAAACTTTATTTTTTCAATCAAATATAGAAGGTGAAATTGTAAATAAAATTCAAGATTCTGAAAAAAGCAACGGTATTATTATTAATGCTGCCGCATTTACGCACACATCAGTTGCGATACATGATGCCTTAAAAAGCTTAGATATTCCCAAAATTGAAGTTCACATATCAAATATTTACAAAAGAGAAGAGTTCAGGCATAAGTCTCTTATAAGCAATGTAGTTGATGGCGTAATATGTGGTCTAGGTGTAAATAGCTATAAGCTAGCTTTGAAAGGTATAAAAAATATTTTAGATGGAAATTAAAAAAGATAAAATCAAAGAATTGGTAAAAATTTTAGACGAATTAAAATTAACGGAGCTTAGTTATTCTGATGGTAAGACAAGTATTAAAGTCGGAAAAAATACTAAATTTACATCAAATATAATTGAACAAAATATTTCATCTTCCTCTTTAGCTAATAAACAGAAAAAAAATTTTATTGGAGTTAAAAGTCCAATGGTTGGTACAGCTTACTTGGCTCCAGAACCCGGCGCGAAACCGTTTGTAAAGATAGGAGCAAAAGTTAAAAAGGGTGATACTGTTTTAATTATCGAAGCAATGAAAACAATGAACCATATTCCGTCAACCCAAGATGGTGAAGTTAAAGAAATACTTGTAAAAGACGGAGAGTCTGTAGAATTTGATCAAGAATTAATCATAATTACATAATTTAATGATAAAAAAGATACTCATCGCAAATCGTGGTGAAATCGCAGTTAGGGTAATCAGAGCTTGTAAAGAGCTAAATATTAAAAGTGTTGCTGTTTATTCATCAGCTGATAAGGAAGCAATGCATGTTCAGCTTGCAGACGAAAGCGTTTGTATAGGACCAGCCAAAGCTGCAGATAGTTACCTTAATATACCAAGTTTATTATCAGCATATGAATTAACTGGAGCAGATTCAATTCATCCAGGATATGGATTTTTATCAGAAAATTTTGAATTTGTAAAAATTTTAGAAGATCATAAAATTAATTTTATTGGACCGTCTTCAGATTTAATAAAAAAAATGGGCGATAAAATTGAAGCTAAAAAAATTGCTAAAGTTTTAGGACTTCCTACTATTAAAGGTTCTGACCAAGGCATAAAAAATATTGATGAAGCGAAAAAAATTGCAGAAAAAATTGGATACCCTGTATTAATAAAAGCTGCAGGTGGTGGTGGTGGCAAAGGTATGAAAATTGTTTATGAAAGTAAATATTTAGAAAAAAATATTATTGATGCTAAAACTGAAGCTAAGAATTTTTTTAATAATGATGAGGTATTTGTTGAAAAATTTTTTAAAAATCCAAGACATATAGAAGTTCAAATACTCTCGGATGGTAAAAAAGTAATACATCTTGGTGAGAGAGATTGTACTGTACAAAGACGGTATCAAAAATTAATCGAGGAAAGCCCAAGTCCTGTTTTGTCAGAAAGTGAAAGAAAAAAGCTTTTAGATATTTCAGTAAATAGTATATCAAAACTTAATTATAAAGGCGCTGGAACCTTGGAATTTATCTATGAAAATGGTGAATTTTATTTTTTAGAAATGAATACAAGATTGCAAGTTGAGCATCCGGTGTCAGAAGCAGTTTCAGGAGTAGATCTTGTGAAAAGACAAATTGAAATAGCTTCCTCAAATATTTTAGATTTGGAACAGTCAAATATAACTTTTAATGGGCATGCAATAGAGTGTAGAATAAATGCTGAAAATTTTTTAAAAAATTTTCAACCTAGTGCTGGTAAAATTTCATCATGCCATATTCCATCAGGGCCTGGTACAAGAGTAGATTCTGCTATCTATCAGGGTTATACAGTTCAGCCTTTCTATGACAGTATGATTGCTAAACTTATTACTCACGGAAGAAATAGAAGTTCTGCAATTTCAAGGTCTCTAAGAGCGCTTGATGAGTTTGTTATTTCAGGCATAGATACAACAATCAATCTACACCAACAAATTCTAAAACATAAAGATTTTTTAACTTTTGATTATGACGTCAATTGGTTAACAAAATCTGATATTTTAAATAATTAAATACAACTTTTTAACCAAATATCATAATTTGGATGTTCAATTTCATTTATTGTAGAGTTTGAAACAAACATCCAATTATTAAATAAAAAAACACTATCTTTTGACTTGTCTTTTTTATCTTTAATTTGGATTAATGCTGAAGTTTCCAAAAAACCTTTTCTTTTATCTAATACACATTTATCGATAAAAATTTCAAAATCTTTTACTTTATTAATTGTTTTTATTTTTAATTTTTTTACTATAAGTTTAGATGTAATTTTATCTACAATTTTTAATTCTACATAATTGCTCTCCGTATCTAAAATTTCAACTAATTCATTTGAAATAGATTTAAAACTAAAAAGAATAAAAAAAATAAAAATTATTATTTTGGTTGCCATTTTTTATATGGTAAAATTTTTTTATGATCAGGTTTATAAGCTTTATTAGTACCTGTTAAATTCTTTTTATGTTTTTTTTGCCAGTCAAAATCATGAAATTTTATTTGATCAGGAGTTGTTTTTATAATTTTGTGTAACCACGAATGCCATTCTGGAGGAACAGTTGAAGCGTCTACTGGTCCGTTATAAATAACCCATCTTTTGCTATCATTTTTATTCTGGTAGTACTTATTGCCAAATTGATCTTTGCCAACTATATTTCCATAAATTATAGTTTGCACTAAAGTTCCAAATGTCTGGCCATTCCACCATGAAAAAATGATTTTTAAAAATTTCATTAACACAATTGAAAGTTGTTTTTTTTTAAATAGACTTATAACAAAGAGTCCCTTAGAAAACTAATTAATATTAACGATTCTTAAGGAAAATTATGAGCAAATTTGTAGCTGAAAGTTTTTATACCTGCCTTTTCAAAATAAGTCATAAGCTTAATGAAATTAGCAATGAAACTCTCAAAGAGTTAGACAAACGTGATGACGGGAAATTTGAAATTATTGACGTAAAATTCAATAAGAGAAAGACAAAGTCTTTGGGTGACGTTAAAAAAACACCATCAAAAAAACAAAAAGAAGATTTTACAGATCTAATACAAAATAGCGTTAGTGAAGCAACAAATGTAACTAATCAAGATAAAAGTAGTATAAGTGATAAGAATTTTAATTTTCGCAAAAGAATGCCGGACAGACGTAAAGCTTATATTCAAAAGGCAAATATTGGAGAAAATAAAGTATATTTGCACATAGGGGAATATGAAGACGGTAAGATAGGCGAGATATTTATTGATACAAATAAAGAGGGAGAATTGGTAAAATCTATGATGAACAATTTTGCAATAGCTATTTCTTTAGGTTTGCAATACGGAGTTCCTCTAGAGGAGTATGTTGACGCTTTTATTGATACCAAATTTGAACCATCTGGGAAAGTAAATGGAAATGATCGTATTTTAAGCGCTACGTCAATATTGGACTACATATTTAGAGAGCTTGCGATATCATACCTTGGACGTGAAGATCTAGCGCATACACCCTCGATTAAAAAAGTAAATACAGCTGAGGTTTCTAGTCCTGAAGAAGCAAAATTTTTAGATGTATTAAAAAATGTTACAAGCAAAGGGTTTGTTAGAAATCAATATAAAGAAAAGCTTGTCGATTTAACAAATGTTAGACTGAATATTAAAAGTAAAAAAGCTTAATCCTTTTTTGTGACTTTAATATTTAAATCTTTTAGTTGATCGCTCTTTACTTCTGATGGTGCGTTCATCATTAAATCTTGGGCATTTTGATTCATTGGAAACATTGTAACTTCTCTAATATTTTTTTCATTTGCTAACAGCATGATTATCCTGTCTATACCTGGTGCAATACCACCATGTGGAGGGGCTCCATAACTTAAAGCATTAATCATACCAGAAAACTCATTGTCTACGTCTTTTTTAGTATAACCAGCTATTGAAAATAGTTTATACATCAAGTCGGGTATATGATTTCTAATTGCTCCTGAAGAAAGTTCTACACCATTACAAACTATATCGTATTGATACGCCTTTATTTTTAAGGGATTATCAAAATCTAAATTTTGTATGTTGCCCTGAGGCATTGAAAAAGGATTATGACTAAAAATGATTTTTTTTGTTTTTTCATCAACCTCATACATCGGATAGTCAACTATCCAACAGAATGAAAATTCATCCTCCTTTATTAAATTTAATTCTTGAGCTATTTTTGATCTTGCTAATGATAATATTTTTTCAACTTCTACTTTAGAGCCACAAGCAAAAAATATACTATCACCATTTTCTGCATTTGTAATTTTCATAAGTTCTTTAATGGCTTCTTGAGAGAATAGTTTCCCAATAGTACCTTTGCCAATTACATTATTTTTTTCTCCTTCAAATGAGAAGTAGGCCAATCCTGATGCACCCTCACTTCTTGCCCACTTGTCAATGCCATCAAAAAAACTTCTGGGTTTATCAATAGTCTTTTTTGTTACAATTGCTCTTACAATATTTCCTTTTGAAACTAATTTTTTAAAAATTTCAAAACTTACATCCTGTCTTTTAAAAATGTTACTCACTTCGGTTATTATTAAAGGATTTCTTAAATCTGGTTTATCAGAACCATATTTTAATAAAGATTCCTCATAAGGTATCCTAGGAAACTTTTGACTGACAATTTTGCGATTTGAAAATTTATCAAATACTTTTACAAATAGTTTTTCGATAATATCAAAAATTTGATCTTGATTTACAAAAGACATTTCAACATCAAGTTGATAAAACTCACCTGGGCTTCTATCTGCCCTAGCATCTTCATCTCTAAAACATGGTGCAATTTGAAAATATTTATCAAATCCAGCTACCATAATCAGTTGTTTAAATTGTTGTGGTGCTTGTGGTAATGCGTAAAACTTTCCAGGATTTAGCCTACTTGGAACAAGAAAGTCTCTTGCACCCTCTGGGCTTGATGATGTTAATATTGGTGTTTGAAACTCTAAAAAACCAAATTTTTTCATCTCTTCTCTTATAAAAGAAATCACATTAGACCTTAAAATTATATTTTCATGTATTCTTTTTCTTCTTAAATCTAAAAATCTATATTTTAATCTTATGTCTTCAGAGTAATCCTCATCCAAAAAAACTGGAAGTGGTAGTTCTTTTGTATTACCCAATATCACAAAATCACTTATGGATATTTCAATTGCACCTGTTTTTAAATCTGAATTAATAGTTTCAGAAGATCTCTCTAAGACTTTACCATCTATTTTGATTACTGTTTCAAGTGAAATTTTTTCTAACTTATCAAAGTTTTTGTGTCCTTTTTCTATTACGCACTGACTTATTCCATAATTATCACGTAAATCTAAAAAAAGTAGATTGCCATGATCTCTTTTTTTATGTACCCATCCTGATAAAGATACATTTTGACCTTTGTGTGTTTTATTCAATTCTCCACAAGTATGAGTTCTAAAAGTTATCATTTTAGATAATTGCTAATATATATATTGGAACGAAAAAACAACACAATATAATGATTGTAAATAGTCAAAAAAAAATTGATTTTTTTAAAAGATATTTTGCTAAAAAAAATTTAGTATGTGTAGATACTGAGTTTGAAAGAAAAAAAACTTATTTTTCAAAATTATCTATCATTACTATTTCTGACGGAAAAAAATTTTTTATTTTTGATATCTTCAAAAATCCCGAACAAATAGAAATTATTGGGGAGCTTTTTAAATCAAATAAATTACTTAAGATTATGCACGGGGGTACTCAAGATATTGAAATTTTTATAAATCATAAAATTAATATAGAACCATTTTTTGATACTCAAATTGCCGCAGGTTTTTTAGGATACGATAAAAATATTTCGTACGCAAATATTTTAAGGAAACTTCTTGGAATAAAAATTGATAAGAGTCATCAAAATACAAATTGGTTGAAAAGACCAATTGTAAAATCTCAAATTAACTATCTAAAAAAAGACGTTTTGTATTTAAAAAAAATATATAATTTGCAAATAAAAGATTTAAAAAAATTTAAAAAACTTAATTTTGCAAAAGAAGAATTTAAATCTTTAATTAAGAATATAAGATTTAATAAAGGTATTAATTCAAAATTTAAGAAGAAACTTAAATTTCAGATTTATAAAAGTAAAGAATTTCAAAAAATTTTAGAAATAAGAGATAAAAAAAGTAAAATTAATAATCTACCAAAAAACTGGGTTTTGAAAGATGAAGAGATTATTGCTATGATTAAAACAAAAAAATTTGATACTCTTAAAAAAAATAAATATTTTTCTCAAAATGAAAAAAAAAGTGTAATTTTATTTCTTAAAAAGATTTTAAAAATTAAACCTATAAATTTGGATAATGAAATCGAAATTAAAACTTTAGAATTTTTTAGATATTTGGTTTCAAAAAAATATTTGATAGATATAAATTTAATTGCATCAAAATATGACTTAATAGATTATAAAAATATTAAAAATAAAACTAAATGGAGAAAAAAAATATTTTTTGATTTATATGAAAAAATTATTAAGGGGAAAAAAAAATTTATCTTAGACAACTTTATGTCATAGAGTCAAATACTTCATTAATTAATTTATAATCAATCTTTCTTTTTTTAACTATACTAAGTTTATTTAACTTAGTTAAAAAATCATCTATTCTTAAATATGATCTATCAATTTTTTTAACAATATTTTCAATAAGTTCTTTACGAATAACAACTTGATTATCTGAAAAAAATTTCATTATTAAAGAATAAACTAGATTATCACTAGGATTTTTTATTTCTAACATGTAAAACTGATTAAGTCTTGAACTTAAATCTTTTAAATTCACTTTAACCGAAGTTATTGGGACCCTTGAAGATATAATCAAGTATTTATCATGTAATATAAAATTGTTTATTAAAGAAAACATTTTATTTTCATCAACAGAAACATCATCTATTATTAATTTTTCTTGTAAAAATAAACTTTCAAAATTTTTTTCGAATTCATCATTATGACATAAGTAAAAAAAATTTTCTTTTCTTTTTAAAATATTCAATAAAAAAGTTTTTCCAGATTTTTTTTCACCATACAAATTTATTAACCTATTTTCCCACTTCGGAAATTTTAACAAATAATTAAATACATCTAAATTTGAAATATCCTTAATGAAATTTTCTTCCAAATAAATTGAATTAGAGTCAAAGTTAAAGATTTGCTGCTCTGTCATTTTTTTGTTAAATAAAATTTATTACCATTTCTTCTAAAAAGAAAACCTGCGTCAAATAAATATTCTTTCAACTGTTCTAAAGATCCAGAAAAAAATATTCTAGCAGAATACATCTGATTGGTTATTTCTGTATCTTCTAACGATAGGACCATTTTATTTTTTGTTAAAACATTTTTTATTATTGTATAGTCTGATAGTTTTTTTAAAGGATAATCAAATAATATATTAGTATTTTTTTGAGGGGCTAAAATTTGAACTTCTTTCCATGAATTATTTAAATTATTTAACAATCTTTCAAAAAAATTAGTCAATTCTTTTTCATTAAAATTTTCTAAGTCAAATTTTTTAGATGTTTTTAACTCATTAAATTGAGATTGAACGAAAACGTTTTCTTTTTTTGTTGATTTATCATAATCAAATAAAATGAATATAAAATCTCGTACTCCATAATTACCTGTAATTTTGTCTAAACGCGCAATTTGATAAGACTTGGGGTCAATATCATTTAATAACTTTATATCTGTAAGATCTCCATTTAATGGAAATGTATTTAAAAAATTATTAAATTTTCTGCCTAGATAATTATCAAAATTATCAGTTGACCAGATCTCTAATTTATCTTTTTTTTTATTAATTAAAATTGTTAAAATGGGACTGCTTTTGTAATTAATGTATTTAATATTTTCATTTCTAAAAAACGAGTCTATCTTAGACTTGTCAAACTCTATTTTGCATATCAGTTCGTAACTATTATTTTTTTTATATTCATTCTTGACAATAAATAATTTAAAATATTTTTGATAATTTTTAATTTTAACTAAATTATTGAAATCACTACTTATAGTAATGGATTTAATAAAATCATTAAGTGATTTTCTTTTTATGTCTTCAATAACTTTATCACGATTTTTTTTTATTTTTTTTATTGAGGTTGTATATGAATAATTATCAACAATATAAATACTAGAGTTTGCCTTAGTAACAAATAAGAATACAATTAAAAGAATTATTAATTTTTTAACAAAATGCATAAAAAAAATTTAACATATAAAAAAAGTGGGGTTGATACATCAAACACAAATAATTTAATAAAGTATATATCAAACCTATCAAATAAAACAAAAATTAAAGGATCAACAATTAAAGGATTTAAAAATATTGGTGGTTTTGGCTCTTTGTTTGACCTACAACCATATAATTGTAAAAATCCAGTTTTAGTTTCCGCCACTGATGGAGTTGGAACTAAATTAGAAATAGCAAATAAATTGAAAAAATATGATACCATTGGAATAGATTTGGTTGCAATGTGTGTTAACGATTTAATTGTACAAGGTGCAAAGCCTTTATTTTTTTTAGATTATATAGCAATCGGAAAAGTAAAAAAAAATAAATACAAAAATATTTTAAAAGGTATTTTTAAAGGATGTAAAATTTCAAATTGCTATTTATCTGGAGGAGAAACGGCTGAGATGCCAGGAATATACGACAATAACAAATTTGATCTTGCTGGTTTTTCGGTCGGTTTAGTTGATAAAAAAAAAATTTTAGATGGTAATAAAATTAAAAAAGATAATTTAATTTTAGCAATACCTTCATCAGGTTTACACTCAAATGGCTTTTCTTTAGTAAGATATATATTAAAAATTAATCGTATAAATAACAAAAAATTATTAAAAAAATTGCTAACACCTACAAAAATTTATGTGAATGAAGTTTTAAAACTTCATAACAAAAACTTAATTAATGGTTGTTGTAATATTACAGGTGGGGGTATTATTGAAAATCTACCAAGAGTTTTGCCTAAAAATACAGCTGTTAAATTAAATCTGGATAAGATAAAAACTCTAAAAATTTTTAAATTTTTAAAAGATAATAATATTTCAGATATTGAAATGTTAAAAACTTTTAATTGCGGTGTAGGTTTTTGCTTAATTATAAATAAAAAAAATCTTGAAAAAGTTAAAAATATATTTCCAAGAAAATTCAGACCATATCCAATTGGCAGAATAATTGATTATAAGTCAAAAAAAATAGTTTTTAATGGAAAAATTAAATTCTAAAAAAAAAATTGCGGTCTTTATATCTGGAAGAGGCTCAAATTTAAAAAATTTAATTAACCATTCAAAATTAAAGGGAAGTTCATTTAAAATAGGTTTAGTTTTATCTAATAAATCAAATGCCAAAGGTTTAAAATATGCAAAAATCAATAAGATTAAGAAATATGTTTTTGATAAAAAATTATCAATATTTGAAAAAGAGGCGCTTAGATTAATAAAAAAATTTGAAATTAACATTGTTTGCCTTGCAGGATTTATGAGAATACTGACTCCTATTTTTTTAAATAGAATTAAGATACCTGTAATAAATATACACCCATCGCTTTTACCGAGATTAAAGGGATTAAATACGCATCAAAGGGCCATTAAAGCTAAACACAAATATTCCGGTTGCACAGTTCATTTTGTGAGTGAAAAACTAGACTCGGGAAAAATAATTATACAAAAAAAAGTAAAAATATTAAAAAAAGACAACCCTGAAACCTTGGCAAAAAAAATATTGAAGTTAGAACATAAAGCCTATGTCGAAGCTTTAGAAAAAATTATTTAGTTTTTAAAAAATAAATCGATTTCAATTTTAGCATTTTCAACTGAATCTGATCCATGAACAGAATTCTTATCAATTGAAATTGCATACAAATTGCGAATTGTTCCAGGTTTGGCTTCTTTAGGATTAGTAGAACCCATTAGATCCCTATTTTTTTGAACTGCATTTTCACCCTCTAAAACAATGGCAACTAATGGACCAGAACTAATATAATCACAAAGATCTTGAAAAAATGGCTTTGTAGAATGAATGGCATAAAATTTTTTAGCAAATTCTATATTAACATGAATTTTTCTGATTTGATTTATTTTTAAGTTATTATCTTCAAAAATTTGGATTATTTTTCCAATTAAATTTCTCTCTACAGCATCTGGCTTTATCAATGACAGGGTTTTTTCACTCATAATATTCTTCAACTAATCTATTTAACATTTTTACACCATAACCAGTTGCACCAACGGGAATGGTATTAGTAACTTTTTTATTCCAAGCCATACCAGCTATATCTAAATGCGCCCATGGTGTTTTATTAAGAATAAATCTTTGCAAAAATTGTGCAGCAGTTATTGAACCTGCTCCACCTGAATAATTTATATTTTGGACGTCTGCAATTTGTGAGTCGATTAGTTTATCAAAGTTTTTATTTAGAGGCAGTCTCCATGCTTTTTCATTATCTTTATAACTAACTTTATTTATTCTCTCTGCTAATTGATCATTATTTGAAAATAAACCTGCATACTCGTGACCTAATGAAATTATAATTGCTCCAGTTAATGTTGCCAAATTTACAATAAATTTTGGTTTAAATCTTTTTTCAGTATAAGTTAAAATATCTGCTAAAACTAACCTACCCTCTGCGTCAGTATTGAAAATTTCAATTGATTTACCACTATAAGATTTTACTACATCTCCGGGTCTTTGTGCATTACCATCTGGCATGTTTTCAACTAAACCTATTATACCAACTGCATTAACTTTTGCTTTTCTAACAGCTAAGGTTTTCATCAATCCTGCTACAGTCCCAGCTCCCGCCATATCATATTTCATTTCCTCCATAAATCTTGCGGGCTTTAATGATATGCCTCCTGTATCAAA
>MDTG01272133.1_pt1 | contig 11099 bp, 8 predicted proteins | sample 811421 | NCBI WGS metagenome assembly MDTG01 (sample SAMN05326645, study PRJNA326480) | marine metagenome | isolation source: seawater | place: Pacific Ocean: South East | collected 2011
CTAGAATCTGAGGAAGGCACACATGCACTGGGCGGATCATGCTGCAAGAGTCCTCTCAGAGAGAGGTGGACCACAGACGGTGGCATCGGGGATAACTCCCTCCGGAAGTTTTCACATAGGCCATCTGAGAGAGATTCTATCCGCGGAAATGATACATCGAAGCTGCCTGGACAGAGGCATTGAATCGAGATACATATTCATCGTAGACAGTATGGACCCGTTGAGGAGAGTGTATTCATTTCTTGATGATTCTTATGAGCAGTTTATTGGCCATCCTCTTGCATTCATACCAGCCCCGGGGATTGGTGGTAAGCCAGATGCTGCGCTAGGAAGCTATGCTGACCACTTTCTAGAACCCTTCCTGAAGTCCCTAGAAGCCATAGGCGTGGTCCCAGAAGTTGTTCTAAATCACGAAGTGTACGCATCAGGGGCCTTGGAAAACAGAATTCATTCCGCTATCGAAAAGCGTGATGACATAAGAGAGATCATAGAAACCATATCCGGCAGGGATCTTGATGAGTATTGGTTCCCATACAATCCTCTTGGATCCGATGGAAGTCTCGATGGGGTAAGAGTGACGGGGTATGACCGGCCATATGTCCATTGGAAAGATAGGCACGGCGTAGAAGGAAAGTCAGACATAAGAAAAGCAGATGGCAAGATGCCATGGAGAGTTGATTGGGCTGCTCGGTGGGGCCTCCATGGCATAACCTGTGAGCCAGCCGGCAAGGATCACGGTTCTGCAGGCGGCTCATATGATACAGGAATACCTATTTCACGTCTCCTGGATCATGAACCTCCCAGCAAAATGGTCTATGAATGGATACAAATCAAAGGTATGGGGCCCATGTCCAGTTCCAGTGGGAATACGGTTGGCCCTTTAGAGGCTCTAGAAATCGTCCCTCCAGAGATTGTAAGGTACATGATCGCCAGAACGAAGATGTCCAAGCATATCGATTTCAATACGGGTAATATGTTGTTCGAAACGGCTGATGAATATGAAAGACTTGTGAAATTCCCTCCCGTTGTCCGGGATGACGAGCCTCGCCGGAAGCAAGTGGCAGCAGCTACGGCGCATGGTGCACTCAGATTGAGCCAAATTGCGAGAGATGTACCTATTGAGGCAGGACAGGTCTCATTCAGACATCTTTCACTTTTGGCACAGATCAGATCCGAAGACGAACTTGTTTGGGAATCATTGCGAAAATCCGGGCATCTTTCAGGATACCCGTCTGAGGCGTTGAAATCACGTCTATCGAGGATGCGGGCTTGGATCAATGGAAGACACTTTCCAGAAGAAAGCCGTATAGAAATATTGAAAATTACAGATCGCGATGTAATAGATTCTCTAGATAGTGATCAAATTGCGTTCATAAATCATCTCGGGGCCAATTTCAAAGAATGTGAATGGAGTGACTCAGGCATAGGGTCTTTGATTGTTGATTCCATAGACGTGTGTGGCATAGGGGCGAAGAAAGGGTACTCGGCCATATATTCGATATTAATCGGGAGAAGCAACGGGCCCAAGGCCTCCACATTAATGGTAGAATGTGATCGTGATGAGTTGTCAAAGTTATTTTCCCTGACTTAGACGGTCCCGATTGTCAGACTCCTCGGCTCGGGTACTCCTTTAATCAATTCAGATATTGCCTTGACCTCCATCTTTGCGCCTGAAAGAGTTGTTACAAACGGAATGTTTAGCTCGACGGCGAGTCTTCTCATCATATTTCCATCGAGTATAGCGCCCCCAGAGCCAGTAGGCGTATTGATGATGAGTTGGATCTTTCCTTCGCGCATTAAGTCTAGTGCGTCCGGCGAGCCCTGTTCGGCTATCCTGTAGACGGTATCAGCGGGTAGTCCTCCTGACTCCCGGAGTACAGAGGCAGTGCCGTGCGTTGCATAAATGGTGAATCCCATCGAATGCAGGTCTCCAGCAAGGGGTATGATCGAATGTTTGTCTGCGTCCTTCACTGTGATGTACACGCCTCCGTGGGTTGGGACTGGTATTTCTGTGGCCATCCTTGCTTTCAGATAAGCAGCGGCAGGAGATTTGTGAGAACCCATCACTTCTCCTGTGGATTTCATCTCGGGCCCGGGTGCCGGATCTAGTCCTCTGAGCTTTATGAATGGGAAAACTGGTGCCTTGACAGCGACTGCGTCAATCTGTCTCTCAGGTATCTCCAAGTCCTCCAGACGATCGCCCATTGTGATTCTTGCAGCTATTCTTGCGAGAGGGATGCCTGTTGATTTCGCGACGAAAGGGAATGTTCTGGATCCTCTCGGATTGACCTCGAGCACGAATAGTTTGTCGCCCTTTATGGCGAACTGTATGTTGTAACATCCAATTACGCCAAGTTTGAGCCCTATTCGTTTGGTCCACTCTTCCACCTCCTCGAGGATGGCTTCCGATACATTCTGAGTAGGGATGAAGCACGTTGAATCGCCGGAATGTATCCCTGCCTCTTCCAGATGCTCCATCACTGCGCCTATCAGTACCTCGTGGCCATCGCACACGGCATCTACATCCAGTTCTGTGGCATTACCTAGATATTCATCTACGAGGAGGGGTTTCTCAGGAGCGACGTAGGCCTCAGACATATACGCGTCTAGCTGCTTTGGGTCCGCAAGTACCTCCATTCCTCTGCCGCCCAACACATAGGACGGCCTGATCAAAACTGGGAATCCTATCTCAGCAGCACCATTCCTAACTGCGACGGGGTCTTTTGCCGTAATGCCTCTCGGCATCCTCAATCCATTCCTAGCAGCAAACTCCTCGAAACGATGCCTATCGCTTGCTTCATCAACTGCATCGGGTGACGTTCCAGCCATCTTCAAGTCTACACCCATGGAATGCAGATGGTCGAGCTGGCCTTGAATCGGCAGAGCGAGATTGATTGCTGTTTGACCGCCAAATTGCAAAATTATGCCATCCGCCCTTTCCCTCAGGAGTATCTCAATGACGGATTCAAGGGTTAGGGGGTCGAAATATAGGCGATCGCTGGTGTCAAAGTCAGTCGATACTGTTTCAGGATTATTATTGATAATAATTGCCTCGTGCCCCATATCCCGTATTGCACCTACTGCATGAACACAGCCATAATCGAATTCAATTCCTTGGCCTATTCTAATCGGTCCCGATCCTATCACGACCATTCTCCTGACATCTTTCAACGCGTCTGCTTGGACCTTGTCTATTCCTCTTGAAGCGCTGCCGCCCTCGTAAGTCGAATAATAGTAAGGAGTTACCGCAGCGAACTCCGCAGCGCATGAGTCGACCATCCTGAATACCGGGTGTATTCCTAACGAATGCCTGTGCTTCGTCATCTTCGAGACGGCGAAAGCGTCTAGCTGTGGTTTGAACCCATTCATTGCATCGACGATATGTGCGTCTGAGAAACCATATCCTTTCCATCGCCTTATTGATTTTTCTTCGACGGTTTCTATGTCTGAAGAGATACCGGCTTCGACGATCTCTGCTTCGATTGACGCCATTATCGAGAATCTATGTAAGAACCACCTGGTTATTCCTCCGGTAATTTCTCTTACCCTCTCTACGTCCCACCCTCTTCTGAAGGATTCAAAGAGTGCAGCCATCCTACGATCAGATGGTATGGACAACCATGATTCTAGAATCGTATCATCAAGGGGAGTCGTGACTCGCTCATCCATTGTCTCTCCTCCAGACGCATCTGCCATTGTGAGTGGACGTGGGTGGGGTGCGCCATATTCTAGGCTTGACCATGCTTTCAGGAATGCTTCTTCGAAGCCCCTTCCTATCGCCATTACCTCGCCTGTAGACTTCATTGATGTCCCGATAGTCCTGTCTGCGGTCCTGAATTTGTCAAATGGCCATCTAGGTATTTTTACAACGCAGTAGTCCAGTGTCGGCTCAAAGGCAGCCGTGGTCCCCTCTCCAGTGATGGGGTTTGGCAACTCATCGAGCGTGTAACCCACAGCGATTAACGCCGCCATCCTAGCAATCGGATAACCGGTCGCCTTAGATGCCAGAGCAGATGACCTTGAAACTCTCGGGTTTACCTCTATAACTCGATATTCGCCAGTTGACTGCTCTACGGCAAACTGGACATTGCAGCCGCCCTTTATGTTCAATCTTCTGATTAGTTTGAGTGCTGCATCCCTGAGATTCTGATGGTCTCTGTCCGACAGAGTCTGTTGAGGTGCGACTACAACTGATTCCCCTGTATGAACGCCCATCGGGTCCAGATTTTCCATCGTACAGACAATTATCGCATTGTCAGATGTGTCGCGCATAACCTCGTACTCATACTCCTGCCATCCCAGTATACTTTCCTCGATGAGAACCTGTCCTATGGATGAATGAAGTATGCCCTGTCTTGCTATCTCAACGAGTTCCCCCGTATTGAACGCGGTACCGCCCCCGAGACCCCCTAGCGTGAACGCCGGCCGTATTAGCAGGGGATATGCTCCGAGATCGTCTGCTGCGGCCAGAACTTCGTCTATCGAGCTGCAAGCGATCGCACGACAAACTGGGAGATCTATTTCTTCACAAACTTTCTTGAATCTGTCTCTGTCTTCAGCATCATCTATTGCCTGGAGATCACAGCCGATTAGTTCCACGCCGAGTTTTGCCAATGTCCCCTCATGGGCCAGTGCTGTGGCTATGTTGAGTGCTGTCTGGCCGCCCATTCCGGCGAGAAGTGCATCCGGTGATTCGATTTCCAGTATTCTTGCGACGACTTCGGGCAGAAGTGGCTCGATGTATATCTTGTCGGCCATCTCGGGGTCATTCTGTATTGTAGCTGGATTAGAATTGATGAGTATGACCTCATAGCCATCATTACGAAGTGCTCGACAGGCTTGTGATCCTGAAAAGTCGAACTCTGCAGCCTGGCCTATTCTGATAGGTCCCGATCCAAGTATCACGATCCTCTTCAGATCATCTCTCCGGGGCATCAGGCTCTACTCCTAACTTTCAGAGTAGAATTCAGATGGTCATCCACGATATCAGAAAATCGGTCGAAGAGCATCGAGGCGTCATGAGGGCCGGGGCAAGCCTCGGGGTGAAATTGGATTGTAAAGCATGGTCTATCTATGAGGTCGAGGCCTTCGACGGTCCCGTCATTTGCATTGACGTATCGTACCTCAAATTTACTTTCCAGTGCATTCTCGTTCGAGTCTGAATGGGCTCCTGAAGGATGTGGTGCGAGCATTCCCTTGGCCGGGTCCTCGACCGCAAAGCCATGATTTTGACTGGTGATGTGGACTTTGTTGGAATGTAGGTCGAGGACGGGTTGATTTGCGCCCCTGTGCCCATATCTGAGCTTGTATGTCCTGAGGCCTGCTGCCAGGCCCATTAGTTGATGTCCGAGGCATATCCCCATGACTGGGAGCCCTGCTCTGACAGCCTCTGCCAGGGTGTTCCTTGCATCACTGGCAGCACCGGGGTGTGCAGGGTCTCCGGGTCCGTTTGAGGCAAACAATGCTACTGGTTTCCAATTTGAAGCGATGTTCTCAAATGGCAAACTTGCTGGGCACCACACTACCTCGAATCTACTACATAGTTCTCGAAGGATATTATACTTGATTCCACAGTCTAGAACGGCAAGTCTGGGGAGGAGTGTGCCTTCTTCATCACAGGCCCCAGGGTTGAGGATAGCGGGTTGATTCAGCGTTACCTCTCCCACCAAATCCTCTTGATCGGGAGGGTGCATGTTTTCCAGTCTCTCTTTCAAATCATCTTCGCGATCGATAGGGCCGAATATTGCTAGAAGCGTCCCATGTTCCCTGACTCTACGAGTCAAAGCCCGAGTATCAATATCGCATATGCCTGGGACATCGTGAGCTCTGAGGAAATCATGCACGCTGCCAACTGAGTCTCTGTGATCTGGAGTAATCATGAGTTCCTTACACACTATCCCGCGAGGGTGAATGCCTGAAGATTCACTTGTTCCAGGGTGTATTCCGTAGTTGCCAAGTAACGGCCATGTGAAAGTTAGAATCTGTCCTGCGAAGGAAGGGTCGGTCATACTCTCTTGATACCCGCACATGCCAGTGGTGAAGACGAGTTCTCCTTCCCCCGAAGAGCAGGATCCGAATAGTCGTCCCTCCATCCTAGTGCCGTCTGCTAGAAGTAGCACCCCGGGAGGTCCTGTGAAGGGTTCTTTGACTGCATTTTTGAGGAGTTTGTCTGCAGCATCGGGGAATGTTGGAGCGTCTAAAACACCCTTCTGATTAAGGCCGGGCCTGAATCCACCGGGGTGAGGAGGCCTCGACATCGAGTATGATGCCTGAATGCGATTCTTATACATTCATGATTCAGAGGTACTTTTTTTTTCGACGACATTCTTCCCTTCTCTTGAGGGTATGACTCTTATTGAGCCGCCTTCAAATCGACTCTGTATGGCAACAGAACTGTGCCACTGCGAGAGTGCAACTGCCAGAGCTGCAACCTCTGAATGAGGTTGATTCCCGACGGCCACATTATGGTTTGAGATGCCAAATAGCTCTCCCGGTACTTTCGCGCCGCCGACGACTAATGCCACTGGGCGATCTCGTCGGATCTTCGGAAGCACCTCTGAGACTTCCTCTCCATACATGGTGAGATGTACTATGATTCCCGATGGCCTCTCTTTTGTTCCTTTTTTGAAGGATTTCAGATAAGCCATTGGTCTTGATTCGTATCTTGCTGAAAAGGGCCCGCCAAAACGTTCTGAGACATTATTCCAAGTTTCAATGATGCTTGGATCTTCATCTCCGCATAGGACAATTCCATCGGCCCCAAGTGCCCTAGCAGTGAGACCGAGATGAGATGTAATTCTCTTGTCTCGATCTATACGATGCCCTAACCTGACAACCTCTAGCCAAGGCAAATACTGTTCGACCACGGGTCACGGGAAGGGAGGGGACACATCATCATCACCCTCATCTGAATCATCTACCATCTCAAAGACATCGAATGGGAGATAGTGATGCTGTCCGAGGACCCATGAAAGTAGTATCGCGCTTATTCCACTCATTGTTGCCGCATATGTGAGCGCGGATAGCACGGCTAGACGTCCCGTTGCAGAGAGAGCGACTCCCGCTTCGTCTATCGACCCTATCAGGAACATCCCTAGCGGCTCTATTACAAGGTAAGCTACCAGCAGAGCGGTGGCTCCTCCGGTGAGAAGAAGTGCAGGGTTACCCCTGTAACTTCCGAGTGCGAAAACGAATGCAGAAATCAGGACTAGGGCCGGGACCATGATGCTGGTCGAGTGGAATTGCATGCCAATAAGGGATGAAGGGATGTCCGAGTCACCAAGTTGAGCACCGCCTTTAGCAACGGTGATCCACCACATTAGACCCACTGCCATGGCGTAGGCTCCAGATTGCAGCCCGGCGTTAGTCATCAGAGTACGCATGTGATGTGGATCTCTTGGCCTATGCCTCACAACAATGGATTGCATGAGCTCCATAGTCTCCGGCGAGAGGGTTTCCTCCACAGGGTTATCGACATCGCCCTTCTCCATCATTAGCCTTCATCGTCTTCCATCACATCATAAAGCCAACGTTGTTTCCAGCACACGTGAGGGTGGACTTGGGGGGTAGAGTGTTCGCCGAGAGGGTTTGTCCCCCGGCGCTTATGGGCGTTGTGAATGTGACTCCAGACTCATTTCATCCGGGCTCTCGATCACTTAATTCACCTCATGCTGTTTCCCGGGGTATTTCGATGATTGACGAGGGGGCCTCGATAATTGATATCGGGGGTGAGTCGACTAGGCCCGGCGCCATGCCGGTGGGTGTGGAGAACGAGCTTTCCAGGACCATTCCCGTGATTGAAGGAATCTTGCATGAGAGGCCTGATGCATTCATATCGGTAGACACTAGTAAGCCTGAGGTTGCTAGCGAGGCCCTGAGAAAGGGCTGCCGTATGATTAATGATGTGACTGGGGCTGAGAATAAAGAAATGATCGATTTAATCGCCGATGCCGGGGCTCAAATTTGTATCATGCACATGAAAGGCGAGCCGCGGACTATGCAAGTGGACCCTGGATACGACGATGTGGTTACAGAGGTTAGCGCCTACCTAAGCGGACGGGTAAATGCTCTAATTGAAGCGGGCATACCTCCGAAGAACATACTCGTGGATCCAGGGATTGGCTTCGGTAAACGTCTCGAGGATAATCTTGCATTACTGAAAGCTGGTCGAGAAATAGTGCCAAGAGAGGACATCAGACTGCTTTGGGGCGTCAGCCGTAAGAGGATGTTTCTGGATCTGCTAGGACGAAAAGATAGCAATGACAGACTTTTCGGGACGCTTGGTGTTGCGGCCTCTTCAGCATATTCGGGCGTCGATGTCCTAAGGGTCCACGATGTGCTGGAACATGCTGATCTTCTCAAAGCGATGACTTCGACTATTAGGGGGGCGAGGAATGAGTGACACTGTTATCGATCTAGATGATAATATCAGGGTCGTAGGTACTGCGCATGTCAGTAGAACGTCGATAGATTTGGTGCAGGAACAAATTTCAGAATTCGAGCCCGACATTGTTGCTGTTGAATTGTGTGAATCAAGGTTGAAATCGCTAGAGAATCCTTCTGCATTGGACAATGAAGATCTTCTTTCCATCATAAAAGATGGTCGTTCTGGTATGATTCTGCTTCAGTCCGCTCTTGCCAGTCAGCAGAGAAGGATGGGCATTGAACAAGGAGAGAAGCCTGGAGCAGAGCTTCTCCGTGCCATCGACATTGCGAAAGAGATGGAGCTACCTGTTGAGTTGATTGATCGGGACATAGTTACCACGCTTAGAAGAGCTTGGAAGAAGATGGGGATTGTGGAGAAGGGTCGCGTTCTCAACGCCCTTCTCTGGAGCGATGAGGGAGAGGATGGAGAAGACATTGAGGCATTGCTCGAAGATTCGGATATGCTCAGTAAAGTCTTGGAAGAGGCTCGCGATGTTGCTCCGAAGGCGGGGGTTGTTCTGATTGATGAAAGAGACCTGTATATGGCCAGCAAGATACGACAAGTCTCGGAGCAAGGAAGAGTACTGGCGGTTGTAGGTGCTGGTCATTTGAGCGGTATTAAGACTGCGTGGGAAACGCCTCCTGATGAAGATGCTGGCGAGGTCATCTCAAATCTGGATGTGATTCCAACCCCATCAAGATGGCCGAAGATCCTGGTTGGCGCTATCCCAGTGATTCTCGTCGGCATTGTAGGGTGGATGTGGCTCCAAGGGGATTTAGAGGGCATAGGGAATACTCTCGGATACTGGATGATAGCAAATGCGGCCCTTGCAGGGTTAGGGGTGGCCGTTGCTGGGGGGCATCCTCTTTCGATATTGGTGGGTGCCATTGCGTCGCCCTTTACTTCACTAAACCCTGCACTTGCGGCAGGATGGTTTGCAGGGTACACTCAATACAAGATGCAAAAACCCACGGGACTAGACGCCTCGGAGTTCCTTGTGATAGAAGATATGGCTGGACTCTGGAAAAATAGGGTTGGACGCATCTTACTTGTCACAGCTCTTGGGAATCTGGGATCTTCGCTAGGAGCATGGCTTGCTGGAGCCGCGATCATAGGTACGATACTGGGTTAATTCGCGTGGGCCGGTATGTCTGTGCCCCAGCTGAGTCGTGCCCATCCTCTTTCGTGTAAGTAGTAAAGAGCTAATTTTGTGACTAACTCCAATCCAGCTACCGTAGCGGCCAAACCTGTGGCCTGATCATAGGTTATTCCGAGATCCGCCCCCATGTAGGTTGCTGAAATGAATGTTAGGAGGAAAGTATCCGTAGTTGCAATTACTCTCCAAGTTAGGGTTTTGGCGAGGCTTCGCTTAGGTGTGGCATGACCCATGGACTGCGAAGTTATAGCGATATTATGTCAATTCCGGCTATAATGATTCGATTACCACTGCAATGCCTTGGCCTCCGCCTATACACGCGGTAGCGACTCCAAAACCGCCGCCTGATCTGCGTAGTTCGTGACCGAGGGTCAGTAGTAGTCTGGTCCCAGTGGCTGCGAGAGGGTGGCCAAGTCCTACAGCACCGCCATTTACATTGACTATTCGTTCATCGATACCGAGGTCTTTCATACATGCAACTGCTTGTCCAGCGAATGCCTCGTTAATCTCCCACTTGCTCACATCATCAACTGAAAGACCGGCTCTTTCTAGGGCCATCCTGCTAGATGGGACTGGGCCGTAGGCCATTATTGCAGGCTCTAGCCCAACAATCCCCCATGAGATGATTCTTGCAAGGGGTTCGTCCCCATCGGACGATGCCTGAGCCGCTGACTTGACTACGACGGCCGCCGCTCCATCGACGATTCCAGATGCATTTCCAGCTGTTACAAGAGATTCTGGACCGAAATGCGTTCGTAGTTTTGACAGGGATTCTGAAGTCGTTCCGGGTACTACGTGATCTTCGTCTGATGGACCTATGGCGCCATCCGGCGTGCGTACCTCGACAATTTCTTGATTCCATAGTCCATTTGAGATACTGGCCTCTGTTCTCTGATGGCTTAGAGCAGCAAAGGAGTCTGCCTGCTCACGCGTAACGTGAAGTCGCTTGCAAAGTTCATCGCTGGTCTGGGCCATGAAACGATTTGAAATGGAGTCCAACAGATTGGTGAAGAGGTAATCCTCCATATCCTTATCCAGAACCTGTCCCTGCGTAGGTGGTCTTCCTAGACGATTTACGGGGCGGGTCCCTCTGAGGACCATGGGTGCCTGGCTCAGATTCTCCATGCCTCCAGCAACTACAGTATTCGCTTCCCCCAGCATAATCATCTGAGCTGCAGTGACTACGGATTGAGCTCCGCTGCCGCACAGACGGTTGAGTGTCAACATGGGTACTTCCTGTGGTATTCCAGCACGAAGGCCGGCATGCCTTGCTCCGAAGATGGCTTGGCCAGAAGTCTGTAGGGCGTGCCCCATCACAACATGATCTACGGAGGACGGGTCGGTACCTGTGGAAGCAAGGGCCCCTTTGATCACAATGGTACCGAGTTCCTCGGCAGAAACATCGGATAACAGGCCTCCTGATTCGCCATCGCCCCTCTTTCCACCAGACCACTCGCAAAAGGGCGTACGCTTTCCTCCGACAATGACGACATCCTCTGCCATGTCACTCCGTTACGC
>MDTG01291192.1_pt1 | contig 11099 bp, 13 predicted proteins | sample 811421 | NCBI WGS metagenome assembly MDTG01 (sample SAMN05326645, study PRJNA326480) | marine metagenome | isolation source: seawater | place: Pacific Ocean: South East | collected 2011
AAAGAAGCATTAGATAGAGGTAGCACAGATAATTGTAGCGCCCTATTCTGGACAATCTAGAATCTAATCTTCAACGAATCGCCGAAGCAGCAATGAGTACGCGCCTACTGCACAAACCATGCCGGAGGCTAAACTGCCCATTTTCGTGGTGGACGAAAACCTCTGCTATGGTTGTGGTGCTTGTATTGCATTATGTCCTACAAACGCTCTAGAATTGGTTGACAGATTAGCCATGGTTGAACAACAAAGTTGTACTTTATGTGAACACTGTATCCTCTCTTGCCCCGTATTTGCATTACGAATAGAGGGTGAAAATCAATGATTTACATTTCTGGAGCGGGCCTTCGGGGACTATCTTGTGCCCAACACCTTCTCGATAATGGATTAAACGTGACCATCTTTGAATCGAGACAAGAGGTGGGAAATCCAGTAAGGTCTCCAGGAATAATCAAAAAATTAGATCAAGATCTTATTGACAAAACCGCTGCTAAAAGAACTGAATTTGGATGGGTACTAAGGCGTGAGTGGCTGGAAAAAGAAATAGCAAAAAAAGTAGTAGATTCGGGTGGAATTATAAAATTAAAATCTACTACTGAAAAAGAATCAATAAATTGCACAGGAGGAAAATCAAAAGCGCCCGGCTGGCCATCGGCAGGAACACAATATGATTTGGTTTCTTGGAGGGGGGGAATCGTGATAAAAAGAGACATACCAAGCGATTTTGTTTTAAATCAAATACTTGATGATAGGTTTTGTTTTGAAAGAGGAGACGGTTTGGTTGAATGTTGGATACGCGGAGATTTACCAAGACCTTCACAAGGATGGCTAGAGATTATGCAAGGGGAGCACCCATCTTCTTCAGGGGAAATTTGGGCTGATGAAGCAATAGCAGAAGGCCGCAATCTCGCCAAAAACCTCATTCATTCCCTACAGGAGGTCTCCTAACATGCTTCCAGACGAGGGCCTTCAGAATTACATCCTCGATCGAAGTTTTGGGTGCCGGCACATTACACTAATAGATCCGGGAAAGCAATCTTCAGAGATTGCAACTAGAAGAGCTATTGCTTGTGTAAATGCGGGATCTAGGATGATTTTCATAGGAGGATCAACAGATACCCCAGATGAAATAGTTCATGAAACTTGTAAATCAATACAAGAAGCATTAGAACTCCAAATTTTTGCTGCAAGCCAAGACCCAAATTCTAACGAAGATAAGTGGGAAGTTCCAGTTGTATTATTCCCTGGTGGCGCCCACGCTTTATCTCCGGCAGCAGACGGTATCACTTTCATGATGCTAATGAATTCAGAATCAAGGAAATTTTTGGTCGGAGAACAGCTTAGGGGCGCACCATATCTCGATAAATTTGGAGTTGAAGCATTACCCACAGGGTATCTTGTATTTTCTCCCGGTGGCAAGGTTGGTGAAGTTGGCGTTGCACAACTAATCGAATCAAACCAAACAGACTTAGTAAAATCATATTCATTAACAGCCAAAATGTTTGGTTTCAAAATATTGTATTTAGAGGCAGGAAGCGGAGCCTCTATACAAGTCGATGAAAAATGCATTTCTGCTGCTAGAGCCGTCGATGAGCTATGCCTCATCGTGGGCGGAGGTATTAGGACTGGTGAACAAGCGGCAAAGGCCGCAAGGGCGGGAGCTAACTGGATAGTAACAGGAACTCTTACCGAAGAAGCCTCTGATATGGATGAATTAAGTCAGAAAATATCTGATGTAGTTTCTGGGGCTCAATCTTCATCGTAGAGCACAGGGTCTCCTGTTCCGCCAGGTGATTCTGGACGAGGGGTCCTATCGACATCCATTCCTTTCTCAATGACTTCTAATGCTGTATCTAAATCCACAGTTCCTCCTTCTGCTAAAGTTTCCATATCTTTGGCATCAGGTGCTGAAATAGTTCTTTCAACATCTGGAGAATTAGCATAAACCTCTCGCCTTAATTCTCTTTCATCATGGCTTCTAACTAATGATAATGAATCGGCAAATACTCTTCCAACAACTTCCCTAGTTCTTTCAGTTCTCTTCACACCATCTAATTCATGGACAGCAGTATCTCTTTGCGATTCTAATTCTCTAACTTCAGAAGTCCTATCTGTTAGTGCGGCCTCCAAGTCTCCAATAGTTAGTGACATTTGTTGAATTCTTTCATCTCTTTCAAAGACATCATTATGCAAACGACGCTCTCTTCTTCGAAGAGATTCATATTCTCTATTCCTTTCAAGCAATCTACGCTTCAACTCTTCAATTTGCTCAACTAGGTAATCATGTTCAGCAGATACTGAACGGGGGCCTTGCATTACTCTTTCCAACTGCTCTTCTAATTCTTCCAGACGCTTATCTCTAGCATCTAATAGTCCACGAAGACGATCAGCAATATCTCTTAGGCGTTGGCGCTCCTCTTCTAGAGCATTATTGGCAGCCTTTTCAGCCTCTAAATCTCCAGACAAAGCATCAGATTGCGCTTTTAAAGCGCGAACCTCGTCTGCTGTAACACTAGTTAATCCAGCAGCGGCAGCACGCTCCAAAGCATCGACCATTTGCGACATTCGTCCTTCCATTTCAGCAATAACATCGTCTTGTTGAGTAGTTAATTCACGAAGCTGCGCCACCTCCTTCTCCAAAGAATCTCTTTCTGCAGCAGATAGACCCGCCTTATTTTCAGCTAATTCCTTTCTTGAATCTTCTAATAAACGTTCAACATGAATAATTCTAGCATTAGCATCTTCCAAATCATTTTCAGCAGCATGTAGTTGAGCAACTTCTGGAGCAACAGAATCTTTTCTTTCTGCAAGGTCTAATTCTAGAACACGAAGTCGTTGTTTAGAGGTTACAAGATCTTCATTTCTATCTGCAAGCTCTTGCCAAGCCACCAAAACCTCTTCCACGAGCTGGTCAACAGGGTATGCGCGCAACATCCCCTCTAACGCAGCACGCTCATCGCCAGTCGTTTCAGTCATGCGGCGAATGCCACCAGATGTTGAACTGCCGAGCGTCATTGCGCACAATCGTGCAACAACCATTCTTCAACCTTTCATTGGTCGAGAGCCCCTACGGGCCATTTCTTGGACCCTTAGTTGATGGCGGTATATTGCTCATCAGGCATATCTTGAGCTAGTGCCATTGCACCGGTTGCAACCTTTTCAATAGGATCATCAACACAAGTTACTGTTACGTCACCAATATCTGCAATATCATTTGCAACCGCTTCAGCAATTCCTTCAATCAATGAACCCCCGCCGGAGAGGATGATATTGTTTCTGAGAATAGGCTGATATTCTGGATCAGCAGTAGCTACAATTGTCTTAATTGCGGAACCGACCTTTCCAACAACCATTGTACAAGCGGCCTTAATCAAATCGCCAATGTCAACAACTTGCTTCTTACCTTCAACAGACAACTCAACCATTTGTTCACGGTCTTCACCATTAACATAGGAAAATTCTTCCTTCCACTTTCGAACCATGTCTTTGGTTACTTGAGCGCCAGTATACTTCTTTTGAACAAGCCCCATAAGTTGAACATCAATCCAATCTCCAGCTTCTTGGATAGTCAATTGATCTTCTTCTGTAGGGAAGATTCCATACAAGCGAGCAATATCTGTTGTTCCTGCACCAATGTCTACACAAATAGAGCCTGAAATTTCCCCAATTCCATATGCGGTTGCGAAAGGTTCTGTTACTACCATTATTGCATTAACTTGGCCACGCAGTGTAGCAACCAAATTACTCTTGTCAGTAAAAGAAACGTGAGACGGTGAACAGATAACTCCAAACACTTCATCATAATCTTCTGGTCCTACAGCTTCGATAAGGTGAGTAACGAAAGCTTTAGCAGCGGCTAAATTTGCTTCATCATCCTGAGCAACACCCGCTGCCATTGGGCGGTAAAGGTTGCAAGCCAGCTTGTTCTTTAGAGCATCATTTCCGAAAAGGACATCACGACCTAGAAAATTTCTAGCAACAGGGTCTTTTGGTCTACCAACAACTGTTTCAATTGTTTCCATTGAACCTGCACTACTAGCAATAGTAGATTGGTATGTTCCCAAATCAATTCCAACATAGAGTCTTTCTCCCATTTTATCTCACCATTGTCCTTCGGACATTCCGCCCATAGAGTCACTTGACTTAATACTCACTCGCGTCTTGAAGCGTCATTATTTCGATCTAAACGGGGGTTTGGGCTCATTTAAATCATCATCTTCGGACCGCCTAAACATTACACTGGCGGCCACAACAACCCCTAGTACAACACCCAAAACCCCTAGGAACAATGTTTGATTTTCTTTATTATCCACACTTTCTTCTATTGTTGGCCAACCGTCTTTGTCAAGTAACAATGGAGACTCCCACCAAATGGTGAAATTTTCGGTACTAAAAGATGTCATTTCAGGACCTGTCCATTTGGATGAATTGTTATCTAAAGCCACCACTTCAAAGTACCAATCATGCCGATTGATTTTCATAGGAACTAAATCTCGTTCAATATCAACTTTACAAGTGATATTGAATTGGGAATTAGATAAAGTAGAACAATCTTCCAATTCAACACTGTAATTCGAATTTACTAAACGAACCGCAAGGACGACTCCGTCGTTCTCGTAATCATCGATGTCTAATTTCAACACAATCTCTTCGGTGTAATTTTCCCCACTAGACGGCCCACTTTTCATAACTATAGCGGGGCCCGTATTTGGCTGCAATTCCTCTACTCCTGTCGCGGTTAAACCAAAACCAATCTTTGTTCCATTTACTCCCAACATATCATTCGCATTTCCATTTGAAATTGAGTTGGCAACAACTTCAATTTCAACCCACTCAACCCCAGTTAATTGTGTGTGAGGGATACGAACCATTACTGTCGTTTCATTCGTCGAATTCATTTCCAAAGGAGAATATACAGACTGGTAAAACAACTGACTATACCCCGAACTTCCAATTTGATCGTCAACAGCGACCCTTCCATCTGAAGTTTTAACAATCAATCTAATATCATCAATTTCAAAACCCAATGGTTTAGCATTGTAAGATAATACAACTTCTAAATCCTCTCCCGAAACCGGTTTCAATAATTTTTTCCAACTTTCATTTTCAGATAAAAACGGGCCGGCGGCACCAGATCCATTCCAAGGATTCGCCAACAAATTATCCAAAGTCCCTCCGCGAGACTGAATAATCGAAACCCAATCTTCGACAGCATAAGAGTCATGAACAAACAAACCATTGTCAAACGAAGATAGAGATGGACGACCATACCCTTGAATAGAATCGGGCGCCAAACCAGTAATTGGTTCGGCCGAAGAGGCCAACATTGAACGCAACAACGGAGCCGAAGGAGTGTAACCATATTCATCTTCGATTAATTGCTGCAATAACGCGGTAAACGAAGCAGCCATTGGGGTGGCAACAGATGTCCCAGACATGGCATAAGTTCCATTATTCATACTCATTATATTTCCATCACTTTTTGCTGAAACCACATTAATTCCTGGGGCTGAAACTAATGTCCCCCTTCTATCATTAACATCGGGCCCACGTGAACTACTGGGCCACATACTAGCATTTTTTTCAGCATCACTAGCTGCTACGGAAACCACATTGTATGCATTCGAAGGCTCAAGCATCATACCGGCATTATTTCCCGGTGCAACAAAAACTAGCGACCAAGGATTTTCAGAAGTCCATAAATCAATTACACCACTCCTTTCAGTGTAATTTATTGTATTATCTCCCCAAGACCATGAATTGATTACCGCACCATATTCTGATGCCTCAGATAGCAATTTCTCCACACCTGGAACCTCCCAACCACTTGATCCAACAATATCTTGGACTACGAGCCTAGAGCCATTGGACTGGGAATTAATTTCAGCATTATCATCCAAATTATCACAAGCAAGAATTCCAGCAATATGGGTTCCGTGTTTGAACTGCTGATGCCCCTGACTGTCCCAATCATCAATAGTGTCGTTCAACCTAACCACCTTTCTATGATACTCTCCAGGAGAACCTACGTCATTGGAGGAATTCCTAAAACAAGAATGATCCATATCTATTCCGGTGTCTGCAACAGCAATAATCACCCCCGAACCATCAAGCTCATCCAAAAACCCTATCGAAGAATCCCCATTCAATTTCGATCCCATAGAATTTATTGGGCCATCTTCTTGAATCGCAAAGGATATTGGAGCGAATATGGTGATAAAAACCACAACAAAAACCGCTCGCATAAACTCTCTAAAAACACATCACGATTGAACTTTCACACCACCGGCTTCGCGCCAGCGCGTTTAAGAGAGATTTACAGGTCGGCCGAAATATGCAAGCCTTCCGAGTATCCGGCACAGCACCATTTGGTAGCCAACGACAGAAGTTCAGCCTCGACCTTGTAGCATCATCTGCAGATGACGCAGAACACCGCTGCTACTCGATTATAGGCTCTCGCCACAAGGCAAACCGCCGCGCAATCGATATCGAATCCGTATCTAAGATAGATCCACGAACATCCACAGAACCTCGAATCCTGGATGCTTTCCGCGAAGACATCGCTGCAGCAGGCGGCACAATCGCACCCGTCACAGAGGAAGAATGAAAGCCGACAATCGTCGGGTTCTTGATGGAGATGCTTCTCCCATTGGGTGAGGACCATGGTTGATTCAAACGAACTTCAAAGAATGGCACGCCTCGTTGATATGAATCGTCAAAGATTGGAAGAACTCCAATCACAGATCGAAAGAATCGAAGCCGTTCAACTCGAACACGACGATACAAAGCAAGCACTCAACGCCCTTTCTAATGGATTGAGTGGCCATATCCCACTTGGCGCAGGAGTAATGGTTCCAATCCCTAAAGACATAACTACGATTGTAGATTTGGGGAGCGGCGTTTATGGTGAAAGAAAACCCGAAGACGCTGAGGAGTTAGTAGCTAAACGCCTTGATGACCTAACAGAATTAAAATCACAATTTGAAGCAGACGCGGCGATGTTAACTCAACGAATAGAAGAGTTGGCAAAATCATTCGAAACCGCAGCCAAAGAAATGACAGAGAAAAAAGAAGAGCCACAAGAAAAACCCCAACCGGTTTCGGAAACCCCTCCGCGTAGAAGGAGGAGAGGTTTAGGTAGTGAACTAACTCTTGACGATTAGGTGATTTTATGGGGCTATTCGATAAATTCCGGAAAAAGGTGCAAGATGCTGCTGCCGAAGCAGACACCGATTCACTATCAGCTGAAGAAGGCACAGAAGAAGCACTCGCAGCAATCGACCACCAACAAAAATCGATTTCATCAATCCAGGAAGGGCCCGAGGAAGATTGGGAAGAATTCGACGAAGATGAGGAATTACAACTACCAGATACACAAGATGATGAGTGGGATGAATGGGACGAAGATGAAACCTACACCCTTCCAATAAAATTGACTCGTAGGGAGAAAAAAATCCTCGCTAAAAACGCGAAAAAGGAAAATAAAAAGAAAAAGGCAGACGCTAAAGAACGTAAGAAAAGAGGCGGAAAAGAGGTTGCAAGATTGGCAGGATCGAAAGTCGATCTGCATATGATGCGGACTACAACTGGGCGCCAATTAGTCGAAGTAAAGGCCGCCCCAACTGGAGGAAAAGGCGCGATAGAAGACAATGGAATAACCATTGATCTTGGAGGGGGAGTTGTCGAATCCGGAGGCCGAGTAATCAAAGAAAGCCCTGCTTTGAATAATCTGATGGAAGAGCTAGAATGGATTATGCTTGAGTCAGACATCTCCTCAGATGCAGTTTCAGCAGTTATGAATGCATTAAGAAATAATCTGATAGGGCAACGCCTTCGAAAAGGCGCAAATCTTTCTAAAGTTCTAGAAGCTAGCCTAAAGAGGGCACTGAGAGGCATATTGAATGCAGGATATTGGGATTTTTACGAAAGTATCCACAGCTTTGTGGATAAGAAAGACACCCCTGTAGTAATTATGTTCGTAGGAGTTAATGGCACGGGCAAGACAACAACTGTGGCTAAGATTGCCCACTTGTTGCAGAAGAGGGGCCTTTCTGTTATCGCCGCAGCCGGAGATACATTTAGAGCAGGAGCTATTGAGCAACTTGAATCTCATTGTAAGAAACTCGATATCCGTTGTATTTCCTCTCAAAGAGGCGGAGATTCTGCCGCAATAGCGAGGGATGCAGTGGAATCTGCAAAGGCAAAAGGAATCGACGTGGTTCTAGTTGATACAGCAGGTAGGATGCAAAACAAATCAAATTTAATGGCAGAATTAGAGAAAGTTAGGAGGGTTGCAAACCCACATCTAACCCTCTTTGTAGGCGATGCATTAGCTGGAAACGATGCAGTTGATCAGGCTAGAAATTTCCAAGAGATGCTAAAATTCGACGGCGCAGTTTTGACCAAATTAGACACCGATGCAAAAGGAGGAGCGGGACTATCCATCGCTCATGTAACAGGGAGGCCGATTGTTTTGTGTGGAGTTGGACAAGAATATGATGATTTGATTCAATTCGATCCCGATTGGCTATTACAACAATTATTCGAGTGAAGTGATTTTATGCCAGGGGAATTTTTTGACGATGAAGACAGCGCTCATTTATTCCAGCTAGTGCATATGCTGCAAAGAAGTGCCATGATGCACATGGGAATGCTTCAGGACACTGAAGGTAAGGTACACTACAATTTAGGAGAAACAAAGGCAGCAATAGATACACTTTCTATGATGAAAGCAAAAATGGCTGGCAACCTTACTCCGAAAGAAAGCACAATGCTTAACGGGATTATATCCGAACTCCAACTACAATTCGTAAAGGCGCCGGCAAGGCAACGGGAGTTGGAAAACCAAGTTGCGGAATCAGAAGCAATAAGAGAAACCTTCACAAATCCTAAAGACGGCCCTTCGGAAATCATCGCTGATGAAGAAGAATGACTCCAACAGCCGATTTTATGCGGTTGATTCATGAGTAGGAAGTCTCTCACACATCTGTTAGCATGGTCCGAGTTACCGATGTCGAAGACGATGAAGCGCCAACTGTGCTCATTGTTGACAACAATCAAATGTCCTTACACAGACTTACTACAATTTTCCGTCAAAGGGAATTCAATGTAGTTACATGTGAAGATGGAGATAAAGCAGTTGATGAGTATATCAGACTAGATCCTGAGTTGGTAGTTTTAGCACTCGACATCCCATCTATGGACGGCCATTTGGCCGCTTTAGAGATGAGGGAGCACGGCCAAGATTGCAGAATATTGTTTTCAGCACCTAAGCGCCAAGCACAATTAGCCCAGGATGCAACACATTCTGCCGGAGCAATAGGTTGGGTTGAGAAACCAATAACCGCGTCTTCAATCGAGTCGATTTGGCACTTAGTACTAGGGCCCATTCCCGAAGCCCCCGGCCTAGAGGATTTAGACAACATTCACCCAGTTGAAGAAATGATAGAAGTGGAAGAAGACGAACTAGTAACGACCTTACCCGAACTCCCAACCCTCCCAGTAATTTCAACTCCTAAAAAGTCCGCTAAACCGGCTAGAACTAAGAAATCAAGTAAAGCAAAGCGTTTGATGATCGTATTGATTCTATTCACTGCTCTGGGGGCTGCTGGATATTATGCATGGCATGTTGGACTGGTGTGACTATTTGTGGAGACATAGCAACAGGGGCTAAGATAACCCTTCCATCAGGTAACATTTGTCGAACATAACCACCCGTGTTTTGTGGTATTATCATCATTGGTGCAACCTTGTCTACACGACTACCCATAGGTGCACGAATTACTTCGGAAATTTTGTAATTCGGAGATGCTAGCAATGTAATGTCTCCCTCGGCAAGTCGAGAATCAAGCTTATGATTGGCATACCAAACATACCAAACAAAAGCTCCGACGGCAAAACCCATCAAAATCCCAATAGCAATCGAACCAACAGAACTCATAATCATCTCTCAAGTAAAGCATTCCACGACGCTGCTGCATAGGCTTTAGCAGAATCTTCAGGGTTTTCAGAGCGGTGTATTCCACTACCTACAATAATGCAATCCGAACCAGCAAGAACTGCTTCTCTCGGATCACCATATCGTTGTCCCATTTCCCCATCACCAACGGCAAGATTGACGCCAGGTGTCCAAATCATCTTTTCATTACCAACTTTTGAACGCAATTCAGCTAATTCATCCGGCCTAGATCCATTTCCAATAAAACCAAACACACCTGGGTGATTACGACCCTTCGAAACTACTTCGTCAGTGTAATCCGGGTTCAGTAGATTGCCACGACTCGACATCTGGGCGAGCAATAGAACTCCTCCACTTCTTCCAACATCACTCCATCCCGCTTGCAAACCATCTACAATATCGGGGCCACTAATCAAGTGAGCAGTGACCAAATCACTCCAACTACGAATATCATATACTCCGGCCATTTGATCTCTACTTATCTTCCCAATATCGGCAAACTTCCTATCCTCGAAAATTAACAAATCAGCATCATGAGCCTTCTTACAAAATTCAGACCAACCTTCAGGGGTCCAATCATCGACCAGGTCGACATGAGTCTTTAGTGCAGCAAGATACGGGCCGACAGAATCTATCAATTCAAACAACCCCGACATAGTTCTCCTATCTGCAGCTAAGCACACCAGAGTTTTCTTTCGTGATGCGACTTCCATATATCGTCGAGCAATATCAGAGGTTGAATTATCCCAACGCCCTCCCCAGAACTCGCTCGCCATCATCAAGGGGAATGTTAGCACATGTGTCAATCTTGCGCCTGTAATGAGTTAACAGAATCTACGAGAGTTTCAATCACATCACACCCTTCAATATAGAGAGATTCAAACGAATCTCCGACATCATAATCGACGTACATACCAAGAGTTCCCTTCAATCGTTTAATCGATAATTTAGGGTGGAAAAACGCTAGAATATATGCGAATAATCTAGGCAACCTCCTGGTGGCATATTTTTTTGGAAGCGCATCGGTTAACGCCTGGCCTATTTCCTTCATCCACATTCCTTTCTTGTGGATAATGTAGCGCCCCCTATCTTCTCCCCTTTCTAAGGCATTAACATGAGCAGCCGCAACATCTCGAACATCTAC
>MDTG01312479.1_pt1 | contig 11099 bp, 24 predicted proteins | sample 811421 | NCBI WGS metagenome assembly MDTG01 (sample SAMN05326645, study PRJNA326480) | marine metagenome | isolation source: seawater | place: Pacific Ocean: South East | collected 2011
GTTCGAACCTGTGGCCTTCCGGTTAAGAGCCGGACGCTCTACCTGACTAAGCTAATGACCCGTTGAACTACCTACTGTGAGTTTGTCGTATTAATTTACTGAGTGATCTCTAATGGTGTAAATGTAGCCGCACTCTTGGCAAATAAACTCTTTCAAGACTTCGTCACTTAGTATCATGTAATTGCAACACATCAGAAACTCTCTGATGTCCTTGCCATTATGTTTCATTTACTTACTCCCATATATCCATGGGAATACCGCAAGAACAAAGATATCTTATTTTACGCCTTCCAGATGGCTGAATTTCCAGTATTTGAAAAAACTTAACTTGAGATCCGCAATCAAGGCAAGCCAAACTCATTATTCCTCCTCCTCAAGCCGTCGTGCTATTAATTCTGGTGTCATCCTGAATCTATTATCGGGCAATCTAATAAAATCTTTATCCGCCTTTAACCATGAAAAGGCCTGATTATGATGAACTCCTACTGCTTTATAATTTTTCAACATTTTACCAGCATTTGTGTACCCATAGTAGCATATATCTACGGCAGTACTAGGGCCTGCCTTGCTAATATAATTCTCAGCAGCTTCTCGTAACAGCCTTTTTTTCATAGAATTACGCTTCTTTGGTCTTTTATTAATCAATTACTCCACTCTCCTTGAGACATACTCAAGATCCATCCAGTTAAACTCACACCTGCAAATATCATTAATGCTAAAACTGCCCCTAAGAAAACAATACCAATTAGAATAACTAAAACTACCATTAGGATAAAAAGAAGTTCAAACCCAAAATCCAGAACAGACATAAATTAGTGTCGGGTAGATGGGGCAAATAAGTATTTCTATAAACACAATCTAAGTAAATGCCTTTATGGTTTAATGGTTATGCTTTCACTATAGAACCATTGACATAAGTTGCATTAACAAAAACTAAATGCAACTATAATTGATGCAGGTATTAACTAATCAATAGATGCTATTGATAAAATAGAGTGATTTTGTATGTGAACCCTCACTAACTATCAGATGAACCACATGGTTCGTATGTATTAGATATTTATTCCTAAAGGGTTCAATGTGTATGAACCTACTTATGTTAATTCGCCACAGGAATTAAATGACATTGTCACCTCCAAGGTTCAACCATGAAACATGATCGCAGTTGGTTCTGGAAACTAGAACGAAGATTACTAGACAACATGGGAACCATGGCGGGAATTAGAACATTAATGTCATTTGTAAAAACAATCGTCGCGTTAATGGTTCTAAACGAAGTTTATGGGGGGTTGTAAGAAATGGCAAAAAAGTGTTTAGATCAAGTAATATGTCCTCATTGTGGTAAAATACTACCTTCTTGGAAATATTACTCAGAAACAGACAAAATTTGTAGAGTTGTGGTGATGAAATGAAAGCAGTAGTATATACTCGTATTTCAACAGAATACCAGGAAGACGGACATTCTCCAGAGGAACAACTAAGAAGATGTAATCAATATGCTGAATTAGAAGGGCATGAAGTCGTAGGACACTATCACGACACAGGATCAGGTTCAGCATTCGAGCATAGACCAGGGTATCTAGAAATGATGTCCAAAGCAGGTACAGAATGGCGTATAGTAGTAATATACAAACTAGACCGAATACATAGGAACTTACGCAATATGGTTCTATGGTTGGATGACCTTAGAACCTTAGAATGTGATTTCATTTCTACAGAAGAAAGAGTAGATACCTCAACAGCCCAAGGAAGATTCTTCATACAAGTAATGGGGGCATTCGCAGAAATGGAGCGTGAAACCATATCTACTAGAGTTAAAATGGGGCTAGAAGGAGCTAGAAGAAGTGGAAGATGGATTGGAGTTCCGCCTTTGGGGTATAAAATGGATGATACATATACCGATCATGGAACAAGAAGAAGCCCTGGTGTGCTAATTCCAAATGAAAAAGAAGCAGAAGTAGTTAGGAAAATACTTCTAATGCATGTGAGAGGGCATAAAGTCTCAGAAATAATCACTCAATTAATAATTGATAAGAAATATACTAGAAGCGGTACATTGGTATGGAATAGAAGCACTATCAAAGCAGTAATAGATCGCTGCCAATTGTATTTGGCAGGGGCTTTGAATTTTGAAGAATCTGCTGGTGACATCTTCTTTGGTAAAGCATTACAACAACCTCACCTATACTTTGATGAGACTGTTGAATTCGATGAAGTCGCAAGTGCGCTTCTAGAAGTTTCGAGCGCCCCTCTTTCTGACCCTGAACACCTTTGGGAGCAACTAACGCACCCAAACCAATTAAACGACAACTCACTAGTCCGTAGAATATACACCCCAAAGCCCTTTGGGCTACGAAAAGATGAGGAGGAATAAAAATGGTAAAGAAAAATAAAAAAATTAAGAAAAATAAGACCGCGCCAAAGAAACCAGAAGCAAAGATGCCAGAAGCAATCACAGAAGAACCTGTTAGGCAGCCAAGCATCTCAATAAAAGATTTGAATACAATAGGCATAGCGATGATGTCAAACGGCCTAATAATTGATTCCATGAACCAACAAGAACAGCGCATTCAACTAATGAATGAATCGTGGGAATTCACTCAATTATTGATTAAACAGCAAATCAGGCAAACAAGAAAAGAAGTAAATGATAAATTAGTTGAATTTTTCAATGCCTTCCCAGAAGCTCTAGATCCAATCAAACAACAATTCATTTCCTCTCTTAAATTAGAAGAGGAATAACTGTGAAAGAGTTACCCTTTGCTGTAATTAGTGGTCTATTAATAAGCACAGTATCTTTTCTGTCAGGTAATAGCGCCACTCAATCAATAGGGGTATCTTTAGTAGTAGTAAGCGCAATATTGTTGGGGATCGATATGTTAGGTTTTGGAAAATACAAGGAGGAACTGAAAAGATTAACTGCGGGCGGTTTATGGGTAGATGAACTTGAAATAGTTTCAGGGAAAGACCTAGATGGTGATGACAAAATAGGAAGTGGAAAAAATGATTGAAAATAATAAAGACTCTCAATACGCATTGAAACCTATAAAAAACAAAGAAAAGCCCCAAAAAAATATAGTATCAAAAGCAATTTTTATCATTAATGCTACAAAGGCGGCACGAGAAGAATATGAAGAAGCCAATGAATACGCCGTACAAGCACTCTCAGAAACAATCGAATTGCTCCGTCATGGTAATGCTTTCGAATTTACCCCAATAGGAATAATGAACCAAAGAGAACAAGCATTTGGTCCATTCAAGACAAAGAAATTAGCTTCATACATGATACCTTCTATTCTAGACGGCCAGGGTAAAGATTGGAAGGGTCATGTATGGACATTCGGAACATTACCAATGATATGGGAAGAATATCTGGAGCCAAATTACCAAGTCCCTAGAGTTTATTGGTGTAAAAAATGTGGGCATTCTCAAGCCTTCAAAGGCAGTTGTGGACATTGTCGCAGCCAGGGGGATAAATATATTCCAACAATAGAAATCAAAGATTGGGAAGGTGAACTATGATCCGAGAAGCGTCTGAAAGTGTAAAATACAGGTCTTTGTTAATCGGATTGATTTTAATAGGGATTGGATTGGTAGATCCCAATATAGCAATAGTTCCAATAGTCTTTGGTGTTGTAATTATTCTATTAGCGTCATACGACATGGCGACTAAATCTTGGAGGGATTTTAATGAGTTATAGAAAATTATTTAGATGCTTAGTAATGATTATGTTCGGAGGTCTTGGACTATTCAATTCATATAAATTAGAAATTAGATATGAAACAAACAGTAATTTAGAATTACTTTGTCAAAATGGAATAATAGTTTCTAGTACGGTCATAATATATTTTACCCTGGCGTTCTTTGTGGAAATTTTAGTTACTAAAGAAAGTAAAAAATTACGAAAACATTCTCATAAAAAGGTCAAAAAGCCTATTAGTGCAACAGAATTTTATGATAATCTAGTAAAGGAGGAAGAATAACATGAGTAAGAAAACAAAAGGCAGCAATTCATCAAGATCTAGGGCAAGTGCAAAAAGAGAATTACCGCAAACAGAAAATTCTGCCCCTATAGTAAATCTAGAAGATGAAATGGCCTTTCAACAAGCTACGCAGGCGGTTGCAGATAAGTATGAAGCCCAAATCCGTAAAATAAAAGACCACCACGCTAAGGAAATGCAGTCTCTATTGATGGGGCTTGAAGTGGATTTAGTATCAAAACCCTCTCTGTGGTCAAGAATAACTCGAAGATACAAAGATGTTTTTATTGTATTCAACCATAATTTACCCGTTTGGTGCCCCAAAAAAGCCTGTCCTACAAGGAGAGAAGGCATAAACTGGGGCATAGAGGCAGTAACTACTGATCTAGGTACGGCTTTAGACTACATTAGCGATTATTTCAACAGAAATCAACATAATGACTATGCACATGCTAAACTTCTCCACTTACAAGTAGATCGTACTAGAGGGAATGGAGCAGTTGTTGATGAACTATCTTGGACTTGGGCTCATTGGAGAAATTCAGATCATTTCCACGACAAGAAAAAGATAAGTGCAAAGATGGTCAAAAATTTAGTCAAGAAATCTAGGCGATAAAGTGATTCTGTTGTCCTTGTTAGCCCTTTCTTTGGGAATAATCATAGCAGAAATCATAACAGGTAGACCTAAAGGACCACTCTCGGCACTAACGGATTATCCGAACCAAAAGTTTCCGAGTTTATTCATAGGATTCGGCATTAGTAATATCGAACACGCCTACCATATTCACCATTGGATTTGGTCTTTACCTGTCTCTGTTATTATGTTCTGGGCAGGTCAATTAGAAATTGCGGCATTCTTCGTTGGAACTTGCCTTCAAGGGCTAACTTATGGTGATAGATTTCACATCAAGGTGAACTTAACCTGAAATTATAAAGAAACTGAATGCGGCTACACCTGCTGCAAATTTAGCATTTCGTGAACGATTCTTTTTTTTGCCATAAATTACAGCATAACCAGCAGTACCCAAAGCAAGTGCAATTCCTAATCCCATCATCTTATTACCAGGAGTATATGTTCCTGACATCGTGCTTCCGAGATTTGGTTGTGGAGGCTTCGGAACTTGTGCAAAGCTCTTTTCAAAAGCAACTGGTCCCTGTCCTACATCGTACATTCAATTACCTCGGAAGTGTGATATTAGTTGGAATTAAGTGAAACAAAGATAGTCCGATCAATCCTACAGCCATTGCATCAGACAAAAATTCTTCTTTATCCTTCACTCTGCGACTCATCAGAAGTTGAGCGATTCCGTAGATCCCCATGCCAGTCATCAATATATCTATGTCTCGTCTTTCGCCCCATTCGTTTCCAAATACTCTTTTGTTTACGAGCGTATCTGTAGTGATATCTTTCACTCTTCTATCGATTGTAATACCCATTGAGCGTGGAGAATTACCTAGTCCAGAGCGTTTTGCACGATTGATCGTGGCCCTAGTTTTGTGTCGCACAGGTGATAGCATGATTAGGCCGAAGGGGATATAGGGAATAAACTAAACCCGTCACACCGTTACGCTACAGTCGCCCATAGACGCCTACGGCTAATCCTATAAAGATAAAGAATCCAAAGACAGCGAACATCATATCGTCTGCTGCTAAAGAGGAAGAAGCAGTAGCTAAGAGAAAAGTGGCGACCATAATACAAGCAATCAATTGTATGACAATAACATGTCTCATAACTTCTGGTTTTGGATTGAACCAATCTTCCATCATTGACTGTACTGAAATACTAGTCTTTGGGTCGTTAGAAGTCAATAAAGACTTCATCATGTCTTCTATTTCTTTTGAATTTCCTGTCATTTAATCACATCATACATTTGGGGGCATCATAGGTGGAGGAGTAGTGCCAGCCATTGGCATAGGTTGTACCGGAAGTCTTGGAACTATGCCGCCAGTCCCTACATGCAAGCCAAGATTTATCATTCTAGAAAGAGCATTTGGGCCTTGCATATTTGGATCTCCGCCAGCAGCAGACTCCAGCAACCCCGCAATTCCTGTAGATTGAGCCGTTAATGCTGCTGCTTGCTTATGGGTGCTAATAATTGCACGACCAGGTTCTACAAATGTTCCTCTAAGGTGATCTGAAAGGCCATTGATTTCTGCCTGAACAGTAGTATGAGTCAGACCCTTCAATCGAGTTCCTTCTTCTGTAAGTTGTTCCAGGCGTGGCTTTAGGAACATTCCAGAACCATCTTCTGCTTCCATTAGGTTAATGTGATAACTCTCGAAAAAGGACTTAAGGCGGTGATCTACTACTGTAGATATTAATTGAGCCAAAATCAATAGTCCTTGTTGTTCTGATAGAAAAGACGCCATAGGGTTGAAATTGTTAAGTAAATCTGAATCTATATCTACTTCTGTAGGCTGTGTGTAATATCCCAATTGCTGGTAAAGCATATCTGGAGTTAAGTATGGATTAGCTCCACCCATTTGAGGCATCATTTGAGGCATTGGTTGTGCTGTTGGAGCAGGGGCGGGCATACTCCAAGCATTGGCGGCTGGTGCTGGCGATGCACTTGTCAGGTAGTTATTGTATCCGGAAGTCATAGTCTATCGTACCTCCGAAGGGGTAGAGTCGGTTAATCCTGTTGATGCCTCTTGACGACGAAATTCCCTTAAATCGAGAGTAATTGTAGTCAAATCAACCTCTCCTGATGTAGTATTTATGAATTGATTGATTCCAATGCCTTTACCTTCATATTTCAATGCTAATTGGAAGAAAGGTTCGAACTCCTTTACAATACTAGGAGTAGTCTTGGTGGTATTATCAATTTGTTTTGGAACCATCTTGATACGCTTTGACTTCCAAAGGAAAGAACTTCTCTCATTAACGCTCTCTTCTTCCTTTTGCTGCTTCCATTGACTGAACAACCAATAAAGTTGTAACAGTTCAGGGCAATAAGATGAACGCAAAGGACTTCCTGTATCGACACCCATAAGTGCTATGAATGCTTTTGGTTTTCCAGTATGTCCATCCGAAAAGAATTCTGTGAACAATGTTTTACCGTTATCCACAGGTGTAAGCGTATCGGGATCAAGCAGAGGTTTGGCAAAGGCATCAGGGCCTAATCCTGTCAGTTGAACGCCTGTTACACAGCATTGTCCGTATTCGTTATATTTTGGGCCCGTTCCTGGGAGCCCCCATCTTCTAGCGGGCATCAAAACTCTTCTTGCATTTTTGATATTCTTTTCCCTTCTCAATACAGGATCGGGGTCATTATCGAACTCAAAATTAACTTGAGGATAGTACACAGAGGTAGTCGCCATCAGTTTATGCAAGCGTCTTTGTCGGTTAAGCGTGGCGGATTAAGATTTGGCCTGTAATAGATCCCATATCACTCTTTCAACATTCCAATTATAGAGTGCAGAACAGGATCTCTTGAGAGTAGGTATCATCAAATATCTTTGTATTCTTACTAAATCAGTTCTGAATGGAGAAAAGATAGGGTGCTCTCCAATACGGGGTGTTTCATAAAGAGGAGTCCATGTCTCATCGACCCATAAATCAGCCTTGTTAGCCACAATGCCTACAATTTTTGGTTTGTAACCTTTAGCCATCTTCCTCAACTTTCTAGAGCGAAAAGGGTATTTTCCACTAATCAATACATCAACAAACTTCCTAAAAACCTCTTCTTGCTTCTTATTAGTAGGGTCACTAAGGTGCCTATGATCTATCAAAAAAATTACTATCTGGACATTTCTAGTAACCATGTCTTCTAGCCATAGATCGAAATATTCTTCGTGACCTCCGATGTCAGTTGTACTTAGTGTTCTTGAGGCACTAACTAATTCGTTTGCAGTTAGTCGCACTCGTTTTGTAGATGGTTGGGGAAGAACATACTTTTTTTGTTTCTGATTGTATGCATGATATGTACTGGTTTCTTTTTCTATCTCTTCATCCATTACTTCAAGCTCTCCAGTAGTAGATATCTGTCTATTCAAGGTAGTTTTACCTGTACCCCAATATCCATAGATCCCAACACGGTGTTTACGCCAAGAAGCCCATAGGTGCCTAATCCACAATATCCCGCCATAAGCGACTTGTCCTGGTACCAGAGCATCGGCCATACTATCTACCAATCGGTAATAGCATCTGAAATCTCCTCTTCTTCGTTCTCATCTTCATCAGGTGACTCTTCTTCTTCCCATTCATCTTCTTCTTCTTCATCATCCCACCATTCGTCTTCTTCATCGTCAGATTCTTCTTCATCAGTTTCCTCTTCCTCATCGAAAGACACAAGGCGTAATCTAGGTTCTTCCTCTTCTGGTTCTTCCTCTTCTGGTTCTTCCTCTTCTGGTTCTTCCTCTACTTCTGGCTTGAGAGGCCTACGAACAAGGCGAGGTTCTGGCGTAGCAGGTTGTCTCATTCTAGGCGGTGGAGGTAGTCTTTCTTCTGCCTCTATCACTTCATCAACATAACCAACTACTTCTGATGCCTCTTCTTCAAAAGCACCTTCAACAGCAGGCATAACATCTTCTGCTTGACTTGAAATCACATCTGGAAGAAGTTCTTCAATAGTAAACGGTGTAGTAGGAAAGCCATCCTCGTCTGATGATAGCCAAACCTCATTAGAAGCAAGGCCATTACCTTCGTAAGCATTCATCATCACTACAGTAAATGCGTGCCAAAAAGCATATTCTTCATTGGTGCGTCTTTTGTGTGATACACTAATTGCTATTCCCCAATTAGAAGTCCAACCGACTTCATCTGCCCACTCTCTTTCTGATGTAATCATAAAATCTCTAAAATCTACGATCTGAACTATCATAGCTCCACGGCCACCTTTTACTGGACCTTGAAACATCCATTCTGCTCCTGTAGTGGGTTTAGCCACCATATTGCTATATTTACAGAGCATTGAGGCTATTGTTTTCTGCGGCTTACGGTCAAATGGTAGAAATGCAGTCATTGTCATTGACTGTCGCTAAGGGCTATTGTCGTATGAACTTAGAGGCCAAGTAGCCAACCTATCAAAGACACATCAAAAAACCATTCAGCAGCCGAAGTACCGACTATCCCTCCTATTCCCGCAGTAGTAACATAAAGCCATAGTTTCAATGTATAGATCCGTAAATCCCATAATGAACGGAACGCATAAGCGTCAGCCATGTGAGACATTCGTAAATCATTATCATCAGGGAATAACCTACTATCGAGAACTCCCAAAGTTTCACCTCAAATCATTTCTAATTTCTGGTGAAAGACTGACGACAGGAGCCGCATCTTCGTATGTTTGAACGGGAGGAACCGCAACATTGTTATCTGAAAGGATTTGATTCTTCTTAGCTTCCATAATCCTTTTCATTTCTCTTTCTTTTTGTTCCATTTCAAGAGACAAAGAGAATCGCTGTAATTCTGCATTCATTCTCTTTGTGTTACGCCTGGTCTGTGTCATCAAGTTCTGGATGTAAGACTGATCTTCCAATCTCTCTTGGAAGAATACCTTGTATAGCATAAATGCAATCATTTGCACAAAAGTAGCAGCCATCATCCATAAGCCACCTAACTTAGGCCATGATTCTTCTGTAGGGAACCATAACCCTTGTGCATGGATGGCTACTGCCGACCCAATTAAAAACGAATTCACCAATAATAGAGTGAATATTCTCAGCGTTAGTTGATCTCCTTCATTCAACGATTTAGCCATATTATCGTCTTTGGGAAGGGTCTTTGTCGTTTGAAGGTGCTTATCATTCTAATTACTTCAACTAAAATTTAATTTTGTTCTTCTAGATAGCCCATGACCCAATGATGCTGCTGCTGCTCCAGCAATCCCCAGCCCTGCTACTTGCACCCAATCCAATGCCTCAAACGATTGGTGCTGTTGCATTAAAAATACTTGAAGGGTTGCTGCGGTCGCGGCTCCACCTAAAGCAGAATTACGAAGGGTGTCTTTTCCTTTATTTTTTGATTTTCGCGTAGCACCTACGCCTGCGCCCACGAGTACTGCTAAGAAAAGCGGGCCAGCAAGTTGATTGACTCTATCTGCCACTGCACCCAAAGGTTGCAATGTAGGTGAAAAAGCATTCATGTTAGCAGTAGCACGAACTCTTTTCATACGCTTTGAATGACTTTCTCCCTTAAGTTGATTTCCTAGCAGATGATAGTTTGAGGCATTTACTGTTGAAACGGGCATCATTATTGAGCACTCCATACTTTCCCTGTAGTTCCTATTGGAGTATCTACTATTATTCTATAGTAAGGCGAAATGCCTGCATTCAATGATCTACGGAGGAATTTTATTACTCTTCCATTAACTTCATCTGCAGTAAGGTCTAATTCTACTCTTAGACTTAATACTGCTGGATCGTCAATAGATATTCTAGGATAATGTCTAGGTTCTAAATCTGACAAGACGGGGTTAGTAGCTACTTCTTCTTCATCCAAAAGATAGAATGTCGGCATCATACAATGCCCACTAAGCCGTCCAGTCATGGTAGTCGGATGGGGGTTGTTCGTTTAGGCTTTTGCTTACTCTTTGTTCTTAAGAGCAGCAGCAGCAGTAACAAGTTCTGCCCAGACCTGATCAACGATGTTCGGAGCGCACTCCGTTTGGATTACACCAGGGTTTCCGTCGCTGTCAGTAAAGTTTAGAGCCAGTTTGATATATGGTTCACGCATAAATCAAAGCAACAGTCTTTGTCGTATAAGCCTTGAGATTTACCACCAAGACTTTTTATCCTTATTCTTCTTGGTATTTTTCTTCTTTTTTAGAGGGTTATCAGCCAATGTAGCCTCTCCCACTGCTTCTTTATTCGTCCAGATGTAAAACTTCTGCATAATTTCAGTTCTTTCCAGTGGCCTGACGCCATAACCCATAGCATCCCATCCATCATCTAAACAAGGGAAGTTCTGTATTCTAAAGAAAGCAGACAATCTTAGACACTCTTGAGCGTGTTCCTTAGCTCTTTGCTTACTTTCATCATCAGATGCACTATCGATTTCTTTCTGCGCTGCCTTGAAATCATATTCTGGAGGCATTCTAAGTGTTACTTTAGATCTGTTAGTTAAAACATCAACCCCTTCATAGAAATGACCGCTACCGCAAGAAGGGCAAGACAA
>MDTG01327512.1_pt1 | contig 11099 bp, 9 predicted proteins | sample 811421 | NCBI WGS metagenome assembly MDTG01 (sample SAMN05326645, study PRJNA326480) | marine metagenome | isolation source: seawater | place: Pacific Ocean: South East | collected 2011
TCCTTTTAGGAAAAAAAAATAATTTAATTTTAGTGCAGACGTTTTTCAGAGCTTACAACCTTTATTGGGAAATTTGCAGCACGAGGAATTTTGGATTTTATATTTGAATCAGTCCAATTGACTTTTAACAAAAAAATGCCTCAGTAAAGGCGGTATTACCCAAACAATTGTCAATGTGTGATTGGCCATTAAAAACACCCTTGAAATTGGTTCCACAGGAATGATTTTAGCCCGCAATCATCCTTCTGGAAAATAAACCTTTGCAGTCAGGACAAAGAAATTACCCAAAAATTTATTGAGGCTGCCAATACTTTTGACATTATAATTTTAGATCACCTTATTGTATCTGAAAAGAGTTATTTTAGCTTTAAAGATGAAAATTTGGTTTGAATGATACTGGTCTATTCGCATAAAATAACCCCAAGGTTAACCTATATTTTCCGTCAGATTTTTATTCGAATTCTTGAGCTGCCCGTCGATTTTACCTCAACGATTGAAAAGTTTGTTTCTCATTCGGGACCCAAGATCAGTTATACCCACCAACCCTTGGGAAAGGAGTTTTTTATATCTTCACATGACTTGCTTTTCCAGCAGGGAATTCAGGAAGTAGGAGTAGAGGTTTCCAACTGGTCAGGAATCCCCGCTTTTTTTAAACTAAGTAATGATTCTCAACTACCCTTTGATATTTTTGCAGCTTCATTTTATTTGATGAGTAGGTACGAAGAATTCCTACCACAAATCAAAGATGAATTGGGGTCATATTTACCCCATCAAAGCTTGGCTGCAAAAAACAATTTTTTAGAATTACCGCTCATCGATTTGTGGGCCCTTCGACTTAAGGACAAATTATATGAGTTCTTTCCAGAGCTGCCCCATATTTCCTGGAATAAACCAATATTCCAACCTATCGTTTCTGTGGTTAACCCTAATCAATATAAACACAAATCTTTGTTGCTAAAAGTGGTAGATTCCTTAAAGTCAATGTGGGAATTGAATTTGTTTTCTTTAATTGAGCAATATTTAGTTATTTTAGGATTTAGACAAGATCCCTATGCCAATTTTGATGCATTGGAAAAATTATTTAAAGTAATTGGAGTAGAACCGATCTATTTCTTTCTTTTTTCGGAAATTTCTTTTTTTGACCAAGGGGTTTCTATCTATAATAATCGGTTTAGAAACTTAATAAAACATACAGCAGACAGTTTTAAAGTTTCTTTATTGGCCTCTCACGCCGGCCAGCGGGAGTCGAAAAAAATATTTGTTGAGTGTCAACAACTGAACGAATTAATTCACAGGAAAATAGATTTCATAAGATTCAATTATACGCTTTTATCGGCATCCTCTGGATACTATCAGCTATTGGAAAACGGAATACAGGAGGATTATAGTATGGGATATAGGGAGGTATTGGGTTATCGGGCTTCTACAGCAGTGCCTTTCTATTTTTATGATTTGAATAACGATTTACAAACATCCCTAAAAATTTTCCCCATTGTGGCGCAAGAGGAAGGCTTGCGAAGCTATTCAAATGAAAAAGTATTTAAAAAATTATTGGATTTATACGAAGCCCTACCGACCCGATCGGCCTTCCATGGAGTCTCTTTTTCCAATGCTATCTTAAACCCCAATGAGCAAAATAAATCTTTTAGTAATCAGTTTATAAATTTTCTAAAAAGTCATGCGAGAAAAGAGTAGAATTAAAAACGTTTTTTTTGATTTAGACCATACCTTGTGGGATTTTGAAAAAAATTCGGCCTTGGCTTTTAAAAAAATTCTTAAATCCTTAAATATTCAAATCGAGCTCAGCGAATTTCTTCTCTACTATGACGATTTCAACCACAAATATTGGAAACTGTACAGGGAAAATAAAATTTCCCAAAACACACTAAGGCAGCAAAGATTGATCAAAACTTTTGAAGCCATTGACTATAGCACCACTCCCGATTTGATCAATATACTTTCGGAAGAATACATAAAAAATCTCTCTACTTTTACCCACCTTTTCGAGGGAACGATTTCCGTTTTAGAGTACCTGAAAAAAAAATATACTCTTCATATTATAACCAATGGATTCGAGGCGGTTCAGCACTACAAAATCAATAATTCTAATCTTTCAAGCTATTTTCAAAATGTGTTTACAGCTGAAAAAGTGGGTTATAAAAAACCACATCCCATAATATTTGAAAAAGCTTTGGAACTCAGCAAAGCCATTGCTGCCGAATCTATAATGATTGGAGACAGCTTGGAGGCCGATGTGCTGGGTGCCCAAAATGCTGGGATGGAAGCAATACATTTTAATTCCCACCAAGAAGCCGGACACGATCATTCTCCTGTGATTTACAAATTACAAGAAATCAAGCGTCTGTTATGATTTTTAAGGATATATTTTCATCCCCAAAGGGAAAGTTTTAAATTCGCCATCAAATGGAATTAAAAAAAGTCCAAGATATTGTTGATCAATGGATAAAGGACCACGGAGTTCGTTACTTTGACGAACTCACCAATATGGCACAGCTCACAGAGGAAGTGGGCGAGGTAGCTAGGATCATTGCCAGGCGCTATGGAGAGCAAAGCGAAAAAGAAATCGACAAGCTGAAAGATTTGGGAGAGGAACTCGCGGACGTAATTTTCGTCGTCCTTTGTTTGGCCAACCAGACGGGTGTAGATTTGCAATCAGCTTTTGATAAAAAAATGAAAATTAAAGCAGAAAGAGACCACGACCGGCATCAAAATAACCCCAAGCTAAAGTAAACAGAGGATGAGGATAAAGTTGCACCATTCTGGTCAAGTGGCCAAAGGAAAGATCACGATTACAGGATCTAAAAGCGAATCCAACAGACTGTTGATTCTCCAGGCTTTGTACCCACAAATCAAGATAAAAAATGGCTCTAATTCTGACGATTCATCGGTAATACAGGAAGCTTTGAAAAGCAATGATCAGCGGATCGATATTCATCATGCGGGGACTGCAATGCGTTTTTTAACTGCCTATTTTGCTACTCAACAGGATCGTGAGACTGTTTTAACGGGTTCTAAAAGAATGCAAGAACGGCCAATAAAGTTATTGGTAGATGCGCTCAACAGCCTTGGAGCCGATATTTCCTATGAAAAAGTAACAGGTTTTCCGCCATTAAAAATTAGGGGGAAGCAGCTAATAGAAAATAAAGTAAGTCTGCCCGGTAATATCAGCAGTCAGTACATATCTGCTTTGATGTTGATAGCCCCTTCTTTAAAGAATGGGTTGGAAATTGTTTTGACTGAAGAAATTACATCTTTACCTTACATTACCATGACCCAAGGCATACTCGACGATATGGGATTCAATACCTCATTTACAGGAAATAAAATTTCAATCCGGTCAGGAATAATGACAAATCCTCAGGAATGGACAGTGGAGTCAGATTGGAGTTCTGCTTCGTATTTCTATTCTATTGTGGCATTGGTAGTGGAGGGAGAAATTGATTTGAGCTATTATGCTCTGGAGAGTCGTCAAGGCGACGCTGCCTTGGAGAAAATCTACCACAATCTCGGGGTAGAGACCACCTTTGACGGTGTGAAAATAAAGCTTTCCAAAATAAAAAACTTCGTCACACCAGATCATTTAGCGCTCAATTTAAAAAACACTCCAGACCTGGCCCAAACAATTGCAGTGAGTTGTTTGGGTTTAGGAACAGATTGTTTACTGACTGGCCTACACACCCTTAAAATCAAAGAAACAGATCGATTAACAGCCCTTAAAGTAGAAATGGAAAAGCTGGGAGCAAAGGTAAAAATAACAGACAATAGCCTTATGTTGACCCACACCAAAACACTAAAAAGCGATGTGGCCATAGCTACTTATAATGACCACCGAATGGCCATGGCTTTTGCTCCTTTGGGGTTAAAGGTCCCTATCGTGATCAACGACGCCGAGGTGGTATCCAAGTCTTACCCTAGATTTTGGGACGATTTGCAAACAATTGGATTCAATCGGGATCTATTTTAAATTTTTTATCCTCAATTACTTGACAACCCCCTCATTGAAAACCTATATTTGCAGGGCAAAAAATATTTTATGAAGTTGTCAGATTTTAATTTTGACCTCCCCAATGTTTTACTGGCCCAAAGGCCTTCCTCTGGAAGAGACGAATCCCGTTTGATGGTCCTCAATCGTGCAGATCAATCGATCAGTCACCATACCTTTAAAGATATCATCGATTTTTTTGACGTAGGCGATGTGATGGTTTTGAACAACACAAAAGTTTTTCCTGCACGCCTTTTTGGAAACAAAGAAAAGACTGGTGCCAGAATTGAAGTTTTTCTGCTGAGAGAGCTCAATGAAGAACAGAGACTGTGGGATGTGCTGGTAGATCCTGCCAGAAAAATCAGAATTGGCAATAAGCTATATTTTGGAAGCGATGACAGTTTGGTTGCTGAGGTTATAGACAATACTACCTCGAGAGGAAGGACACTTCGTTTCCTTTTTGACGGTTCTTATAGCGATTTCCGGTCCAAGCTAAAAGAGCTGGGACAAACTCCGCTGCCGAAGTACATCAATAGACCCATCGAAAAAGAGGACGCTGAGCGTTATCAAACCATTTATGCAAAACATGAAGGGGCCGTTGCTGCTCCTACAGCGGGGCTCCATTTTTCAAAGCATTTGATCAAAAAACTTCAAATTAAAGGAATTGATTTGGCAGAGCTTACCCTTCATGTGGGCTTGGGAACCTTCAGTGCAGTTGAGGTGGAAGATTTATCCAAGCATAAAATGGACTCTGAGGAGCTGATCATTACACAAGAGGCTTCGAATACTGTTAATAATGCATTAAAAACAAATCGAAAAATTTGTGCTGTTGGAACCACTGTAATGCGTGGGTTGGAGTCGTCCGTTTCTTCAATGAGAACCTTAAACCCACATGAGGGATGGACTCATAAGTTCATATTTCCTCCCCACGATTTTTCTATAGCCAATTGCATGATTACCAATTTCCACACGCCAAAATCGACTTTATTGATGATGGTATCTGCTTTTGCAGATGTGGATTTTGTCAGAGAAGCTTATAAAGAAGCCATAAAGAAAAAGTACAATTTCTACTCTTATGGTGACGCCATGCTTATTTTGTGATTTCACTTGATTGTGAAGTGAGTTTATATGAAAAAAGCACCCATGGCATCCGATAAAAAAAAGGACATTCGTACACTTTCAATAGCAAACTTGCGACAGTTTTTTTTGGACCATGGGGACAAAGCATTTCGTGGGAACCAAGTTTACCAGTGGTTGTGGCAAAAGGGAATTCATGATTTTGATGGAATGACCAATCTTTCAATAGCCACTAGGTCATTGCTAAAAGATTATTTTGTGATCAATCACATAGACATTGACCAGCAACAAAAAAGCAGTGATGGCACCCTAAAAAACGCTATAAAACTCCACGATGGCTTGGTAGTAGAATCAGTGCTGATCCCCACAGCATCAAGGATAACGGCCTGCGTTTCCTCTCAGGTAGGCTGTAGTTTGGATTGTCATTTTTGTGCTACGGCAAAGATTAAAAGGATGAGGAACCTCAATGCCGACGAGATCTATGACCAAGTTGTAGCGATGAGCCTGCAGAGTAAGTATTACTTCGACCGCTCTCTGTCAAATATTGTGTTTATGGGAATGGGAGAGCCGCTGATGAATTATAATAATCTCATCGAAGCCATAGACAAAATAACCCAGCCAGAAGGCCTGGCGATCTCCCCCTCCAGAATTACGGTATCTACCTCTGGTATACCAAAATTGATCAGGAGGATGGCAGATGATCAGGTTCGTTTTGGTTTAGCAGTTTCGCTACACAGTGCCCTTCAAAATGTAAGGGTAGAAATAATGCCGTTTTCAGAAAAATTTCCATTGGAAGAATTGGCCGATGCAATTCAGTATTGGTATGAAAAGACCTCCCAGATGGTTACCTATGAGTATGTTGTTTGGAAAGGAATCAACGACCAAAATGAAGACATTGATGCCCTAGTGGATTTTTGTAAAAAGACCCCTTGCAAAGTAAATCTGATCACGTATAATCCGATTGGAGAAGATAAATTTCTACAAGCAGCACCTGACCGAATATCGGCCTATGAAGTAGCGTTGAAAGAAAATAGGATCACTGCTACAGTAAGGAGATCAAGAGGAAAAGATATCGATGCGGCTTGTGGTCAATTGGCCAACAAAGCAAAGGTATAGTCGGTTGTATTTCATTTGTTATTAATGGTATCTTTACAGCGGAATGAAAGTTGTTGAGCGCATTAAAGAACCCATTTATGAGGAAATGGAGCTTTTTGAAAAAAAGTTCACCAAATCCATGTCTTCCAAGGTAGCCCTGCTCAACAGAATCACCCATTTTATAGTAAATAGAAAGGGAAAACAAATGCGTCCTATGTTTGTTTTTTTAGTTGCAAAAATGCTGGGAAAAGGAAAGGTAAATGAAAGGGCTTACCGCGGTGCTTCTGTGATAGAGTTGATACACACAGCCACTTTGGTTCACGACGATGTTGTGGACGACAGCAATCAGCGCAGAGGGTTCTTCTCCATCAATGCTTTGTGGAAAAATAAAATAGCTGTTTTGGTAGGAGATTATCTACTTTCTAAAGGATTGCTACTTTCTATTGAAAACGAGGATTTTGACCTTTTGAAAATAATCTCAGTAGCAGTTCGGGAAATGAGTCAAGGGGAGCTGATGCAGATTGAAAAGGCAAGAAAATTAGACATAACAGAAGAAATATATTACGAGATAATCCGTCAGAAAACAGCTACACTTTTGGCCGCTTGCTGTGCAATGGGAGCGCAGTCTGTTTCGGCCAGTGGTGATGAAGTCACTAAAATGCACCATTTCGGGGAGTTACTCGGTATGGCTTTCCAGATCAAAGACGACTTGTTTGATTATTCTGAACAAAGAATTGGGAAACCCACGGGTATCGACATCAAAGAACAAAAAATGACCTTACCGCTGATTCATGCTTTAAATGTAATGGAGCGATCGGAAAAAAATTGGTTGATTAGAACGGTTAAAAACCACAATAAAGACAAAAATAGGGTTCGAGATGCCATTCAAAGAATAAAAGCTGCTGGCGGACTCGAGTTTGCAGAAACTAGGATGGAAGACTACCGTTCCAAGGCCATAGACCTGCTCCAGGAATTCCCGAAAAATCAATACCGAGACGCCCTTGAATTGATGGTTAATTTTGTTATTGAGCGGGATATTTGATCCTAATTGACTGAAAATAACGCAATCGGTTTTGTTCGGCGGTCATATAATTTTATTTTTATGTAAATATTTTCCTTGATTTGATTTCAAGAACGACCATAGACCAAGTATATGAATCAGCCCGATTGGAGGAGGTGATCGGGGAATATGTTACCCTAAAAAAATCTGGAGCCAATTTTAAGGGCCTCAGTCCTTTTACCCAGGAGCGAACGCCCAGCTTTATGGTTTCACCTGCCAAACAAATATGGAAAGATTTTAGTAGTGGCAAAGGAGGTAATGTGATTGCTTTTTTAATGGAACACGAGCACTTTACTTATCCTGAGGCCATCAGATATTTAGCTAAAAAATATAATATTGAAATTGAAGAAACTGAGGAAACGGCCGAAGAAAAGCAAATCAAAGACATAAAAGAAAGTATGTTTTTGGTGGTCCAATACGCCGCAACTTTTTTTGAAGAGAATCTTTGGGGAACATCAGCTGGGAAATCCATAGGATATTCTTACTTTAAAGAAAGGGGTTTTACGGACGAGACCATTAAAAAATTCGCCTTGGGGTATTCCCCAGAGACCGGCGATGCTTTGAGTAAAAAAGCTAAAAAAGAGGGATATAATTTAGATTTTTTAGAAAAAACCGGGCTGGTCATCGTCAATGAAAATCAACAAATAGATCGTTTTCGGGCTAGGGTTATTTTTCCCATAAGAAGTATGTCGGGGAGGGTACAAGGTTTTGGAGGTAGGGTTTTGTCTCAAAATACTAAAATTGCCAAATACCTGAACTCGCCAGAAAGCGATATTTATCGTAAAAGCAAGGTCCTTTATGGTATTTACGAGTCTAAACAAGCGATAGCCAAAAATGATTTGTGTTATTTGGTGGAGGGCTATACCGATGTGATCCAGATGTATCAATCGGGTATCACTAACATAGTATCCTCCTCAGGAACTGCTCTTACCATTGATCAGATCCGTATGATCAGCCGCCTGACCTCAAACATTGTGGTATTGTTTGATGGAGATGCTGCTGGGGTTCGGGCTTCGCTGCGTGGAATAGATTTAATTCTCGAACAGGGAATGAACGTAAAGGTTTGTAGTTATCCAGTGGGCGAAGATCCGGATAGTTTTGCTAAGTCCCATACCACCGCAGAAATTAGCGATTTTCTCACCCTGCAGTCAAAAGATTTTATCCAGTTTAAAGTTTCTCTGTTGAATGAAGAAGGCAATAACGATCCGATCAAGAAAGCAGAGACCATAAGGGATATCGTAGAGAGCATATCGAAGGTGCCAGATGTGATCAAGCAAGAAATTTATATCCGGAACTGTGCTGAAATAATGAAAATTTCGGAAGATGCCTTGTTCAGTGCGTTGGCCCAAATAAATCAGAAAAACAAAAACAAAGGCGGTAAAAAGTTAATTTATAACCGGGGCCAAACCCCAGTCAAAAAAGTCGCTGCTACTATTTCTAAGGTAGATCGGGTATATGAATTAGAAAAAAAAATCATTTCCATATTACTTACCTACGGGAATTTGGAATTTGATTTTGAAGACGATATCATAAAACCAAATGAAGAAGGGGAGCTGATGCACCACAAAAAGCGAATGTCTGCCAAAGTATATGAAAAAATTTTTTTGGACCTCCAGCAAGATGAAGTTGAATTGAGTCAAGAGACTTTTAAAAAACTATTTTACCAACTCATAGAAATTTATCAGAGCGCTCCTGAAGATTTAAACTTGGAGAAGATCATGCAGACAGATGATATTTCACAAAACGAGATCATCACTGATTTGGTTATGAAGGAAGAACAACATCAGCTTCACGATTGGGAAAAGAGAAATATTTTTGTAAAAAACAAGGGTACTGAGGTGGTTCGTATGGTCAGTGAAACCATACTTTCTATGCGCCGCTATTTAATCGATCAAAAAATAGTAGAACTTCAGCTGAATACTAAACAGCAGGGGGAAAATCAAGAAACACTCCAAGAAATCATCAGTTGGCAGCAACTCAAAAAAGTAGTTTCCAACAAGCTCAACCGGGTACTTTAGGTCAAGTTTAGGTTTTTGGCCTGAATGTAGAGATCAAACATATTGGTTGTTTTGAGCTTGTACATCATCCTGTTTTTTTGAGTGTTTACAGTTTTTTGATTAATTTTTAATGGTTCGGCGATTTCTATATAGCGCTTGCCACCTGTCAGGTATTTTAAAACTTTGACCTCTCGAGTGGAAAGGGTGCCATATCTGTTCTAGGGTTTTTCGATGTCAAGATTTAATTTTAACTCATTGTTAAAATTGATGGTAATATTTGCGGTAGGCGTCAATTTTTTTGATGTTATCGGCCATTACACAGGCTTTAATATTTTTAGACAAAAAATCCAACAGAACCGGCTCGAATCAAAGGAATAAAATCGATGTCTTTGTCTTGAGCAGTAAAAAAAATAACATTGATTTCGGGATTGATGTTTTTGATTTGATGAATGAGGTCTAAGGGCTTTCATCATTTAAGATCATTTCTGACATAACAATATCTACTGGATTTGATTTTGTGAAAGAAATACCGTCAGCCAAGTTTTTAGCTGTATGAACCAAGTTTAGGAAATTGTATTAGGAAAGAAAGTTTTCGAGGCTACACCATACAACAGGGTGCGAGTCAATTAGAAGTAGGTTTATCATAATTTGGGGAAAATTATTTTAACTAATATTTATCTAAAAATAGTTTTTTTTAAGTCACTTAGACCAATAGTGAAGTAGGTATTTCACAAACTGGTATGGGATTCATTTTGTGTTGATTTTGGCGATTAAATCCTTTATAAACATTTATAATATGGAGCTGTTTGGGGTTCAAGTCATTTAAATTAGGGTTTTGCTCGATTTCCTGCATGGCCCACTCTAGGTCATCATAATTGGCCCCCATTTGTTCCTCATCAGTACGGTTATCGCTCCACAAACCGTCGGTTGGGGCAGCCTTTTGAATGGGGTCAATTATGCATAAAAATTCAGCAACCTCATATACTTGAGATTTTAGTAGGTCTGCGATAGGGCTGAGGTCAACGCCTCCATCACCGTATTTGGTATAAAATCCAACCCCAAAATCCTCAACTTTGTTTCCTGTACCCGCAACCAAATAACGATGCAAAGCTGCAAAATAATACAGGGTAGTCATCCTTAATCTGGCCCTGGTATTGGCCAAACTCAATTTTTGTTCCTCCTTGAGGTCTGTGGCGGGAAGCCCATCTACAAAACCTTCGAAAACACCCGTTAGAGAAAGGTTGTGATGAACTACATTGGGAAACTTCTGCTCCAACCACTTTATGTGTTCGTTGGCACGAGAAACTTGGTTTTCATCTTGGTGAATTTCCATCTCAAGACAGAGCACTGGAGCACCTGTTAGACTACAGAGGGTAGAGGTTACGCCAGAATCAATGCCTCCAGAGACACCGATGACAAAACCGTTCATTTTTGATTCTTCTAGATAATTTTTCAACCATTCAACAATGTGGTTAACTACTTTCTCAGGTGATTTCATTTTTTTTGATAAAGACTACTTACATTTGTATATCGAAGTTACATTGGAATAAAAATAAATCCAATTAAATGAGATTGATAATTCTCCAAACCAAGATATTTTTAAATTCCGCCATTCTTTTTTTCATTATTATCGGTTGTAGTGGCTCCAATTCTAAGAAATCTGAAATCCTTGCCATGCCGTTATCGCTCAATATCGAACGATTTGACTTACAATTTCATCAATCTCAATCAGCAGATATCCCCTTTCTTAAAAAAAATTATCCTTTTTTGTTTCCAAAAAAGTTTCATGACAGTGTTTGGGTTAAAAGACAAAAAGATAGTTTACAATTGCTATTATTAGAAAATGTAGAAAATACATTTCCCTCCA
>MDTG01120480.1_pt1 | contig 11098 bp, 10 predicted proteins | sample 811421 | NCBI WGS metagenome assembly MDTG01 (sample SAMN05326645, study PRJNA326480) | marine metagenome | isolation source: seawater | place: Pacific Ocean: South East | collected 2011
ATACCATGCGTGCTGTCGTACTTGAACAAATAAGTGGAGTTATCAATGGGGGTCAGATCATTGATGGCTACTACTTCAATGTCTGTGCGTCCACTTTCTAGGATTGCGCGAAGTACGTTGCGACCTGCACGCCCAAATCCGTTGATATCTACCTTGACGGTCATCGATCTATACTTTGATTTTTTTACATTATTGATAATTTTTTCAAAGAAAATGAGTTAACCAGTCTTTTATATCTTTGAGCCTAAAGGATCCAAAAAATTAGTGTAAGAAGTGCAAAAAAACCAGTGAAACCAAACCATGCGCGATTTAGTGCTTTGATGCTGCGCAGGATATCAGCTGCTCCAAGATCAAGTGCCCCACGGGAATTAATAAATAAGTCATCGCTCATTTGTCCATCATAACTGCGTGGGCCCGCTAGTGCTACATCCAACACACCCGCCATAGCGCTTTCAGGCCAGCCAGCATTGGGTGAACGGTGCAAGTCGGCATCTTTGAATACAACATCAAAAGCAAGGCGATGAAAGTGCACGCTACAGATTATGACGGCTGAAATTCGCGCTGGCAGCCAGTTAAGTACATCATCAAGCTTTGCAGCTGCAAAGCCAAAGTTTGCGTATTTTTGATTTTGATATCCGATCATGCTGTCAGCAGTGTTGATCATTTTATAGATAAGGATCCCAGGAAGGCCGAGGATCAGGAACCAAAAGACTGGAGCGACCACTCCATCAGAAAAATTTTCTGCTGCACTTTCGATTGTGGCGCGAGACACATCTGATCCAGTCATCTGCCTCGTGTCACGTCCAACTATCAAAGAGACAGCATTGCGGCCTTGTTGCAGGTCAGTTTGCAATGCCGTTGCCACATCGTTCACATGGTCTATGAGGCTGCGATATGCGATCAAAATGGCGGCAATGATAATTTCAATTACGTTTATACCGACTCCAAGAACTGGAATGTTATTCAGTTTCTCGAATATCAATCCGGGAATAAATGCGATTAAGACAAGCACTACAACGGTAAAAAAGCCCTTGGTTCTGCGTTGTGAACCTTTGTTTAATGTCTCATCTAGCCAATTGACCAGCTGTCCCATCAGGGTTATGGGGTGTGGAAGGCGATCCCAGATCTTTTTGGGCTCACCCATAAAAAAATCGAGAACGAGCGCTAAAAGCACCATCAAGAACGCGCTCATCGCCTAATCCAAACTTCTCTGCAATCGCAACCAGTCATCTGACGATTTTGGTAAACCCAACCGGATCATTGTATCCGAATAAGGGAAAGTTCTTGAAAGAATACGGTGCGATGCCAATTTTTTGAACCAATTTTGCGCATTTGCCACACGGTAGGTGCGAAATAGCGTAGTACCACAAGGCAATGTGGCGCCTGCACTAGCCATGATTTGATCTAAACGATCGGCATTCGCAGCAAGCGAAGTCCGCATTTTATATGCCCAATCAGTGTCCTCTAGGGCTAGTCGCCCAATGAGTTGTGCAGGTCCTGAAATGGGCCAAGGTCCCAGAATTTGATTAATTGATGCGATGGTTTCTGGATTTGCTATGGCAAACCCAAGTCGTAGACCGGCTAGGCCCCAGAATTTTCCCAGCCCTTTAAGAACAACAAATCCAGGTTGTGAAGCAAGATTGACATGGGAGTATTCTGGCGCTGTATCACAAAAGCTCTCGTCAATTATGGTCAGCTTTTTATGGTTGGCAAGAAGTGAGGCACGTGACCACAGTCGCCCATCAGGATTGTTTGGATGCACATATACATTGGTGTCGGCGGCAGCATCTTGTATTTGCCAGCCAACGGCCGCAAAGCTTGCTGCGTGCTCATTGTAAGTTGGCTGCGCGATGCCAACTGACCCTACTGATGCCAGTCGTGGTATGGCTGTGATTAGCGCAGAGACGCCTGATGACGCTGTGATATTTGCGTCTTTTGGGACATCCCAAAAACTACTTGCAGCGCACAATAGTGCCTCTTGATCACCACTGTCTGGTAGTGCTTGCCAGAAACGTTCTGCGATACGAGGTATAGGATAAGAAGTTGGATTTACCCCAGTGGAGAGATCAATCCATTCGCCGCGCGTTCCACCAAATTTCACTGTAGCCGCATCTAACCCACCGCCGTGATCCCGCATGTTTGGACCAGTGTTGGTATGTGCGCTTCCGTTCATTTGGATGGAGGGAGTGTCGGGATGCGAGACACAAAATGTCCTTTAACCGCCTGAGGCCATTCGCGGAAAGGCACCTGGCCCATTGCTGATGCTGCATGCTTTCTGGCGTATTCGACGATGCCCTCAGCAGCGTCATTGCTAGGCTCAAAGCGGCCCATTACGTAGGTCAGCTTATTTTCAGATTGGATTGCGATGTTACAGCCGTGAGAACACCCCATAAGGCATGAATGGCGGCGTGTCTGAACGGAGCCAACGCCTTCTGCCGCTTTTTCGACAGCTAAGGCCAAGCGCTCACCATCCGTTTGGGGTTGCGTCTCTGCAGTCCAGCCTTCCAGTTTGCAGGTATCGCAAATGGTAATTGTCGTTATCATTTTGAGCTTTCTTTTATCAGCGAGCTATCGATGTTTTCATCATCAAATTAAAGAAATTTCAATTACAAATCACAATGTCCCAATTTGTTGATAATTTGGTTAAAAATTTAGTAGAGTTAAAATAAAACGCTGGAACATGAAATTAGGAAATATTTTGGTTATCGAATCTTCCACAGCCTTAGAGTAAAAATGATGATGTAAAGAGGGGTGTTAGCGGCTTACTGTGCAGCTTGGTAAAGATAAATAGGAAGCAATTGATAAAATAAAATTTTCGTATTTTGTCCTATGATTTCAGTTAGTTCTAGACATCTGGATATTTTTAAAGCACGAATTATTTGGATAATCTAGCAACCTTGGTCGAGCATTATGGCTTCAGATTATTACCAGTTTGACGCCTTACTTAATCGCCCCGCCCATGCGGTTCCAGCCAATCTATTGAGGGATTAATGGGAATAATCCGATGCGGATTTATAGTCTCATGGCTATAGTAATAGTGGCGCACGATATGATCAAAATTACAGGTTTTAGCGATGCCTTTGATTTGATACAATTCACGGGAATAAGACCATAAATTTGGCATATCGATCACACGCGACCGATTGCATTTAAAGTGTAGGTGATACACAAGATCAAAGCGCACAAGGGTTGTGAACAAGCGCCAATCAGCCTCTGTTAGTGCATCCCCCATCAGGTAGCGGTTTGTCGAGAGGCGATCTTCAAGCCAGTCCATCGTGTCGAATAATTTTGTCACTGATTCGTCATAGGCGTCCTGAGACGTGGCAAAGCCTGATTTATAAACTCCATTGTTGAACGTGTGATAGATCCGTTCATTAACCTCTTCGATGTCACTGCGCATGGCTGAAGGCCACAGATCTTGGTCATTAATGGCTAGTGCGTCAAATTCTGAATTAAACATTCGGATAATTTCTGATGATTCATTTGAAACAATGCTGCTTGTATATTTATCCCAAAGGATTGGAACGGTCACACGAGTGGTCGCATTGGGTTCAGCCTTTTGATAAATTTCATAAGCATGTTTAAAACCAAATAAGCTGTCGCCTTGCGCAGCGCCGCCATCCATTGCAAAAGACCAACCTGTCTCAAGCATGTCGGGATGCACTACGTCTACAGTGATGTGGTTTGAAAGCCCTTTCAATTCGCGGACGATTAGCGTGCGATGGGCCCACGGACATGCGAGTGATACGTATAGATGGTACCGGCCAGTTTCTGCCTTAAAGCCGCCTACGCCAGTTGGGCCTACTGCTCCATCTGCTGTAATCCAATTGCGGAAACTTGCTTCTTGGCGAAAAAATTTACCACCCGTAGATTTTGTGTCGTCCAATTGGGTAGACCATTGTCCGTCAACCAGTTTGCCCATGTTTAGAACCTTTTTATTTTTGCTTATCCTAATAATTCCATTTTTGCCCCACAGTGTCAGCCCTTCGCCAGAGGCGCGCTGAGTTGCAAAAAAGAGAACAGTCAGTTCGCTTCTAACAGGCCTTGCCAGTCAAGCTTTTGCAAGTGTCAACATTAAAACCGTCTCTTAAATTAAGTGTTAGGTGGTTATGTGAAACATGCATGAAGCAGATTAGGAATTATAACTGGGATGTCCCCGAAGATAACTGCGTATGCTTAAATGATATTCTAAAAGCGTTAATTTTGGCTGTTTATCCCACTGCAGATTATTTGCTCAAGTTATGTCTACTTGGTCGGGTTTGTGGTTTTGGTAATAACGGGTGAAGTTTTGTGAATTGATGATCTGACGAATCTAATTCTCAGATAGTTCTAAATTTCGATTTTGTACTGACATTGGCGTGGCTAGCTTCAACATTGTGGTCCTGGAATGGGGAAGTGACATCAAGTGTGGCTTCATTCTTCGAATAGCCTATTGGTTGATGCGAATCGGATTGCGGTTACCCCAGTGCAGGCGTATATCCAAACGAACGATGCCCCTCGGGGCCAGAAAGGTGTTTTGTAGTGCGTCGACCCAAATAGGGGACGCTAAACGAAATCGTAGAAACGTGCAATTAGCGCGGCCTTTCTGAATAGTATGAAGAGAGGATCGATGTTGAAATTCAAACTCTTTCTAACTTGTATGTTTGGAGCCTCTACTGCGCAGGCGCATGTAGGACATTTGGGTGATCTTGCAGGGCATGATCACTGGGTTGCAGCTGGAGCTATCGGAGCCGCTATTGCACTGGCAGGATGGAATATCCTGAAAGGAAAAAAAGATAAAGAAGCCAAAGTTGAAGCAGAGTCAGACGAAAAATTGCAGGATGCATAATGATGGCGGATAAAAAAATAGGTGTCATGATTTGTGGGCATGGCTCAAGATCACAGGCGGCGGTTGATCAGTTTTCAGTTTTGGCAGAAAAACTGCCCGCAATGCTGCCTAACTGGCCGGTAGAATACGGATATCTGGAATTTGCAAATCCAGTGATTCGTGATGGGCTCGACAGTTTGCGCGCGCAGGGCTGTACCAAGATTTTGGCAGTCCCAGGAATGCTGTTCGCGGCCATGCATTCTAAGAATGATATCCCAACGGTGTTGAATTCATATGCGGCAAAGCACGACATCGAAGTGTCTTACGGTCGCGAATTAGGTGTTGATCCAAAAATGATCAAAGCCGCTGGGGCGCGGGTTCAAGCAGCGGTAGATGCGGCGAATGCGGAGCATGGTGAGCTGCCGTTGCACGAAACGGCTTTAGTGGTGATTGGGCGTGGCGCGTCAGATCCAGATGCAAATTCCAACGTTAGTAAAATTGCACGGATGCTGTGGGAGGGCATGGGCTTTGGCTGGGCCGAAGTTGGCTATTCTGGTGTCACATTTCCGTTGGTTGAACCGTGCTTAGATCATGTATCCAAGCTGGGATACAAGCGAGTTATTGTGTTCCCATATTTCCTGTTCACGGGCGTTCTTATCGATCGAATTTATGGCTTCACTGATAGATGTGCTGAGAAATATCCCAATATGGATTTCGTAAAGGCTGGATACTTGAATGACCACTATTTTGTGCTGGAAACATTCGCAGAGCGGGTAAAAGAGCAGATTGGGGCTTTGCCTATCCCGAACTGCGGATCTTGTCGTTATCGAACGCAAGTGTTGGCGATTGAAGGCATGAAGCCACGCATGATTTTCCCAGAAGAACGGGGAGGCGGAACGCATGTTTCTGAGAGCGATATGCCGCCGCCGACTTGTGTATTGTGTAAGTATCGCACGCAAGTTCTGGGCTTTGAGGCCGAAGTTGGCTCTTTGCAAGAGAGCCACCACCACCACGTCGAAGGTCAAGGAGCCACTGCTCCTGGTGCGACAGTTGAGACGTGTAATTTTTGCACAACCTGGTGCACGGGTGAGTGCCGGCTGCATTTGAATGACCATCACCATCATCACCACGATCATGGCAATGATCATCATCACCATGATCACGTACACCCAGAATATCCCCATGCGAAACATCCGTTGGGACCAGAAAGTGCCCGAAGTAAATGATCAGTCCGTTGTCATATGAACGGAGGCCGTCTGAGATTTATGCGCAGTCGTTTGCAACTGTAAGGACCGAGGCCAATTTGGAGCGGTTTCCGTCTGAGATGGTTCCAATAGCCATTCGCTTGATCCATTCTTGTGGAATGGTTGAAATTGCAGATCGTTTGGCATTTTCCAAAGGAGCATCTGCGGCAGGTGCAGCCGCGTTGAGGTCGGGTAAGCCTGTACTGTGTGATTGCGAGATGGTTGGTGCGGGAATTATCCGTCGCTACTTGCCTGCTGAAAATCAGGTTATTGTGACGTTGAACGATGCAAATACGCCCGGACGGGCGGAAGGGATTGGTAATACACGATCCGCGGCGGCGGTCGAGTTATGGGCAGATCATATTGAAGGAGCGATTGTGGCAATTGGCAATGCGCCTACAGCATTATTCCACCTGCTGGAGTTATTGGATCAAGGTTGGCCAAAGCCTGCGGTGATCCTTGGATTTCCTGTTGGATTTGTTGGTGCTGCCGAAAGCAAAGCAGAGCTGGTGGCTCGGTCACGTGGCTGCGAATTTATTGCTCTACGTGGACGTAAGGGTGGATCCGCAATGGCCTCGGCTGCTGTGAATGCACTAGCGGCCAGAACAGCAGAGGAAAAGGGGTGATCGCAGTTTTAATTAAACTGGGATGGTTAGACTTCAGGTGGCGCGAATACGCATGCAACTGTGGAGGTTGGTGTAACCCGAGCATGGCTCGGTCCTTTTCGGGAGATATGCTGTGACTGCTTGGTTGCATATCGTTGGAATCGGTGAAGATGGGTTGGATGGCTTAACACCTTCCGCGAAAACTATCGTTGAAGCTTCCGATGTGATTATTGGTGGGAGTCGGCATCATCTTTTTGTAGAGGGAATGACAGCGGAGCGTGTTGTTTGGCCCTCGCCATTTGATGCGTTAATTGATACTTTGAACGGCTACAAAGGCAGGCGCGTGGTTGTCTTGGCAACAGGTGATCCATTGTGGTATTCTGTTGGCTCACGCATTGGCCGTTCCATCCCACCCAACGAAATCGTTTACCATCCGCATTTGTCTGCGTTTCAGTTGGCAGCGGCTCGGATGGGTTGGTCTATGGCAGACATCGAAACGCTGACAGTGCATGGCCGGCCTGTGGAGCAAATGATTGCGTTTATTCAGCCTGATCAACGCTTATTGATCCTGACGACGGGCGCGAACACTCCTGCGCAGATTGCGGCATTTCTGGTGGATCGTGGGTTTGGACAGTCGCGGATGACGGTGTTAGCGGCCATGGGTGGCAAGGATGAGTTGTGGTTTGAAGGGACTGCGGAGGGTTGGGGCCATGAGGTTCCTGCGTTTAATACTCTGGCTGTGGAGTGCATTGCCGCGCCTGATGCAGCGTTGTTGCCGCGTGTACCGGGGTTAGCGGATGAACTATTTCACCATGACGGAACTATGACGAAGCAAGAGGTGCGGGCGGCTACGCTCGCTAAGCTTATGCCTATGCGTGGGGCGTTGTTGTGGGATGTTGGGTGTGGCTGTGGCTCGGTTGCAGTCGAATGGATGCGGGTGGTGCGGTATTCGCATGCTATCGGGATCGAGCCGCGCGATGATCGGCGGGTGCTTGCGGCGCAAAATGCGGCTGCACTTGGTGTGCCGAAGTTAGAGCTGATTGATGGGTCTGTTCCAGAGGCTCTGAGCGGGTTGAAAGCACCTGATGCGATTTTCGTTGGGGGCGGGTTGAGCCGTGAGACCTTTAACGTGTGCTGGGGTGCGCTGCGACCACTTGGTCGGTTCGTTTGTAATGCTGTGACGCTTGAAAGTGAGGCGCTTTTGATGGCGCTGTACAAGGAACATGGTGGGCAGTTAGTGAAGTTGCAGGTAAACCACGCGGGACCTGTGGGTAATCTGACGGGCTGGCGTCCGCTGATGCCTGTGACGCAGTGGAGTTTAGTAAAACGATGAACGGAATGTTGTTTGGCGTGGGCATGGGTCCTGGGGATCCTGAGCTGATGACCCTGAAGGCTGCGCGGCTTATCGGGGGAGCAGATGTGATCGCGTATCCCACGCTGGAGGGCGGTGATAGTTTTGCGCGTACGATCGCAGCGGCTTTAATTGAAGATGGTACCGAGGAAATTGCGATTTCCATTCCTATGTCGGTAAAGCGCGAACCTGCGCAAGCGGCCTATGAGGCCGGGGCTGCTGCGATTGCGAAACGGTTGCGCGCGGGCAAAGACGTGGTTGTGTTGTGTGAAGGCGATCCGTTTTTCTATGGCAGTTTTATGTATCTGTTTTCGCGCTTATCGGATCAGTTTAATTGTGAAGTTGTGCCCGGCGTGACCTCTGTAACAGCTTGTGCAGCGGCGTTGCAATCACCACTGACAGCAAGAAACGAAGTGCTAACGATCATTCCAGGCCCGATGGAAGAGCACGCGATGGAAACGCGGATTGCGGCTGCTGAGGCTGTGGCTGTGATGAAGGTTGGGCGGCATTTACCCAAGATCAAACGCGTGCTGGACCGGTTGGGGCTAGTGAAATATGCAGGTTATGTGGAACGCGCGAGCTTGCCCGCTGAAGTGGTGTTGCCACTCTTGAAGGCTCCCGAGAAGGCGCCGTATTTTTCAATGATTTTGGTGACTAAAGGGGACGATCCTTGGTTGTAGAGATTTGTTGGGCTGAAGCCCCACCTAGGGAAGGTTTTTAAGATGGCTGATCCTGTAGTGGTATGTTTGTCGCGCTCGGGCGAGGCAACAGCGTGGTGCGTCGCGGAAATTCTGGGCGCGGCGGTGCATGGACGGATGGAGCGTGTGGATCGTGCTCATGCATATTTCGACAATGCGCTAGATCATGTGCGGATGTTGTTCGTGTCTGGCACGCCTGTTGTTGGTGTTTGTGCGGCGGGTATACTGGTACGAGCCGTTGCGCCTGTGTTGTGTGACAAGATGACTGAGCCACCTGTGGTGGCAGTGCCTGACGATGGTTCCACGGTCTTTCCGCTGCTTGGTGGGCATCGCGGTGCGAATCGTTTGGCGCGCCAGATTGCGCAAGGTTTGGCATCGCATGCGGCTGTGACAACAGCTGGAGATGTGGCCATGGGCGTGGCGCTGGATGAGCCACCAACGGGGTATCGGTTGGCGAACCTAACGGATGCCAAGGGTGCGATGGCTGCGATGCTCAGCGGGTCGGGTGTGACCGTGACAAAAGAAAATATTTTTGACGTTGAAGACACGGCGGGTGGTGTGGAACTGGTCGTGACGGAAGCGCCTGCGGACGGGTCCGAGGCGCGGTTGGTCTATCATCCACAGCGCTTTGCGCTGGGTCTTGGCTGTGCGCGCGGTTGTGATGTGGATGAGATGTGGGAGCTGGTGCAAAAGGTGTTAGCTGAGGCTGGGATCGCGGCGGGAGCGGTGGCCTGTGTCGGCTCGCTTGACCTGAAGGGTGATGAGCCTGCGATAATCGAAACAGCTGCGCGTTTGGGTGTGCCGTATCGCTTGTTCACGGCTGCCGAATTAGAAGCGCAAGTGGATTGTTTGGTGAACCCGTCGGATGTGGTTTTTGCCGAAGTTGGTTGCCACGGTGTGTCCGAAGGGGCGGCGTTAGCGCTTGCAGATGGGGAGCTGGTGGTTGAGAAAACCAAGACCGCCAATGCGACCTGCGCGGTGGTTCGCGCTGCTGATCCGATTGTGGATATGGCGGGGCGGTCCCGTGGGAAACTGTCAATAATCGGCATTGGCCCTGGCCAGCATTCTTGGCGCACGCCAGAGGCGTCTGCCTTGGTGGCCGAGGCTGAGGAATTGGTTGGCTATGGCCTGTATATTGATCTCTTGGGTGCTTTGGCTTACGGTAAGAAGCGGGTGGATTTTCCCTTGGGTGGTGAAGAGGACCGCTGTCGCTATGCTTTGGAACAGGCTGCGAAGGGCAAGAATGTTGCGTTGATCTGTTCGGGAGATGCGGGCATTTACGCGATGGGCGCGTTGGTTTTTGAATTGCTTGATCGTGGATCTGATCAAATGGGCGTTTCTGACGCCGCGCACCGTGTAGAAGTGGTTTCGACTCCAGGCGTGTCAGCGTTGCAAGGGGCGGCTGCACGGGCGGGTGCACCGCTCGGCCATGATTTCTGCGTGATTTCTTTGTCGGATTTGCTAACTCCGCGCGAAGATATCGTGAAGAGGTTGATTGCGGCGGCTCAGGGCGATTTCGTGATTGCATTTTACAACCCTGTTTCGATGCGCCGCCGCACATTGCTGGCGGAGGCGCGGGATATTCTATTAAAGCACCGTCCAGCCGACACGCCCGTGATGCTGGCCTCCAGTCTTGGGCGGCCAGAGGAGCATGTGCGGTATCGGCGGCTTGACGAATTGGAAGTCGATGAGGTTGACATGTTGACGGTTGTTTTGATTGGCTCGTCTAATTCGAAACTCACGCAGTTGGGTGAAGGCCCACGGATGTACACGCCGCGTGGTTATGCGCGCAAAATTGATGGAGATTTGTCGTGACGGTCTATTTCATAGGCGCAGGCCCGGGTGATCCCGACCTGATTTCGGTAAAGGCCAAGGCACGGATTGAAGCATGCCCTGTGTGCCTGTTTGCTGGATCTTTGGTTCCCAAAGCCGTTGTGGAATGTGCGCCTGCAGGGGCGAAGGTGATGGACACGGCGGCCATGACGCTGGACGATACACATAAAGAAATCATGGCGGCGCATCAGCGCGGTGAGGACGTAGCGCGGGTGCATTCTGGTGATCCGTCGCTGTACGGCGCAATCGCCGAACAGATCCGTCGTTTGCGTGCGGATGAAATTCCATTTGAGATTATCCCAGGCGTGCCTGCCTATGCAGCAATGGCGGCGGCGATTGGGCAAGAACTGACCATTCCCGAGGTTGCGCAATCGATCATTTTGACGCGCATGTCCATGCAGTCTACATCAATGCCAGTGGGCGAAACGTTAGAGAATTTTGGACGCTCTGGCGCCACCATCGCAATTCATTTGGCAGTGCGCAACATGCGCGAGATTGAACGTCAATTGACCCCGCATTATGGTGAGGATTGCCCCGTGGTGGTTGGTTATCGGGTTAGC
>MDTG01448088.1_pt1 | contig 11098 bp, 4 predicted proteins | sample 811421 | NCBI WGS metagenome assembly MDTG01 (sample SAMN05326645, study PRJNA326480) | marine metagenome | isolation source: seawater | place: Pacific Ocean: South East | collected 2011
ATCTGTGGAAGTGATGGAAACACGGTTCGTTACATGACAGCTAGACAGGGAGGCAATGTCGGCATCGGCACTAGCAGCCCGTCAGCTAAGTTGGATGTCAACGGTGCAGTATTTGTATCGCCTGACACTGCGGGTAAAAATACGTTTCAGCTAACAACTAACGCCAGTAATGATGCTAGATTGTTAATGCGGTCAGATACAACCACAAAGGTTGATATACAGGCAAACGGAAGTTCTTATTTTAACGGCGGCAACGTGGGTATTGGTGCTACCTCACCATCAGCAAAGTTACATCTTAAAACAACTGGTTCCGAAGAAATTGGTATTGGTCTAGAAAATAGTAGCAGGTATTATGGCATACAAACCACTGGTGGTAATTTAACTATCAAGGATGTCAGTGCTGGAGGGGCAAACCGACTCCTCATAGACTCTTCAGGCAACGTCAGCATAGGCGGTACATTAAGTTGCACATTAGCCAACGGTGTAACAGCTACCACCCAAAATGCTAGCGACAACTCAACCAAAGTGGCTACCACCGCGTATGTGGATGCAGCTACTGGAGGAGGAGGAGGATCTGGCGGATCGTTCACAACGCTTACAGCATCTGATGATGTCAACTTCGATTCAGGTACGTTCTTTGTAGATGCTTCTGCTAACAAAGTTGGTATTGGAACGGCGTCGCCTTCTTACCAGTTAGATGTTTTCGGTTCTTCTGCTGTTAGCATGGTACGCACCAATGACACAACATCACCTACGCTTGGCTTGTTTGTTAATTCAGGTTCTAACGGTGTAGGCACTATTAGTGTAGACAATGGTGGCCACATGACCTTTGACACTGGTGCTAATGGCGCAGGTCAGTTAGAACGTATGCGCATAGACTCATCTGGCCGTGTGGGTATTGGTACTAGTTCATTAGTCAACCCTTTAGAGGTTGCACTTACGTCAAATACCGCAAGCAAAACAACTGGAAGTGCTTTTGATGGGGCTGCAATCAGGCTTAAAGGTGAACTAGGTCCATCTACTAATTCCGAAATAGCAATTTTAGCTGGGCTGAATGATACGCTGTCAGCAGGGATTGGCTTTCTGCGAGAATCTAGCTCGACATGGGGTACAGCAGTAAAGTTTTACACACGCAAAAGCGCAACAACTGGCAGTATTGACGATATTGAAGAACGTATGCGCATAGATTCGTCAGGCAACGTGGGTATTGGCACTGATAATCCCACCACTCCCCTTCAGGTACAAGCAGATGGGATTGGTATTAAATTGGATGGTTCATCAAACACAACCAAGAGCATTTTCTTTAGGCAGACAAATGCAGCTAATCCTGCACAAGTTTATGCAGACGGTTCATTGAGGTTGTTTACGGAAGACAGCGGTACAGACATTCGTTTTCATGTAAACAGTAACGGATCTACTAACGAAAAGATGCGTGTCAACGCTACGGGTGTCGGCATCGGCACAATTTCGCCAAGCAGTCCTTTGAGTGTAAATAAGGATACTGGCACTACGTCAGCGTACAGCACTGCGTCAGTTGCGAGAATTGAAGGAGGTTATAATTTAAATGAAATTGGTGGAATTGGTTTTGGTTACGCAGGTTCGGATGCTACTAGTAAAAAACCACACGCTTTTATTGGCAGTGTAATTGAACAATGGACTAACTATTCTAAGGCGGGATTGGTTTTTGCGACACGAGGTGTAGATACCGACACCGAGCCAGTCGAGCGGATGCGGATCGATAACGACGGCAAAGTCGGCATTGGCACTAGTAGTCCATCAGCAAAATTATCTGTATCTGGAAACGCATTTATAAGCTCAGATTCATTTATGGGTGAGAATGCTGGTTTATTCTTTAGTGGTTTTAATGATTATGGTGCTGGAGTTTATGGTAGAAACTCTGGTAATGATTTGGTAATCAATGCTGGTGCAGGAGAAAAAGCTCGTGTAACTTCTGCTGGCAACTTCGGAATTGGAGAAACTTCTCCAGACGTTCTCCTCCATGTTGGTACAGGATCTATTTACCAGAACAAAACTGGTAGCGGAGTATTCCCCGGTCTTTCTGATACTACATCACATGGATTTATGGCAGAAAGCCAAGGGGCTGCCGGATCTACAATTCATGTTAGCAGAACTAATAGTGCAGCAGGAAACTTCTCTCGACAAGGTACAGGAGACGTTGTTGTATTCCGTAATACATCTGGATCAGTTACAGAAGCTGGAAGTATAGAAATTACTGGGGCCACATCTGTGTTATACCAAACATCCTCGGACTATCGACTAAAAGAAAATGTAGTTGATGTTTCAGACGGAATTGATCGCGTAAAACAACTCAACCCAGTACGCTTCAACTTTATCGGAGAAGATCCTGTAGTAGATGGATTCTTGGCTCACGAGGTTCAAGATGTTGTTCCTGAAGCTATTGGCGGCGAAAAAGATGGCATGAAGGACGAGGAATACATGGTGTCTCCTGCGGTCTATGAAGATGTTGTTCACCCAGCAGTGGACGCTGTTTATGAAGATGTAGTTCATCCAGCTACTTATGAAGAAGTGGTACATCCAGCAGTGGAAGCCACTTACGATGAAGATGGCAATGAGCTTACTCCCGCTGTAGAGGAATACACAGAGCAAGTGTTGCTTACTGAAGAATACACGGAGCAAGTTTTGGTTACTGAAGCTGTAGAAGAGTACACAGAAAGTGTACTAGTTACTGAAGCAGTGATGGGTACTCGCAGTGTTCCTGACTATCAGGGCATTGACCAATCTAAACTAGTACCGCTTCTGACCGCAGCATTGCAAGAGGCTGTAGCTAAGATCGAGGCTTTGGAAGCTAGAGTGGCTACCCTAGAGGGATAAGCATGGAAGAAGAACTTGAAGATCCAAACGAAGAAGCTAGGCGCATCGACGAAGAAGAGTTCGATGCCTTCTTGGAAGGCATGTCTCCAGATACGGAAGAATACATAAATTTATTGGGATTAGATTCAAGAACGTATTTTAATGAGTATTATGGTTCCGGTCAAGATTTGCCTGACCCAGCGGAAACACCTGATTATATTTATGATTACTTAAATGAACCAGACGATTTTTCAGGGATAGACTATTCTCAACTAGAAGAAGACATTAGCACTGGTACAGACGATAGCTTTTTGATCGGAGATGTAGGTGGCGGTGGCTACTCCGTAACTAACAAAACACCCGCCTTTACTAGCGGAAAACAGATCGCTGACGATGCAGCAAACGCCAAGAAGAAGGCTAAGGAGAAAAAGAAGTTTGAAAAAAGTACAAGCCCCAAGAATACCATTCAGCGAGCCACTAATAGACCACTCGGTCCAAGCACTCGTTTTCCAGGATTTCCCAATACTTCCGTAGGGCTAGGACCTTTCCTTGCGGGGGGTGCAGCATTATCAATTAGCAACAGCGACGACGACGAAACTACAGTACCAATAAATTTAGGAAAAGACGACATGACCGATCCAACCACAACAAACACAACACCAACATACACTTTAGACCCCATGGGTCGCATCATACCATCTTCTATGGCTGAAGCGGACCCAGAAGCGGGAACCCCACAAGGCACATTGAGAGATTTGCAAGACTTCTTTAATGTGTATGGCGGAGCCGATGGACTAGGCGGAGAGTTTGCTAAACAGATGGCAGGTGTCACTGGTGCTGGCCAAACCGCATACGCCCAAGAAGTATTGGGTATGGAAGGCGACGATATTGGAGCTTTCGATATTGCTAGGGAAACATCAAGACAGCAGCGGGGTGCATTGGGCGATGTGTTTGGACTAGGTCCAGATGCGACATATGAAGATATTACCGCTGCTGGCACGGCTCCCATGCAAGGACTAAGCCAAGTGAGGGATACCGTCCTTCCGGGGTTACAGAGTGCTTTTCAAGAATCAGAACAACGCCTAAAACAAGGCTTGTCTGGACGCCAACTACAAAATGTTCAGCAGCAAGCTAGGGCAAGATATGGAGATAGATTAAGAGACACTGCGGCCTTTGCGGGTGAAGTGACTGATGTTGCATCGGAAGATGCCGGACTATTTTCTAGGAACCTACAAGATTTGCTAGGGATTAGTCAGACCACTTCCAACATTGGACAACAGGAAGCATACGCTATGTCTCCATTCACCCAAGCTGCTATTGGATCTGCGGATCTTGGACCGGGTCTGGCATTGGCTGGAGATATTGGAAGACAAGCTGCCGCAGGGACACCCACCCCAACAGACATCTTTGGACTAGAAGCTGGTGAACGCCAATTTAGTTTAGATCAACAAGCCCTCCAAGAGGCTGGAAAAGCTGGAAGGTTTGATGTATTGGGAAGCATTTTGTCGGCAGGAGCTAGCGCGTTCCGTGGAGGACCATATGCTGGACTACAGCAGCAGAATTTAGGGACTCCGCCATACTTTCCACAGCAATTTCAACCAGGAAACCCGTTCAACTTTACACTTGGAGGATAATAAATATGGCTACATTTTCAGGAAGAAACTCTCCAACGGCACTCGCCGCATTGGCACCATCTATTAACAACCTAGCCGCTGCAAAGAGGGCTAAATCTCAGGCTGCTGCTGGTCTTATGAACACCTTGGGTGTTCAGTTTGAAAAGCAGAAACAGCAAACCGCCAAGAGGGAGCAGAACGAAGCCGCACAGCAAGTGGCCGAGAAGCTGTTGCAAGATCCTGCATTCCGCCGACAAGCTCCCGGAATCACAGATTCCGCCTCTCTGGTAAAGCTGGTGGGTGCAGAGAATGTCATTGGATATGGGATGAAAACACAGCAAGCCGATCGTGTTGCACAAGAGTCGGCAGCTAATATTGGATTGATTAAAAAAGAAATCGAGCAATATGATATAGATGCCAAACAACGAGAAGCGGATGAAGCCTCCAGTAAAGCTCTAACCACATTGGTTGGTGGTATGTACGGAGATGGGTTCACGCAAAAAGACCTGATAACAGGGCTGCAAGGGCTAAGTTCTGGTGATGCTGTTCGTGCGTTGAATGTATACAACGAACGCAACCCCGGCGAGATGCTTGAGCAGAGGACAATCGGGGGCCGCACTTTTGTTTACAATAGGAAGACTGGAGCGACATTTGATTTGGGTACAGGATCGGAGTTGCCAGAGGCTTATACTAAGGGGTTGGCGTTGATCAAGGAGCAGTTTTCAGAGGGTACGCCTGAATACAATCGGGCTGTTCAAGATTTGACCGATCGCACCTTGGGCTATGATGTTACATTGGGTGAAACTGCTTTTGGCGGACAGCCTGCTGCTGGAGGTGCTGCTGCTGGAGGTGCTGTATTGGATGCTTCGCCAGAAGCAGTATCATTCTTTCAGCAAATTCCAGAAGACCAAGTAACGGATGTTTTTCTCAAAGATGGCCAGACCACTCCTGAGTTTGATCAATATCTATCTAAATTATCCGAAGCTGGTGTGTCCGATGACATCATCAGTGGTGTAAAAACCATGGTTGAGCAACGTGCCGAAGAGGACCGGATGGGCAGATTTGCCCGAGGTGAGTTTGGAGAAAAAAAACCTGGGTTTCTAAAATCCTTACTTCCGGGAGAGTTTAGTATTAACGAAGCTGCATTAGAACTATTGAGACGCAGCCCAGAACTAGTGAGAAGCAGCCCACTTCCGGGAATCAGACCGAAAGTCCCAGCAGAGCGACCCATTCCACAATCTAGTGCTATTCAGGACAGTCCCAGATCTGCTCCTACAACTCCTCCAGACCCACGCTTGCTGTCCATTCAACAAGCTAGGGCTATTCAGGAAAGTCCAATATCTTCTCCCACTACCAGTCGTAGTACACAGGAAATCATTGGAGAAGCTAGATCCATTCAGGGACTTCCAAGTGAAGTGCAGCTTCAGGATCGTGCGCTTAAACAGAGACAAGATGCTTTTGAAAACGCCAAGGAACTAGCTCGCCAAGAACTCGCAAAGAAACTCAGCGGTCCGGAAAGGGACAAGGTTTTAAAAGAACTGGATGATGCAAGGATTGATGAAATAATGTCCCTCAAAGGGAAGTCAGCACAAACCAAGACACAGAAAAAGGTTCGTGAAGCTTTGTTGAACATTCTTAGAGGACCTGAATTCATTAGGAGATATGGAATAAATGAGTTGCCGGGTAAACTTTTAGATCTTATACCTGACATGCGGACTAAGCGTGAACGTGAAAGACTTGAGCGTCTCGAAAAGCAGTCATCCAAATAGAATAGTATGGCAAGATTACCAGCATCCTACCAACCCCAAGAGGAACTCGATAGGAGACAACAGGCAGGTACTGGGTTACCCAGTATGCCAATAGAAACGGGTCCAGGTGCTGGCAGAATTGCTGGCAGCATGGCTGTTGATGTCATAGGTGGCGGTGTTTCAGCCGCTGTCGGGTATGCCTTGGCTCCTGTGACGTTTGGCATATCCATCCCCGTATTTGCGATCGGTGGAGGTATGGCCTCCAGTTATGCCGCTCAGAAGATAGAGGGTGATGGGTTTTCCGTTGGACGAATGATTGCGTCTGGACTACTCAACCTAATACCTGGTGCAGGTAAGCTAGCAACTACTGCCACAGGCAAGATAGCAGGTCGTGAGCTTGGCAGATTTGCCCGTAAGGAAGCAATCCGAGGTGGTGGTATAGCCATGGGTGAGAAGGCTGTACAGACGGCCATAGACGAGCAGAGATTCCCTACGTTTGAGGAGTTTGCTGCCAGTGGTGCTATGGGTACTGCATTTGGTGGTGTTGTAGGTACAGGTATTGGTGTGGCTGCACAGAAGGGTTTGTTTAATAAGATAGGAGGACTTACTCCAAATCAACTAAACGAAAAACTTAAAAATCCCAAAGATGCTGAAGATATTAAAGATGGTATTATGGAACTCGGACAGCCGGACAAGACCGATGTGTTCAAGGAAACCATTGGTACTCGAAGGCAGTTCTTTACTGATGGTTTGGCAGAACGTATCAATACCACCAAGCTCCCCATCAGTAACCAAGTGTATGGTGCCATTGCTCAGGATTTGACCAATGCAATGGATTCCAAAGATGCATCCTTAAAACTGGACAGATTTATCAATGCCGCATCTACCAAGCGAAACGAGAATGTTGATGAAAGAATAAGGCAGGGAATCAATGACGGTATTAAGTATGGTGATGTTCAGTCTATAAATCGATTGAAAGGAACTCTGTTTGACGATGCTAAGGGTAGCGAGGCCATGGCGTTTAAGAAACGTCTAATGGATGACTACAATGAGCTGGATAGTCAGTGGAAACAGAAAAACGAAGCCGAGATTGATTCCTTAGTAGCACGTACCATCGAAACTGATGACGCAAATGACTTGGCTCGGGTAGCGGTAAACATCGATAAAGGAAACGTAGAACCAACGACCTTGACCAAGGTCGGAGATAAGGTAGCTCGTTTTTTAATTCCCTCCAAGAAACTTCGAGGAACCCTACTGGACCTTGGTACAAAGTTTAAACAGGGTGTACTTCCTTCCAGAAACATAGGAAGAGGATTGGCTGATGTTCTGTCGGAAATCAAACTATTGACTCGTTCATCCGACAAAATTGCATTGACCGCAGAAAGTGCTGTCAATCGAGCGATTAAAAAAGCAACACTCACTCCAACCCAACGCATGGAATATGCGGAGAACATCGATCGTTTCTTGAGCGGGGAGGCATCACTAGATGTCTTACCTCCCAAAATAAGGGAAGAGGTGGGTGAAGAACTACAGATGTATCGGGCCGAATTGGAGCGATTGCAGTATAAGCTCATCTCCTATCTTGGAGGTGATATAGGTGCGGGGTTAGACAAAGATCTCAGGAACCAGGTTATCACTGTTGTTAAGAAGAGTATTGATGACAAAAACTTCGTAACTCGGTCATTTAGGTTTTATGCCGATAAGAGATATTCTCCAGGCGAAGGGCTAGAGGAGAAAGCCGTTGCCGGAGAAGCACGCAGGATAGCCAAGCAAATAGCAAAAAGGGAAAACCTTGATGCTAATGATAGTGCAGTTGTGGTAAGGGCCACAGAACAAGCAAAACAAGAGATGGCCCAAAGGAAGAAGTATAGTGCGAAGGCTATGCAGGATGACCCTAGTCTGGCCCAAGAACGTGCAGCCGACAAACAGGAAATAAAATTTCAAGCACAAGGAATACTGGAAGGCCGTGGCAATATCAGCGATGAGCTTAGGGAATACCTTGGTGAAATCACTGATCCCGGAGAAAAGATTTTTCAGACAATCAATAAGACATCTAGGCTGGTCAATGCTTTGAAAACAGACGATGCGTTGAATAGATTGTTCAGAATGGATGAAGTGAAGATGGCATTAAGGCTAGATGCTAGTGATGCCACCGAAGAAATCCTTACCCAAACTGCATATGGTGCAGAGGTAATGCAGGATATTAAAGTACCCAAGGAGGTCAATGACGCACTCCGAGACATCTTTTATTCAGACACTGGATACTTGATGAATAATGCCGTGGGTCGTTTTACATTGGATCTTCTAAAGAACCTAAACGCTCTATCTAAAATATCTAAAACCATATTTAACCCAGCATCCTACGCACCCAACTTCATTGGTAACTTCTCTTCTGTCATGGCGTCGGGAGTGAACCCACTCGTTGGTGTTGGAAAAGGAATCAGGTTTGGACTGTCCGAGTTTGACGGGATAAGAAAAGCCGTACTCGGAAAAGGGGAAAAAGGTAAGGCCAACCTTAAGAGGTTGATTCGCTTTCAGGAACTTGGAGGCGGTAGTGCTAACGTAATGACCAGCGAAATTAGGAAAGCTGGTCAGCGTGGATTACTTGGAGATGCTGTGCAAACCATATCGGATCCATTCAGCAAGGTGTATAACATTGGTGATACCACCATGCGTTACGTTGCATGGGAAGGAACCCAGAAGCAGTTGAAGAAAGCCATACCTGAATTAGCCAATGAGAAAAACAGGGGAAAGCTAGAGGTAGCTGCTATGCGTATGGTACGCAACACCTTCCAAGACTACGATAAGGTGCCAGAGGTGTTAAAGAAACTTTCTCAGATAGGTATTACCAGTCCCTTCATCAACTTCACAGCAGAACTCATGCGTAACACCTACAACCAAGGCAGGTACGCAGTGATGATGATGAAAAACCCAACCAAGCTCCTAGCTGAACTAGGTCTTGATGGAGTGAAGATCGATGATAAGTCGGTTAGTCGCTTGAGAAAACTGGGAATGCAAAGAGCGGGTGCATTTGCCATCGTTATGGGTGGTGCGGGAACAGCGGTGGAGATGGTTGGTAGCAAGGCTAAGGATTTGTTTGGAGACAATTACAAGAACCTGTCCGACGAAGAGAAGCTGGCACTTAACGAGACAGTGGCTAAAAGCTGGCACAGAGGTAAGCGACTCCTTTACATCCCGAATGCGGATGGGAAGACAGGTAAGTATTTAGACACAGAATACATAGTTCCACAAACCCTGATGACATCTGCTTTTGTTTCAGGATTTAAAGATGATCCATTGGAGGTGTTACCAAAACTTTTAAAAGAAAACTTCTTGGGCGAAGGTACATTCCTTTTGCAAGCAGCCAGCAACCTGTATGGAAAGGATGCTAATGGCCGTGACATTAGTGTGGATCCCGGTATGGTTAACAGATACATGGACAACATCGGGGCGTTTATAAAAGTTGCCTTCGAACCTGGTGCGGTACGAGAACTCGAGAAGTGGAATAAAACCATACGAGGATCTGAGAACGCTCTAGGAACAATGGCTATGATAAATAGATTGATGGGTGTCCGTTGGGAGGAATACGACATCGAGCGTGATGCCGCTCGGCGACTAGCCCCAGATGCTACGGCTATCAATAACGCAAAGGGATTGCTTGGTACGAGCCGGAAGTATGACATCAAGGAGGAATACGATCGGAACTATGTAAATCTCAACCAAGACCGTGAAGGCATCCTCAAGAAGATTACGGGCCACTATAATAATTTGAAGGTGTTGGGATTGGATGGAGAGCAAGCTCTCAATGTCCTAGATAAGACAGCCCTATCGACCAACGATAAGTTTGAATCTATCACAGGCTACTACAGCCCGATGCCATACGAAGAACCTGTCACCAAGACAGAGGTGTATGAATCCCTCGGAGATACCCCAGAACAACGTCTAAGAGCCATACAGGCTATGCGTGGACAGGTGGATCCAAGGGAGGTTAATAATTTAATAAGCATGCATAAGCGGATGGTAAGGAAAGCCCGCCGGGGCGAACCTACTATGCCAGCATCGCTAATGCTACTAAGAAAAATGGACAAGGAGGATCGCCTACGTCGGTTGACGGATCCCGATGGTCCATACCGTTTAAAGCGATCGAATACCCCTCTCATTCGAGAGCTGCAAAGGCTAGGCATCCTCGAAAGAGATATGATCCCATACTTGCCGACAGGCCAGTAAGCATCGTCAGTTAGGACAAAAAAAGGGGAACCCTGTTAAGGGTTCCCCTTGCTGTAGGTGGGAAAAATTAACAAAAACCACCTATGTTGTGATGATGACTAAATCAATGTATAAACAAAAAGCAATTAGATGGGGTCAGAATGGGGAAGTCAAGCTATCTCCAGTTTATTTTCGGAAAGTTCATTTATTTTTTCCTCATAATATCCTACCAACCAGCTTCTCAGCATGGTGCGGTATTCGCTATCAGAAAGTCCATCACACCTGTAAGCCGTGAATATCTCTCCATCGACATTGATTTCCTGCAAATAGTAAGAACACCCACTTCGCTCAACGGTAAGTTGATTGCGATCTAGTGGCAATATGCTGCGATGTTCTGGACCGCCAATTATGGGACAGATGGACCTAGATATTCCGGAATCAGATGACATCCAAAACTTGCTCCATTGTGCTATCTCTGCCCACTCAACCTTCATCAGCATCCTCCTGCTCTGCATTCGCCTCAGCAACCATCTGAGATTTCAGCTCATCAATCTGGGATCCAGTGATGTTCTCCCAGGTCTTGGCGACCTTATCCCTCGCCACTTGGTGGGCGTAGTTTACGTAGGTGTTGGTAGACATAGATGCAAACACATCCAGCACAGATTGCTGGTTGAATGTGTTTTGAATTAGTCGATCTTG
>MDTG01266662.1_pt1 | contig 11097 bp, 11 predicted proteins | sample 811421 | NCBI WGS metagenome assembly MDTG01 (sample SAMN05326645, study PRJNA326480) | marine metagenome | isolation source: seawater | place: Pacific Ocean: South East | collected 2011
AGAGCTTTCTGCCCCCTGGGCTTGAACCTCTCGGTTTTTCCCCAATCGGCCAGTTAAGGGTTGCCCCTTAATTCATTTTTACCATATCAAACTAATATGGTTGTATGTATCACTTTATTGTTGAATTTATTGACTTTTTAACAGGGTTGAATATCGGGGATAAAGTTTTTAATTCATTAATAGATATAATAAAATAAAAATGCTTATCAAAAAAGCTCCAAAAATAAGCATTAATATTCTATTTTTTGATTTTTCAGTAAGTTTTGACCAAAAATATATTGAAAAAAATATTATTAAAGGAACACTTAATCCGATCAGTATATATTTAGGCATTATTATTAATATCCAAGAGATTGAGTTTCATTTCCGCTTTCTCCGCAAGAATAAATCATAAAGACAGCAAATATTATCAAGATTAAGATTCTTAAATTTTTATAACTATTCATTTTTAAATATTAACTTATTTTGTTGACATTAAAAATGTGATATATTATAACTTCCGATAATTAATGGTTATCGGAAATTAGCATGAATGATTTAATAACAGATATAAAAAGCCTCGAATTAGAAACTATTAAAAATTTAAAGAATTCAAAGGCAGCAAATACTCTAAGAGCTTATAAGGCCGATTTTAAGGATTTTTCAACATTCTGCATAAAAAATGGTTTTAGATCATTGCCTACTGAAGCAAAAATCATTTCTTTGTACCTAACACACTTATCTAATACCTCTAAATTTAGCACTTTAAAGAGAAGAATAGCATCAATAAGCGTGATTCATAAGATTAAAGGACATTACCTTGACACCAAACATCCGATAATTATGGAAAATTTACATGGTATAAGAAGAAAAAATGGATCAAATCAAAAAGCTAAAAAACCTATATTAATCAATGATTTAAAAATAATAATTAATGCGATTGATCAATTAGAAAAGACAGAATTAAAAAAAATAAGAAATAAAAGTTTAATATTAATAGGTTTTTCAGGAGGATTTAGAAGATCAGAATTAGTAAGTGTAGAATTTGAAGATATAGAATTTGTTTCTGAAGGAGTAAAAATTTTTATAAGAAGGTCAAAAACTGATCAATCAGGTGAAGGAATGATAAAAGGAATACCCTATTTCAATAATCAAAAATATTGTCCAGTATTGAACCTAAAAAAATGGTTAGAACTAACTAATTTAAAAACTGGAAAAATATTTAATATTTCAGATAAATCAGTCGCTTTAATTATTAAAAAATATGCATCATTAGCTGGTCTCGATCCAAATAGATATGGGGGTCACAGTTTAAGATCAGGTTTTGCCACATCTGCTGCTGAAGCTGGGGCTGAAGAAAGAAATATAATGACTATGACTGGTCATAAAACAACTCAAATGGTTAGAAGATATATCCATGAAGCCAATTTATTTAAAAATAATGCTCTCAACAAAATTAAAATATGATTAAAGATATCGAATATATATTTAAAAAAATCTTTTTAAGTGAAGAATATTTGTTAAAAAAAAGATTAAAAAGAGCAATAGCTAAAAATTATGAAAAAGAATTGTCTATTGTAGATCATTTTAAAGATAAATCAAAAGATGCTATTGATGTGGGTGTTTATAGAGGTGTTTATTCATATAAATTATCTAAAGAATTTAATCAAATACATTCATTTGAACCTAATCCACTTTTGTATCCATATTTAAATAGATACTTATCTAAAATTATACCAAATATGACATTGTATAATTATGCATTGTCTAACAAAAATGAGATAACAAATTTAAAAATTCCGCGTAGAGGTAAGTCAGTTTTTAAAAATAATTTTGAAGAAATTTATAAACTTGGATGTGCAACAATACATGAAGCTAATAACTTTGAAAAATTTAATAATTATGAAGTTGAATGTAAAAAATTAGACGATGTAATTAAAGATAAAAATATATCATTTATTAAAATTGATGTTGAAGGACATGAGTTAAGTGTAATTGAAGGAGCAAATAATATTATTAATAAATACAAACCAACTTTATTAGTTGAAATAGAGGAAAAACATACAAAAAAACCAGTTTTATATACAATAAATAAAATTAAAGAATTTGGTTATAAAGTTTATTTTTTTAAAAATAATCAAATTAAAGAAATAGTAGAAGACAACATGCCCAATGAAGAAAGAAATTTTATATTTATTAATTCTTAATCTTTATTGGTGTTGTCTCCTATTCTTATAATTTTACAGTCTTTAACATTGTAAATATATCTAAAAGGGTCAATAATTATTGAGTCTTTTGGAAACTTAAAATTAACAAAGGATGCATGTTTTGTACCTATAAAAAAGGTATGCTTTATTTGAAGATTATGCCAATTAAACAATTTTGAAGCTTCATCAAAATTAACATCAATAAAAGGATCCCAGGAAAAAACTTTTTTACCTTTATCTTTTAAAATATTTGATAATAATATGGATGGACTACCTAGGGTTAAATTTGTTTCAGGTTTAAATGTTTTTCCAAGAATATTGATTTGTCTGTTTTCAGAATTTTCAATGACTAAGTCAGCTAACCATTCAGATTGTTTTTCTCTTTGCATCATTATACCTTCAAACCAATCATAAGATAAATTTAATTTTTGTGATAAATGGCTTAGAGCGATATTGTCTCTTGGATGGCAACCTCCCCCATCACCCATACCTCCTGATAAATATGCATCAGATATCAATCTTCTATTAGCCATTTTTAAAGCATTTGTTACATCATCTATGTTAGTATTTGGTAAGTTGTGACAAGCTTCCATAATAGTATTTACAAATGAAATTTTAGTAGAAATCATTGTGTTGTAAGAAACTTTGATTAATTCCGCATTTTCTATAGTTGTTTTATAAAAAGGAGAGTCACATATAGTTTTATAAAAATCTTGGGCTTTTTTTGCTGCCTTTTCATCGTCTACACCAAACAATATAAATTCAGGATATAGAAAGTCTCTAATAGTGGAGCCCATAGCTATAAAAAAAGGATTGTAACAAAGTTTAGTGTGAGTTCCTAATAAAGGTTTAATTTCACTTCTAATTGTACCTGGTAAAACAGTAGAAATAATAATTACAACTTTATCTTCTTTGTTATTTTCTATTGCTGCAGAAAGATCTTTTATACCTGATTTTAAAAAAGAGTAGTTAAAATCAATACGTTTGTTTGGTATTTTAGTTACACCTTCATATAATGGATCATGCGGAGTTTGAATCGGAACAAAAATAATATCAGAGCTTTTAACTAATTGATCAATATTTATAATTTTTAAGTTACTATCTGGTAAGTATTTATCTACCCACTCTTCTCTATATCTAATTTTTTTATTTTTAATATCATTAATTGTTTGTTGGGATATATCATAACCAAAAACTTTATGTCCTTTTGACTCAACTGCCAAACTTACAGGTAATCCTAATTTTCCTAATCCTAAAAACCCTATATTCATATCAATTTACTTGCATCAATTTTTCTATTATTTTCTGTATCATTCCAAATTAAAAAATCTTTTTCAGGAATTCCATCTTTCTTATTCTTTAAAAAAGTATTGTCAACTTCATTTTCATGCGTATCTGCTGATAACTGATCTACTGAAATTTTATTCGTTACAAAAAATTTTTTACTTTTAAAACTTAAATCACAAATCCAAGTATCTAAGTACCAAAAACTAAAGAACTCACTTCCAACGTATCCTAATGATTTATACCAAGCTTTGTTTAAAATTGGAAAATCACAATGTAAGTAATTATATTTTTTTCCAGAATTAATCCATAAACAGTATGGTTTTTTCATATCTATTTTAGAAAATTCTATATCAATATTGTGATCCCAATGATTAGAGATAAATATCATGTCATCATTTGCTGGAAATAATACATCTCCATTTGAAATAGAAGCCAAATAATTATTCCTCAATGCATGTGTTTTTAGATTTTTAATAATTAACTTTATATTTAAATTTTTAAAATCATTTTCAATTAATTTTCTGTAATTAGTGATTTCTTTATCATCTTCATCTAATAAAAGTAAAATTTCAACCCTATTAATGTTTAAGCATTTTGATTTTAAACTAATAAGCATTCTCTTAAACTTCTTAGATCTTTCTCTGCTAGGTAATAACAATGATATTTTATTATTATTTATTATATTATTAAAAAATTTAAATTTAAATGTAAGATAATTATATTTAATAAATGTATATATAAACCAATAAATTCTTTTATAAGCTTTATTTAAATCTTTTACTATACTTTGAAATATAGATCTATTTTTCTTTTTCATATTTTTTTAAAAATATTTTCTGCAGCAATTTTCCAATTATTTTTATTTCTCAATGATATTAAATTTTTTCTTATTTCATCCCACATATACTTATTTGAAAATAATTCCAGTGTGTAATTTGAAAATTCTTTTTCATTTTTTGCAATAAATCCAGTTTTATTATGTATGACTCTTTCACTTAGAGCTCCTATACCCAATGTAACAGATGGTATGCATAGTTCTTTCGCTTCTTCAGCGGCTATACAATATAATTCAGCTTTATGACCCGGTATAAGAAATACCTTTGAATTAATTAAATCTTTTATTAGTTCTTTTTGAGAACCAAAATTTCTATTAAAAATATTAAATTTCGAATTATTAATGTTATTTGGAGTTATATATAATTTTAATTTATTATTTTTCTTAAAAATATAATTAATCCACATATCTATTAATAAATCTAAATTTCTATCAGGATATGAGGTAAATATAGCTTTGTTTGGATCTACGTCTTTTAAATTTGTATTTATAAATATATTATCAACCGACCACCCTATTATTTCTGAACCAAAAATTCTCAATAAATAAGATCTATTATTTTTATGATAATTTCCTAAAAGTAATATTTTTGGGCGATATTTTAAATAAGGTAAGATCTGTTTTTTTCTTATAAATTTTTCAATAGATTGTAAGCTGTGTGAAATTGCAATTTTTTTATAAGATTTAACTTTATCAAAATTATTTATATCGTTATTTGTGATAGCTACATCAAAAATTTGAGTTTCGTTATAATTTTTTAGATTTAACCACCTTATATTTTGATACTCTTTTTTAACATTAATATTATTCAAAATAGTAATTTTATGACCTAATTTGTTAAATTCTAAAGCAATATTTATTAAAGCTTTTTCAGCTCCTCTTATTTTATTACTATCAAGGTCTGAGTGATCATAAGATATTGGATTGCTATCTAAGAAACAAATATTCATATAAATTTAGATATTTTTCTAATTGATTTATCAATATTGCTATTTAAAAAAATAAATGTAATTCTCATATTTGAATACCACTCAGAAAAGCTAATTTTTTGATGATGATACTCTTCAATACTATTTATTTTAAAACCAAACAAGTTAATAGACTGTTTATTAAATAAGTAAGCTATTTGTGTAACTAAACCATGTGGGCATATAATTTTATCAGCCATCTTAATTAATAAACATAAATTTTCAGGGTCAATTTTTCTAAGATAAATTGCTGTTGTTTTTCTATCTAAGTAAGAATTTTTATTTTGAAAATCAAGAGTAGAAAATTTTTCTTTAAAATATAAATCATAATCATTATTTTCTATATCAGAAGAAAAAACCACAAATTTATATTTATCAACTATTAATTTTATTATCTTTTCAAATTCACTTGTAGACCAATTAAGTTGATCAAAAAAACTTTTTTTGAATTGAAAAAAAGCAAAATTTTTAGGTAATTTATTTGATATATTAAAATTTAAATCATTTAATTTAAGATCATGATAATCAAAATCTTCTTTTGCATCAATCAAAGAAAGTTGATTTTGAATTATATTTTTATCATTTAATTTTGTTCTGAATGATATTTCATATTTAAATAAATAGTTTCTTAAAAATTTATTTGGTCTATTTCTTTTTTTTCCATCTATTGTAATAGCGTAAAATTTTGTTTTTCTAAAAAAAATAGGTAAAAAGAAGTAAAAGTTTTTGGGTGAGAGTATAAAAACCTCGTCATATTTATTCATTAACAAATCAAAGAAAATTTTTATTTTATCTAAAAAATTTAAATTAAAATTAATTTTTTTAATTTTTAATTTATTAATTAAGAATTTAAAATCATAATTAATATTTGATAAATAGATAGAAATATCGTTATTTTTTTCAATTATTTTATAAATTAATCTAATTGAACTAATTAAATCACCAGCTCTATCATTTTTAAGTATTAAAATTTTTTTCATCTGTATTATATTAGGATTTTAAATAATTTAATTATAATAAAGGAAAATCTTTACCAAAAGATTTTTGCACAATATAATTAGATATCCTTTTTTCATTAAACAGTTTGAAATATTTATTTTTACCTTTTTTTGCTATTTGTTTTCTTAGTTTATCTTTTTTTTTGTAATATTTAATTTTTGCCGAAAGATCTTCTATATTGTTATAAAATATAACTTCATTTGAATTGAATATTTCATTTAATTCTGTTCTTTTATCTATAAATGTCAGTAATCCATTACCTATGAGTGAAGAAATTCGATTGCTTGTATAATATCTTGTGGGTTTGCCTCTACTTAAATTTAACCCCATTTTGCAGTTTATTAATGCTTCATAGAAATTGTTTCCCCAAATAGGTTCATTATCAGCATATCCATAAAAATCATATTTAACACCGTTAATTTTATCAATAAGTGTTTTTAAGAATGTTGACCTCTCATCAAATTTTCCCTGTTTTAATTTTCCTCTATTAACACCATGACTCATAGCATAAAAAATATCTTTTTCAGGTTTTAAATTGTAAACATTGAAACACTCTATATTTCTATCTACTGGTATAAAAAGAAAGTTTAAATTATTAAAACCTTTAATTCTTTTTTGTATAATTTTTGGCTCTGTTGTAACGAAGCTCTGATCAACATAATTTAAATATTTGTGTAATTTATTAATATTTTTTTTTGAATCCTCTAATCCATCCATCATCGGGTCTTCATTCCATTGAGATATAACAATATTTTTGTTTAAATCTTTAAATACATTTAATGTATTTGTATCTATGTTATCAGTATGACCAAAAAAGACTAAATTAGGATTATAATTTTTAAAAGTTTCAATTAAATAATCTTGAAAATCATTATAAACACCTTTCAATTTGAAACTTCTATTTTGTTTCATATAATCTCTATCACTTATTTCAAGAACATCATTATTATTTCTAATAAAACCATTTGTAAATTTTTTTCCTAATGACATGTTATATATTCTGTGATTAAGTTTTTGGCCTAGATTATAAATGTTTAATATTCTTAAATTATTTTTATTATAATTAAATTTAAATTTAAAAACTAAGCTTTGTCTAATTTTATCAATTAATATGGAATTATCCCTTGTGATATGCTTAACATTAAGTAAAGATTTTTTCTGAATTCTTTTTCTAAGTTTAGAGTTAATAATTAATTTTTTTAATTCATTATAAAGATCTGTATGAGTTAATTTTTTCAATAAAATTCTTTCATCTGTAGTTTCAGGCAAACCTCCTCTATTTGATATAATTGTTGCACAACCTCTAGAAGAAGCTTCTAAAGCTGTTCTACCAAATGGTTCTTCCCATCTTGATGGCACTACTGCTATTTCTGTTTCCGTTAGGAATTTTAATACATTCTTATGATTTAAATAACCTAACTCTATATGTGATTTATTTGAAATAACTGGTTTTTCTCTTTTTTCATCGCCAATAGAAAAGGATTTCCATTCATTAAATTCATTCAATATCTTATTTATAGCATTTCCATATATATCATATCCTTTTGATTTATTTAATTTGCCAACAAAAACTATTTGTTTTTTTTTTTTCGATAATTTTTGTATTTTATGGATACTTGGATATACAACTGATGTTTTATTAATATTTAAATTTTCAATACCTTCAAAAAATCTTTTCTGAACCCATGAACTTACGAATATAATTTTATCAACCTTTTCATATAAGGATATTCTTTCTTTTACAGTTTTTGAACCTTTCATGCTTATTGGATCATTATGAAAATATAAAATAAATTTAGATCCAATTTTGTTAGATAAATAATTAAAAACAAGTGGTCTATTATGAATTTCAATAATATCAATATTTTTTGTGGACATTACTTTTAAAATTTCATTACAGTATTGTGTTGTTGTGCTTGTAAACTTTGAAAGTAGACTTGGATGAATATTTATATAATTTTTAGATAGATAATTTTTTTTTTTTGAGGTGCTACCAAATATTATATTTTTTATTTTAAATTTTGAATGTTTAAAAAAATCACAAACCCACAAGGATGCTGCTCCAGCATTTTCTTTTGTATAATTTTCTTTATAAGGTAGTATTGTTGCTATTTGTAACATTTAATATTAACTAAAATCATGATTTATTTATAATAAACTTTCTCTTTTTTCTATCTCTTTTTAAATAGTGTTCATATGACATTGCTTCAGATTTTGTTTTAAATTTTTTTATATATATTAATTTCCAAATATGTCCTTTAGTTGATTTTGCTCCTTTACTTGAATTATGTTTTTTTAATCTTTTCTCAGGATTATCAGAATATCCCACATATGTTTTATTAATTTTAGAGTTTACAGTCTTAATCATATAAACAAAATGTTTCATAGATCAAAATGGCGGTCCCTAGGGGAATCGAACCCCTCTTTCATGGATGAAAACCATGTGTCCTAACCGATAGACGAAGGGACCAAATTTGGATCTTTTATTGTAAATATTCAAATTAATCAAGTAATAGGTACCTCTTTTTTTACAACATCAATCATGTGATTTTTATGTGTAACTAAAGTTTCAGTAATAAATTTTCCACTTTCATACTTTACACCATTTACAAGATCACCCGTTGTTATACCAGTGGCACAAAAAAATGATTCACCTTTTACAATTTCTCTAAGGTCATATTTTTTGTTTAAATCAGCAATACCCATTTTTTTTGCTCTAGTAATATCTTTCTGTGTTTTAAATATGAATCTACCTTGAAATTTACAATCAAATGCATCTAAAGCTGACGCAACTATTACTCCTTCCGGGCCTCCTCCTATACCAAGAAACAAATCGACATTATATTTATTATTAGTAACAAGTAGTGCTCCAGATACATCACCATCGGTTAATAGTTTTAAATTAACTTTTAAATTTTTTAATTTTTCTATTATTTCACTATGCCTAGGTCTATCAAGCAAACAAACAGTTAGTTGATTTAAATCTTTATTTTTAGAATCAGCAATATTCTTAATATTTTTTTCTATTGAAAAATCTAAATCAGTGGCATCATTTGGAACATCTTTACCTACAGCTAATTTATCCATGTATGTTTCAGGAGCATTAAATAAATTTCCTTTTAAAGAAATTGCCATTACTGATAATGCACCTGGTAAATTTTTTGCAGCAAAATTGGTACCTTCCAATGGATCAACTGCTATGTCAATATTTGGACCATTACCTGAGCCTAGTTTCTCACCTATATAAAGCATAGGCGCCTCATCTAGTTCACCTTCACCTATTACTACTTTTCCATTAATGTTTAGATTGTTTAAATTTTTTCTCATGCTGTCAGCAGCTGCTTTGTCAGCTTTAACTTTATCATTTTTACCTATATAAGGATGACATGCTATTGCAGCATTAGAAGTTATATTAATTAATTTATCAGTTAGTAGTTTATTAAAAATCACAATTAAATTTTTATCATAGTATCATTTTCTTTAGAATGTAATCTTAATTCAAATTCTCTTAGTCTTTTCCAAACCGATATAAGTTCAACTATTGTAGACCAGCTTTTTACTAAATACTGTAATGAACCTTCAACTCTACCAAAAGCTCTTGTGATTTGTTGAACAAAACCTAATGTAATAGCACCGGTAACAATTGTTGGAGCTAAAGCTAAATATGGAACAATTACCATACCTTGGAAATAACTCCATTTTACAGTATTAAAATATAAATAATGAAAATATGATTTATAATGTATTCCTCTAACTCTGTTATATAGTTGACCGATAGTTGGTGGTGCAGCTCTAATTGGATCATCTTCACCGTGAACCAATTCTTTTCTGTAACCTGCTTCCTCTTTTTGAATATCGTACTCTATTCCAGGTAATTTAATTCCAACTGCCGCAAGTACTATTGTTCCGCCTAATGCAGAAATAATTGCTACCCAGACCAATGCATGGTCAACTTCACCTATCCAAGGCAAAACGTCAATCTGTTTAGATAACCCCCATAATATTGGAGTGAAAGCTATTAATGTCATCAAACTATCTAATAATCCAGTTCCCAAACCTTCCATAATTCTTGCAAATTTTAAAGTATCTTCCTGAACTCTTTGTGATGCACCTTCGGTCAATCTAGCTTTTAACCATTGATCATGATAGTAATCTGCCATTGCAGTTCGCCAACGAAAAACCCAATGACTTGTAAAAAAACCAGTAAAGACTGCAATTAAAATCCACAAAGCAGCTATTTTTGCGAATGTAAATAAATATCCGATAAACTCAGTTTCAGAAACTGAATTTGGTGTAGTTAAAGCTTTTTGAAGAGTATCATAAAAATCTCCAAACCACTCATTTATTTTTACATCTAATTGAACTTGATACCAAGTAGATACTAAAATGAATAATGATCCAAGAATACTCCAGAGAAACCATTTCCTTTGTGTAAAAAATTTAAACATTAAATATTATTTAGTAAAATTATCAGCATATGATTTTTTTACAATTTTTCTTTTTTGAGGTTCAACTAATTCAAAATCAATTTTATTTTTTTTGGCATAATCAATTGCTAAATCTTTTGATGAAAATTCTAATTTTAATTCAGAATAGGTGTCTGTAGAGGATTCCCATCCCATAAGTGGATTTATTCCAGGTTGATCTGTTATAAATTCTATAACCCACTTATCATACTTTTTTAGACCTGATTGCATAGCTGATTTTGAAGGTTTATAAATTCTTGCTTTTTTCATAAAATGGTCGGGGCGGCAGGATTTGAACCTGCGACCCTCTGGTCCCAAACCAGATGCGCTACCAGGCTGCGCTACGCCCCGATTGG
>MDTG01266799.1_pt1 | contig 11097 bp, 8 predicted proteins | sample 811421 | NCBI WGS metagenome assembly MDTG01 (sample SAMN05326645, study PRJNA326480) | marine metagenome | isolation source: seawater | place: Pacific Ocean: South East | collected 2011
GCTATAATAGTTTTGGAGGCTAGAGGTGAATGCTGCTTGAACCCGACCAGATCTTAACGGAAGCAGTCGTAGAGACAGTTATTCAGGTTCTAGTCTCCTATGAGATACTAAAATGAATAAAAATACTAAAGTTTTAGCTTTAAAATATAGGCCCCAGACATTTGATGATCTGATTGGACAAGAAGTAATTTCAGATACAATTATAAATTCTATTAAAGCAAATAAAGTACCAAATGCTTATCTTTTCACTGGAATCAGAGGAATAGGAAAAACCACAATTGCAAGAATTGTTGCAAAATCTTTAAACTGTTTAAAAGGTATAAAAGAATTATGTAAAGAAAATTTATGTGAAAATTGTGAAGCAATAACAAATTCAAACCATATCGATGTTCTTGAAATGGATGCAGCAAGTAAAACGGGCGTGGATGATGTTAGAGATTTAATTGAATTTTCAAGATATGGACCCACATCTTCTAAATATAAAATTTTTATAATTGATGAAGTTCATATGCTGAGTAAGCAGGCTTTTAATGCTCTATTAAAAACATTAGAAGAACCACCTGAATATTTAAAATTTATATTTGCAACAACAGAAATAAAAAAGATTCCAATAACAGTTGTATCTAGATGCCAAAGGTTTGATCTGACACGAATTAAATCGACTAAATTATTTGAGTTTATTAAAAAAATAAAAGATCAAGAAAATGGTAAAGTAACTGATGAAGCCTTGAAACTTATTGTTAAGATTTCTGAGGGATCAGTTAGAGATGCACTTTCTATACTTGATAGAGCTTTACTAAGCCTTGATCAAGGACAAGAATTAGACTTAATTGCTGCTCAAAAAATATTTGGTTATTTTGATAAATCTCAACTAATAGAAATGTTTAATTTGATTTTAAAAGGGGATGAAAACAAAGTGATAGAAAGTTATAGAAATATTTATGATCAAGGTGTCGAGCCTAAAATATTTATTAATGATTTTTTAGAAATTCTATATTATTTTAAAAATATTAATTCCCTTACTCTTGAAAGTACTAATTTTTCATTGAATGATGAAGAGTTCAAAAAGATAAAAAATATTTCAAGTAACATTGATAGTGAAGCACTAATCTTATTCTGGCAATTTACAATTCATACTCTGAGAGAATTAGATATTGTATCTAACCAACACTTATCGATTGAAATGTTTTTATCAAGATTGATTTATCTCAGCAATACTAGGCCAAAAAATGAGAGTGGAATTGAAAATAAAAAATTAAGTGATAGAGAAGATAGTTCACAGAACAATATAACACCGCGATCAATAAAAAATGAGACAATCAATCAAATTAAAAACGTAGCACAAGAAAAAAAAATAAAATCAGATCTGCATATTGAAACAAAATCTTCGAGTAAAATAGCAATTAAATCATTAAGCGAACTTGTAGAAATATGTTCTCTAAAAAAAGAAATGAAGCTTAAATATGAACTTGAAAAAAATGTAAATTTAGTAAAATTTGAAAATCAAAGAATTGAAATATCTTTTAATGATAACTTAGATAAAGATTTTGTAAAAAATTTATCTAATAAATTGTTAGAGTGGACCTATGAAAGATGGATTATTAGTTTTAGTAAAAAACATGGAGAAATGTCAATTAAAGATAAAGTAATAAATGAAAAAAAAAAATTAATTGAAAATTCAAAAAAATCTGACCTTTATAAGGATGTGTTAAATTACTTTCCAGATGCAGAATTAATAGATGTTAAACTCCCACGAAAGGAAGATGATAAATGACAGATTTTACAAAAATATTAGATAAAGCAAAAGAAATAGAGGCCAAAATGAAAGAAAGCCAACAGAAAATAAAAAATATAAGAGCCGAAGGTCTTTCAGGCTCAAATTCTGTAAAAGTTACTTTAGATGGCGAAGGAGAGATGCTAAAAATTGAAATATCAGATGAAATTTTACAAGAGGAAAAATCGATCCTAGAGGATTTAATTGTTGCGGCTCACAATAATGCTAAGACTCAATTAAAATCAAAAACTTCTGAAGAAATTTCAAAAGCTACTGGAGGTTTAGGAATACCTGGTTTTAAATGGCCATTATAATTGATGCAAAATATTACAGAAATAGATGATTTAATAAAATTAATTTCAAAATTACCCGGCCTGGGGCCGAAATCTGCAAAACGAATATTTTTAAAACTTATTAATAATAGAGATGAAATTATGAGACCCATGGCCAATTCTTTAGTCCAAGTTTATAAAAATGTTACTCGTTGTAATTCATGTGGTTCATTAAAATCAAATAGTGAGGGTTGTGTAAATTGTGAAAATGTAAGAGAAAAATTTAGTAAAATTTGTGTTGTTGAGGATATAGCTGACCAGTGGTCTATTGAAAATTCCAATATCTTTAGTGGATATTTTCATATTCTTGGAGGCACGATTGCCTCTGCAGGTAATAGAAAAGAGGATCTTTTGATTAATTCTTTAGTTGAAAGAGTAATAAAAGATAAAATTGAGGAAGTTATATTGGCAACTAGTGCCACAGTCGAAGGGCAAACAACTGCATATTATATTCAAGATAGTTTGAAGAAGACAAAAGTAAAGATAACCAAATTAGCCCTGGGCTTACCTGTTGGAGGTGAAATAGAAAGTCTTGATGATGGCACACTTTTTTCTGCATTTAAAAATAGGTCAAAATTAAATTCTAATTCTGATTAATTTTTCTTTTTAATCTATTTAGATGCAAAAGTGGTTCTGTATAACCAGAAGGCTGTTCTTTACCCTTTAAGATTAAATCACAGGCAGTTTTAAATGCACGCGACCTCTCGTAATCATCACTCATGTTAATATATCTTTTATCACCATTGTTTTGTCTATCAACAATTTTTGCCATATCTCTCATTATCTCTAATACTTTATTTTTTGTTATTATTTTGTGATGTATCCAATTTGCAATATGTTGAGATGAAATTCTAAGAGTTGCCCTATCCTCCATAAGACCGATATCATTTATATCTGGAACTTTTGAACAGCCTATTCCTTGGTCTATCCATCTTACCACATATCCCAATAAAGTTTGAGCTGAGTTTGATATTTCTTTATGAATTTCTTCTTCAGACCAAACAGGTTTATTCGCGATAGGGATATCCAAAATATCATCTAATTTAGCTTGTTCACGATCTTTAATTTTTTTTTGTTCTTCAAATATGTTTATTTGATGATAATGCAAGGAATGCAAAGAAGCTGCAGTTGGAGAAGGTACCCATGCACAATTTGCACCTGATTTTAAATGATTTATTTTTTCTTCCATCATTTCTTTCATCTTATCCGGCATTGCCCACATTCCTTTACCAATTTGTGCTTTTCCAGAAAAACCACATTTTAAACCTATATCAACATTATTATTTTCGTATGCTAAAATCCATTTTGAGGATTTCATATCTCCTTTCTTAATCATAGGCCCAGCTTCCATAGAGGTATGCATTTCATCACCAGTTCTATCTAAAAAGCCAGTATTGATAAAAAAAACTCTATTTTTAAGAGTTCTAATACACTCTTTTAAGTTAGTAGATGTTCTTCTCTCCTCATCCATTATTCCAATTTTACAAGTAAATTTTTTTAGTCCGAATAACTCCTCAACTTTAGAAAAAATTAAATTGGTAAAAGCAGTTTCTTCTGGACCATGCATTTTTGGCTTTACTATATAAATTGAACCAGATCTAGAATTTCTTTTTTTTTTTAAATCATGGAGGGCAGCTGCAGTTGTTAAAAATGCATCCATAATACCCTCGGGTATCTCATTTCCATCTTTAAGAATTATAGAAGGATTGGTCATCAAATGACCAACATTTCTTATTAAGAGTAAACTTCTCCCGTGTAATTTTAAGCCTTTTCCTTCTTTCGAAATATAGCTTCTATCAGGATTCAGTTTTCTCTCTAAGTTCTTTCCATTTTTTTCAAATTGAATTTTAAGATCTCCTTTCATTAAACCTAGCCAATTTCTATAGCAAATAATTTTGTCTTCAGAGTCAACTGCCGCAACACTATCCTCATTATCACATATTGTAGTAATTGCAGACTCAGCTATGATATCACTTATTCCAGCAATATCATGAGCTGCACTAAACGCTTTTGGATTTATTATAATTTCAAAATGAAGATTATTATTTTTAATAATTATTGCAGAAGGTTTGTCAGACTCACCTCTATGTCCAACAAATTTATTTTTATCTTTCAAAAAATACTCATAATCATCTTTTAAAATAATAAGATCATTATTTTTTACTTTTAAACCTGCAATGTTTTTCCAGCTTGTTCCTTCTATTGGTATGTATTTATCAAAAAATTCTCTTACATATTTTATAACTTCTTGTCCTCTATTTGGATCATATCTCTCGCTACCACCTTCTTCTGACTCAATTATGTTTGTTCCGTATAAACTATCGTACAAACTAACCCATCTTGCATTTGCAGCATTCAGGGTGTATCTTGCATTCATAACTGGTACAACTAATTGAGGACCAGCAATATTAGCTATTTCAGTATCAATGTTTTCAGTTTCAATGTTAAAGTCTGGTCCCTCTTGTTTTAAATAACCTATTTCTGTTAAAAAATTTCTATATTTTTTGACCTCAATTAAATTTCCTTTGTTCGCAATATGCCATGCATCAATTTTTTTTTGTAAATCTTCTCTAATTTGTATTAATTTTTTATTTTGGGGCGCAAGTTCATGCGTAAATTTATCAAATCCTAACCAAAATTTTTCTGCTGGAATACCTGTGTCTTTAAGTAATTCATTGTTAACAAAATTTAACAAATTTTCTGCAACTTTTAAATTGTTAACATTTTTATAAGATATTGGCATTATACAATATCTAAAACTCAAGTAAAATTAAGTCAAATAATTAATAGTAGCATTGACATTTTGTTGTCACTTTTGGTTTTTATGACATAATTGTTAACCTAATGAAAAATTATCTTAATTTTGAAACTGATATAAAAACTCTTGAGAGTGAACTTGATAAGTTAAAGGACCCATACAATCAAGGGGGTCTCTCAGAAGTTGACACTAATAAAATTTCAAAAACTCAAGATGAGCTTGATAAAAAATTAAAAGAAATTTATTCATCTTTAGATCCTTGGCAAACAACAATGGTTGCAAGGCATGAAGATAGGCCAAAGTCAAAATTTTTTATAGATAATTTATTTGATGATTTTATCTCATTAGCAGGGGATAGATATTATGGAGAGGACAAATCAGTAATTACTGGGTTTGCAAAATTCAATGGAAATTCCGTTTTAGTTTTAGGACAAGAAAAAGGTGACAACTTAGAATCTCGAATTGAGAGAAATTTTGGCATGATGAGACCAGAGGGATATAGAAAAACTATTCGTTTAATGGAGTTAGCTGGAAAATTTAATATTCCAATAATATCTTTTATTGATACGCCTGGTGCATATCCAGGGGTCGGTGCAGAGGAGAGAGGGCAAGCAGAGGCAATTGCTAAATCAATTGAGTGTTGTATGAAATTAAAAGTTCCAACTTTAGCTGTTATTATTGGCGAAGGTGGCTCAGGAGGCGCAATAGCATTAGCCTCATCGAGCAAAGTAATTATGTTAGAAAATGCAATTTATTCTGTTATTTCTCCTGAAGGCTGTGCAACAATTCTTTGGAGAGATCCAAAAAAAATGCTTGATGCTGCAAAGGCTATGAAGTTATCTGCAAAAGATCTTCATGAACTTAAAATTATTGATGAAGTAATTCCAGAACCTCTTGGAGGGGCTCATAGAGATAAAAATTTTATTTTAAGCAACGTTAGAGAATCTATTTCAAAAAATTTAAATTTTTTTAAAGAAATGTCAGCTGAAGAAATTTTAGATCAAAGAAAAAATAAATTTTTAAAAATTGGAAGAAATAAAGGTTTTATAAGTAATCCAGAACATCTAAGCACGCTAGTTAATAAAACGAATAACATAGATCAGCTTCTAAGTATGAATAAAAAAAACATCTTCCTATTAATTGGTTTTTTGTTAGTGGCAACTTTGTTACTAATTGCTTTTTTATAGCGCTCCACAACAGTGTTTGTATTTTTTTCCCGACCCACAAAAACAAGGTTCATTTCTTCTCATTTTTTTTCCTGCGAATTTAGGATCAATTTTTTTGATATTGTCTTTATTCTCCTCTTTAGGTTGCTCGACCACTTTTAAATTCATTAAGACTGTAATATAATCTAATTTTAATTTTTCGAGTAAACTTGAAAACAAATCAAATGCCTCTTTTTTATATTCGATTAAAGGATCTCTTTGACCATAAGATCTTAGACCAATAACTTGACGTAATTGTTCTAGATATTGTATATGAGATTTCCAATTAAGATCTATTGATTGAAGTAGTATTCTTTTTTCTATGTCTTTGGATTGTTCTTCTCCCAATAATTTAGTTCTTTCGTTTCTAAAGTTGTTAAAATAATCTAATATCTTTTTTTTAAACTCATTATCTTTAAGTGAAATAATTTCTAAAAACTCTTTTTCCTCTAAACTCTTACCCATTAGAGTTTTTAATTTATTATTAAACTCATTACTTTTTGGATTAGCTATCTTTTGTATTTTAAGTTTTATCAAAGAGTCAATAATTTCATTTAAAAAATTTTCTGAGTAAGAAAATATTTGATCACTGTTCATCGCGTCATTTCTCTGTGAAAATATTACATGCCTTTGATCATTAAGAACATTATCAAATTTTATTAGTGTCTTTCGAATATCAAAGTTTCTAGCTTCAACTTTTTGTTGAGCTCTTTCAAGTGCTTTATTAATCCAAGGATGATCGATGCTTTCCCCATCTTTTAAACCAAGTTTTTGAAGAATGTTATTCATAGAGTCAGAGCCAAAAATTCTCATTAAGTCGTCCTCAAGACTTACGTAAAATATTGAACTACCTTCATCTCCTTGCCTACCAGATCTACCCCTAGCTTGATTATCAACTCTTCTAGACTCCATTCTTTCAGTGCCTATTACAAACAAACCACCCAAAGATTTTATTTTATTTTTCTCTTTTTTTAATTGATCTTCAGGAATTGATCCTTTTTTTCCGCCTAATTGAATATCAACTCCTCGTCCAGAAATACTTGTTGTTATAATAACAGAACCTTCTTTACCTGCATTAGCTATAATTTCTGCCTCATTCTCATGGTTTTTTGCATTTAAAATTTCATGTTTTATTTTTTCTTTAGTCAATAATTTTGAGTAAATTTCGGATTTATTTATACTTGATGTAAAAACTAATAGTGGTTGTCCTTTTTTATTGCACTCTTTAATTTTTTCAATTATTGCAAAATTTTTTTCCTCTTCAGTTCTAAATATTTGATCATTATAATCTTTTCGTATCATAGGATTATTAGTTGGAATTACAACAACGGGTAAATTATAAATTTCATAAAACTCTTCTGCTTCGGTTGCAGCCGTACCAGTGCAACCAGATATTTTTTTATAAAGTTTGAAATAATTTTGATAAGTGATAGATGCTAATGTTTGATTTTCAGCTTGAATTTCAATTTTTTCTTTGGCTTCTAAAGCTTGATGCAGTCCATCTCCAAATCTTCTCCCTTCTAGAATTCTTCCTGTAAGCTCATCAATAATTTTTAAGGTGTTATCTTTAATAATATAGTCTTTGCCTTTTTCAAATAAATGATTAGCTCGTAATGCTTGATTTACGTGGTGGACTAAAGCTAAATTTTCTGGGTCATAAAAATTATTATTTTTAAGTATTCCAGCATCTGAAAATATTTTTTCAACATTATTAATACCATTATTTGTAAGTAAAATGTTTTTATCTTTTTCATCAATCTCAAAATCATCTTTTTCTAATCGTTTGATTAATTTATCTATTGCTAAATATTGACTAGTTTTATCTTCAGCAGCCCCAGAAATTACCAAAGGTGTTCTTGCTTCATCAACTAAGCAAGAGTCTATTTCATCTACAATTGAGTAGTGATGATCTCTTTGAACTTTTTCAGCCTTTGAATATTTCATGTTATCTCTTAAGTAATCAAACCCCAATTCACTATTTGTTGCATAGGTAATGTCACAATTATAATTTTTTTGCCTTTCAAAATCGTTTTGATCATTATTGATAAAACCAGATGTCAAACCTAAAAAATTATATATTTGACCCATTTCTTGCGAATCTCTTTTTGCCAAATAATCATTAACAGTTACAACATGAACACCTTTTTCTTCTAATGCGTTTAAATAAGCTGATAAAACAATAGTTAAAGTTTTTCCTTCTCCAGTTTTCATTTCCGCAATTTTATTTTCGTGCAAAACTATTCCACCAATCAATTGAACATCAAAGTGGCGTTCATTTCTTGATCTTTTGGAAGCTTCTCTTACCAGCGCAAAAGCCTCTGGTAAAATTTGACTCAGTGTCTCTCCATTTTTTATTCTTTTTTTTAATTCAAGAGTTTCTTTTGGAAAATCATCATTTGTTAATGATTTCAATTTATCTTCTAAATTGTTTATATTTTTCACGATTTTACTGATTCTATCTAGTTCTTTTTGATTACTAGATTTAATAAATTTAGAGATAAAGCCTAACGGATTAAACATTGGTTTTGATATATAATTTAATTATAACTTAATATAAGTATTAAATAACTATTTTAAACAGTATGGGAATTAATATATCGAATTTCTTATCTTCTAAATCAAAAAATCGTAAAATGATTGATTTTCAAGATTTAGATCATGTAGATGGCATATCCATCTCTACAGTGAGTGCGAAACTATATAAAACAGAGAGAGATGACTTAGTAATGTTTTATTTTAGGGATGGGGCTAATTTTGCTTCAGTTTATACACAATCAAAAATTATATCTGAAAATATAAAATGGAATTTAAATCAGAAAACTAAGAAAATATTCTCCTTATTGGTAAATACTAGAAATGCGAATTCATTCACAGGAAGTCAAGGATATAAAAGCATGCAAAGTATTGCTGAAAACATATCTTTGAACTTAACAAATAAACAAAAAAAAGATGAAGATGTCCCTAAGACCATTAAACCAAAAAATATATTATTTGGGTGCACAGGAACTATTGGCGAAACATTTCCTTTCAATGAAATAAACTCTAAAATACCCGATTTGATAAAGAATATTAAATATACTCAAAATAAATTTATATGGATGAAGGCTGCACTTGGAATAATGACAACTGATACTCAACCAAAAATGGCAATGGAGGAGTGTTATATTGGAAAAACTTTAGTTAAAATCTATGGAATTGCTAAAGGTTCAGGAATGATACACCCAAATATGGCTACAACTTTAGGCTATATATTTACAGATGCTGAGCTCTCGAATGAAATTTTAAAAAAACTTTTAAGAAAAAATATAGAAAATACATTTAATGCTATTTCTTGTGATGGTGACACAAGTACAAATGATATGGTTTCAATTTTTTCTACTGGTAAAGCTGATCACACAAAAATAAAAAATATAAATGATAAAAAATTAAAAGATTTCGATTATTCACTCAATAAAGTTTTGTTGAACTTGGCCAAAAGAGTAGTAGCTGACGGAGAAGGCGCAACTAAGTTTGTGACTATCAAGGTATCAGATGCTAGAACAGATATAGACGCCAAAAAAATTGCTTTTTCAATAGCCAACTCTTCACTTGTTAAAACAGCAATAACGGGGGAAGATCCTAATTGGGGAAGAATAATAATGGCAATTGGAAAATCTCAAGCTCAAATAAATATTAATAAACTCATAATTAAATTTGGAAATATTAATATTGTGCAAAAAGGTAAATTAGATAAATTTTATAATGAGTCTGATGCAGCAAATTACATGAAAAATTCAGACATTGAAATTCATGTAAATGCTGGAAATGGGAAAAAAAATTTTACAGCCTACACAATGGATTTAACTAAGAAATATATAGAAATTAACGCTGATTATAGAAGTTAAAGATATTGAATTTTTTTATTTAATTACTAAATGAATATATATGATTAAATACAAACTAATTTGTACTGATTGTGATTTAACTTTTGAAAGTTGGTTTGCAAGCTCAAAAGAATATGAAAAGTTAAAAAAAAAGAAATATCTAAACTGTCATAGTTGCAATTCAATTAACGTTGAAAAGAGTTTAATGGCTCCAAGTTTAGTTAAAAGGAAATCAAATAGTTCTTCTAATAAAGAAATAAAAAAATTTAAAGAAATTAAAAAAAAAATTGTTGAATATCAAAAATTTATAAAAAATAATTTTAAATATGTAGGAAATAATTTCGCTTATGAAGCTAGATCAATTCATTACAATGAAAAAAAAAAAGAAAAAGGTATCTATGGCACTGCATCAAAACAAGATCTAAAAGAATTAAAAGAAGAAGGTATAGATACTCATATGATACCTTGGGTTGAAGAAGAAAATAATTAATCCTTTATAAATTTAGCAATATAATTTACAGACTTATCTTCGCTAACACTCCACTGGTCAGTAAACAAATTAAATTTCATGCCATCTACTTTTTCAACAAAAAGGTTATTTTGTTTCTGGATATTAATTAAATCTTCAGGCCTAAGAAACTTTTCCCATTCATGTGTACCAATTGGCAGCCATCGGAGAACATATTCAGCACCGACAATTGCAAAAATATATGATCTTAAAGTTTTATTAAGTGTTGCAACAAACATTATTCCATCTTTTTTGAGAAGTTTACTACATGATTTTAAAAAAAAATTTAGGTTCTCAACGTGTTCTACAATTTCCATATTTAAGATCACATCAAATTTATTTTTAATTTTTAATTTTTCAGGTGATGTACAAATATAATTTATTTTTAGATTATTTTTTTTTGCATGAAGCTTAGCAATTTCAATATTTCTATTTGATGCATCAATTCCAGTTACCTCAGCACCTAATCTACATATGGGCTCAGAAAGCAAACCCCCGCCACATCCTATGTCTAAAATTTTTACATTTTTAAGTGGAATTTTTTTTTGATTTAATTTGAATGTTTTAATAATATTTTCTTTAATATAGGAAATTCTAATAGGGTTAAATTTATGTAATGGTTTAAATTTGCCATTTGGATCCCACCATTCTTCAGCA
>MDTG01394693.1_pt1 | contig 11097 bp, 9 predicted proteins | sample 811421 | NCBI WGS metagenome assembly MDTG01 (sample SAMN05326645, study PRJNA326480) | marine metagenome | isolation source: seawater | place: Pacific Ocean: South East | collected 2011
AGGTTAAGTAAATGGCAAATCTATCATCATCAAAAAAGATGGTTAGAAAAATTGCAACAAGAACAGCAAGAAATAAGTCTCATGTCACAAATATGAGGACTTATATCAAAAAAGTTGAAGAAGCAATCGCATCTGGTAATGCGGATGAAGCAAAATCTGCCCTAAAAGAAGCTCAGCCCAAAATAATGAGAGTTGCGCAAAAAGGTATTTTTCATAAAAATACAGCCTCTAGAAAAGTATCTCGCCTTGCTAAAAAAGTAAAAAATATCTCTTAGATACTAATATTTTTTTTTTACAAGAAGAAAATAAAATTTATTTTACGAAATTGTAATTTATTCTATTGCATCAAATTTGATTCACCTCTAACGTAATTTTTAAATATTTCTTGTTTTTATAGGAATTATTTTAGAAGTGGAGCCTGTTAAGTTTTTGATAGTCCATCTAAAGCATCTAATTTTTCAGATGCAGCATTAAAATTTATATAAGGTGACCCTAGTGGACGAAAAAAATTCTAACAATGCTGATATAAAAGAAAAATGGAACCATGCTCTCTCAGTACTTCGCGCTGAGTTAGGTGAAGCAACATTTAGAAGTTGGTTTAGGCATATTGAATTTGGAGAATTAGTAGACGAAGATTTGGTTCTATATGTTCCTACAAAGTTTATGAAGGATTGGATCCATACACATTATGGTGACAGAATATTATCAATATTAAAAAGTAACTCTGCTCAAATTAAAAACGTTACAATTGATTTACAAAAATTCAAGAAAACGAACGATACATTCGAAGAAATACAAAGTAAATCTGATCTCTCATCTTCTTCTACTCAAGTTTCGGCCAATGAAGTAGGTGATCATAATTCAATGTTAGGAGCACCACTGGATCCTAATTTATCTTTTGATAATTTTGTTGTGGGTACTTCAAACGAATTAGCTTATGCGGCTGCAAAACGTATAGCAGAAGCAGATAAGGTTTCTTTTAATCCTCTATTTCTTTATGGGGGTGTTGGTTTAGGAAAAACACACCTCATGCATGCAATAGCATTAGAAATTAAAAAAAATTGGCCAGAAAGAAAAGTCTTATATCTATCTGCTGAAAAATTTATGTACCAGTTTATTAGAGCCTTAAGGTTTAAAGATACAATGTCTTTTAAACAGCAGTTTCGTTCAGTTGATGTTTTGATGGTGGATGATATTCAATTTATCGCCGGAAAAGATTCCACACAAGAAGAATTTTTTCATACATTCAATACTTTAATAGACCATAATCATCAGGTTGTTATTTCAGCCGATAGGTCGCCCGTTGATCTTGACGGTATTGAAGAGAGAATTCGGTCAAGGTTAGGTTGGGGATTAGTTACAGATATTCATGCTTCAGATTACGAGCTGCGTCTTGGAATTCTTCAATCTAAGGCAGAGGCTCATCTAGAAGAAAATCCTGACCTTATTATTAATGATAATATGTTGGAATTTTTAGCACAAAAAATTGATTCAAATATTCGGGTTCTTGAAGGGGCTTTAAATAGAGTTATTGCTTATTCATCTTTTGTGGGTCGCCCTCTAACAATTGATATGGCTCAGGAAGTTCTAAAGGATTTAATTCGTGCTTCTCAAAGAAGAATAACGATAGATGACATTCAAAGAAAGGTTGCTGATTATTACAACTTAAGATTATCCGATCTTTTATCAGCTAGACGTTCAAGGACAATTGCTCGACCAAGACAAGTGGCAATGTATTTGTCAAAAATTCTTACTACAAGATCTTTGCCTGAGATAGGCAGAAAATTTGGTGGAAGAGACCATACAACTGTTATTCACGCGGTTAAAAGAATAGAAGGTCTTAGAGACAGTGATTCAGCAATTCAAGAAGAAGTTGACTTGTTAACAAGGTCGCTCGAAAGTTAATTCCTGAAGTGATTTTTGTCAAATTTCTGTTATAATAGTTCATTGATTCGTTTATTTTATACCTGTTAATTTCAAGGCTAATTAATTTAAATAGATTTTCAGGATGATAGGAGTGATATTTATGAAGATATCAATTGATAGGGGTGTACTTCTTAAGGCCCTTAATCATGTTCAAAGTGTTGTTGAAAGAAGAAATACAATCCCAATTTTGTCAAATGTTAAGATTGATGCAGATGAAAAAGGTATATCGCTAATAGCAACAGATTTAGATTTAGAAATAATTGAAAAAGTTGAAGCTACTGTTTCTCAAGTAGGGTCAACTACAGTTTCAGCTCATATTCTTTACGATATTGTCAGAAAGATTCCTGAAGGCTCTTCTATTGAAATTGAACAAAATCAAGACGATCAAATGGAGTTAAAATCTGGCCAGTCAAACTTTGACTTACCATGTTTGCCAGATGAAGATTTCCCTGAAATGTCTTCTGGAGAAATGCCTTGTAACTTCACTATGAATTCTTCAGATATTACGAGATTAATTGATAAAACAAAATTTGCAATTTCTACAGAAGAAACTCGATATTATTTAAATGGTATTTTTCTCCATTCTATAAATAATGAGCTTCGCTCAGTGGCAACTGATGGGCACAGGCTTGCTTGTATAAAGTCTGATTTACCATCAGGCGCTGAAGAAATGCCGAGTATTATTATTCCAAGAAAAACAGTCGGTGAAATAAGAAAGCTTATTGAAGATTCCTCTGATAATTTAACTATAAAAGTTTCAGATACTAAAATTCAATTTATTTTAAAAGATGTTCAGCTCACCTCAAAACTGATAGATGGAACTTTTCCTGATTATGAGAGGGTTATTCCTAAGAATAATGATAAAGAGCTATCGATTGAAACAAAGATTTTTTCATCGTCAATTGATAGAGTAGCAACTATATCTTCAGATAAATCTAAAGCTGTTAAATTTTTATTAAAAGATGGCGCTTTGACATTAACCGTTATTAACCCGGATGCAGGGACCGCAGTTGAAACAACCCCTGTGGACTATAATTATGAAGAATTAGAAATTGGCTTTAATGCAAGATACCTTTTGGATATAGCTAGTCAAATAGATGGTCCCGATATGCTTTTTGCACTAGAGGGTTCTGGCTCTCCAGCCTTGATAAAAGACTCTGATGATACCCAAGCTACTTATGTTCTTATGCCTATGAGGGTTTGAATTTATATGGATTACTTTCAGTGAATCAAAATAATGCTAACAGTTTAAAAGAATTTGAATACGATTTTAATAGAATACATTCATTAAGGTTGCAAAATTTTAGATCTTATAGTGATTTGAAATGTTTCTTTGATGGCAGGCCTGTAGTTTTACTAGGCCCAAATGGATCAGGTAAAACTAATATCCTTGAGGCATTATCTCTTCTTTCTCCAGGAAGAGGACTTAGAAGTGCTTCATTTGATCAATTTCGTAACATTAAGGGGCCAAGTGAATGGGGTATAGTTGCTGAAGTATTATCGGATAAGCAAACTATAAAGGTATCTACCGGTGTATCTGCTGGACGCTTAAGAGGGCGTGATGTTAAGATTAATGATAAAAAAGTGACTGCCTCTGATGCGCTTCCTTCCATTTTATCTTTATCTTGGGTAACACCCTCTATGGATCAGATTTTTATGGAATCACCATCAACTAGACGAAGATTTTTAGATAGAATGTGTTCTTCTTTTAATAATAATCATATTAACTCTGTTAAAAATTATGAAAAACTTATGAAAGAACGAAATAAGCTATTACAGGATAATTTTTATGATAAATCTTGGCTAGGAACAATTGAGGAGCGAATGGTTTCAGAAGGAATTCTTATTGCCTTAACTCGTATCGAACTTATTAAAAGCCTCAATAATAGTTTAGAGAAAGATCATAATCCTGTATGGCCTAGAGCCTTTTTAAAAATTCAAGGAAATATAGAGAATAAATTAATTTTGGATGAGTTAAATGAGGTAAAGAAAAGCTATAAAGAGATTTTATTTAATAATAGAAAAAAAGATTCCATCTCTGGGAGAACATTGGAAGGTATTCATAGAAGTGATCTTCTTGTAAGTGAGAGGAATAAAGGTGTTTTTGCAAGTCAATGCTCAACAGGAGAACAAAAGGGCCTTTTGCTTGGCCTTATCTTAACGCATTTGGATTTAATTGCGGAAAAATCATGTCGTTATCCAATTTTGCTTCTTGATGAGGTTGTTGCACACCTAGATCAATTAAGGAGGTCGTCACTTTTTGATCAAATTATTAAAACTAAGGCCCAAGTTTTTATGACTGGAACAGATATAAGCTTGTTTTCAAGCATAGAGAATTCGGCTGAATTTTTTTCGGTTGGCATGGGGCGTTTAAAGGAAATTCAATAAGGTAAAGTCATGGTTAAAAAGAAAATAGAAAAAGATGAAGAAGATTATGGTGCTAACTCAATTAAAGTTCTTAAGGGCCTTGAAGCAGTAAAAAAAAGACCTGGCATGTATATTGGTGATACAGATGATGGTTCTGGTCTTCATCATATGGTTTATGAGGTTGTTGATAATTCTGTTGATGAGGCATTAGCCGGGCATTGTAAAAATATAACTGTTTCTATAAATCCTGATGGCTCTGTTATGGTTAAGGATGACGGCAGGGGAATTCCAACCGATATGCATGACGAAGGCGTTTCTGCTGCAGAAGTTATCATGACCCAATTACATGCTGGTGGTAAATTTGATCAAAATTCATATAAGGTTTCAGGTGGTCTTCATGGAGTTGGTGTTTCAGTTGTTAACGCATTATCTGAAAAATTAGAACTCTATATTAATAGAGATAATAAGAGATATTTTATGACATTTAAAGATGGTGATGCACAATCCTCTCTCGAGATTATTGGTGATTGTGGAGAAGAGACTGGTACAGAAATAAAATTTCTTCCATCAAAAAAAATATTTACTATGATTGAATTTGATAGACGTGTCTTAGAAAAAAAATTGAGAGAATTGGCATTTTTAAATTCAAATATCTCAATACTTCTTCAAGATTTAAGAAAAGATGAGCCCTGGGAAAAGGTAATGAGCTATGAAGGTGGTTTAAAGGAATTTGTAAAATATCTTGATCAAACAAAAAAACCAATGATTGAAGAGCCAATTAGCCTTAGTGCCAATAAAGGGGGGGTAGAGGTTAATTTAGCTCTATGGTGGAATGATAGTTATTATGAAACAGTAAATTGCTTTACGAATAATATTCCTCAAAAAGATGGAGGCACTCACCTTGCAGGATTGCGTGGTGCTTTAACGAGAGTTGTTAATTCTTATGCTCAAAATTCCGGTATGGCAAAAAAAGAAAATGTTCAATTAGTGGGTGAAGATATTCGCGAAGGTCTTACATGCGTTCTATCTATAAAAGTTGCTGATCCTAAATTTTCAAGTCAAACAAAGGATAAGCTAGTTTCCTCCGAAGTGAGGCCCGCTGTAGAAAGCTTAGTTGGCGATGCTCTTAGTGAGTGGTTTGAGGAGCATCCAAATGAAGCAAAACAAATAATTGGGAAAGTTGTCGAAGCTGCTGCTGCCAGAGATGCCGCGAGAAAAGCTAGAGAGTTAACACGTAGAAAAGGGGCTTTAGATATCTCGTCATTACCTGGAAAGTTGGCAGATTGCCAAGAAAAAGATCCTGAGAAATGCGAGATTTTTATTGTGGAGGGTGATTCAGCTGGAGGATCAGCCAAACAGGGTAGGGATAGGGCTACCCAAGCAATTCTTCCTTTGAGAGGTAAAATTATTAATTGTGAAAAGGCTAGATTATCAAAAGTTTTATCATCAATTGAAATAGGTACGCTTATTACTGCCCTTGGAGCTGGAATAGGAAGGGATATTTCAGAGGATGATGAGGGTGAAGAAGGTTTTAATGTTAATAAGCTAAGGTATAAAAAAATTATCATAATGACTGATGCGGATGTTGATGGCGCACATATTAGAACTTTACTGCTTACTTTCTTTTATAGACAAATGTACCCTTTAATATCTTCAGGATGTCTTTATATTGCTCAGCCTCCACTTTATAAGGCTAAAAAGGGAAATTCTGAAACATACTTAAAAGATGATGATGATCTAGATAATTACCTAATCAACTCAGGGGTTGATGAATCTATTTTAACTCTAGGGTCTGGAGATTCCATTTCATCAAATGATTTACTTAATATAATTGATAAGAGTAGAAAATTTCGTTCATTAATTAATAACCTTCCTAGCCGATATAACTCTGACCTTGTAGAAGCTGCAGCTCTTAGCGGGGCCTTTAATCAGAATGAAGAGATTGATAAATCTATTTTAGATGACTTATCACAAAGATTAACTTTAAAGTATAATGATGATGAGGCTGGCTGGGATTCTGAGTATGATCCAAGTAATGGTCTAACTATTAAAAGACAAATTAGAGGAGTTTATGAAACTCTAACACTTGGACCTGGAATCTTTAGATCAGCTGATGCTCTTCGTTTATCAGAATTATCTATAGATATTATCAAATATTTTCCCCTAATGGACAGTTCAAAAAACCTTTTTGAAAGAGGCGGTAGATCTTACTCAGTAAAGAGTCCATGTGAGTTAGTTGAGTCAGTTCTTTCAGAAGGTAGAAAAGGACTTCAGATTCAGAGATATAAAGGCCTAGGCGAGATGAATGCTGATCAATTATGGGATACTACCCTTGATCCAGATTCTAGAAGATTATTGAAAGTTAAGGTCGATGAGGGAGTTGATAACAGTGAGGTATTTTCCGATCTTATGGGCGATGAAGTGATTAAGAGAAGAGAATTTATTCAAGAAAGTATTACTTCTGGCGATCTTGTTGTTAATCTTGATATTTAATCTAATAAATACTATCGATTTATGATATTTCTAATTTTCTCTACTATTAGAACAGATTGAATTTTTGGAGGAAAGTAATCAATAAATTCTCCATTTGCATTCGCTAAGAAGATTATATCAAGATGATTCATTGTATAATCCTCCTCTCCATCGAGGATCTCCTTTTGATAATAAACGCCCCAATCTTCAGCAACTTTATCAATTTCATTCTTTGTGCCTGTAAGACCTATTATGTCCTCATGAAAAGCACTTACATAATCTGATAATATCTCTGGCGTATCTCTCTCTGGATCAACCGTAATAAAAATAGAGTTAATTTCTTTTGAATCTTCTTTCAGTCTATCAATTATATCAGAGACCTTGATTAATGTTGTTGGGCATACATCAGGACAATAAGTAAATCCAAAATAAATTAGCATTAGTTTTTGGGAAGCAGCTGAATCAAATACTTGGTTATTTTGATCTTTAAGTACAAAATGTCCACCAGGAAGTGAGTCCTGACTTTCAATTACCTGAACCAGATTATTAGGAAAAAAATCCTTATTTACAAATGAATATATTGAAATAAAGATAAAAATTATAATAAAACTTATGAATAAAACTTCTTTTCTCATAACATGCTTGTATATTATTTATTAGAGACTTGCTATAATTTTTCTTTGTTTTGGAACTTTAAAAATGTTTACTCATTATTTTAATTTAATCTTAAAAAAATTAATTTTTTTATTTGCTATTCTTTTAACATTTAATCTAGATTTGCTTGCGCAATCAAAAAGCAATAGCCCTTTTAAAGAGGGCCTTGTTGTTAGCGCTGTTAAGTCAGGGACTATGGAGGATCTAATTTATTCGATTCAAGTAGGAAGCTCACCAAGCGAACTTGACTTTGATGAGGTACCTGCACTTTTACTGGCCGTAGATAGAGGAAGGTTAGATATGACACTTTTTCTTTTAAATAAAGGTGCAAGAGTTGATCAAAGAGATGGTAGGAAAAGAACTGCCCTTTCTATAGCTGCTCGTAAAAATAATATTTCTATAATTAATGAGCTAATTAATTTTGGTGCAAAGCCTGATAGGTATGGAGAAAATAAAGAAACGCCTCTAATAATTGCATCTCGTTTTGGAAATTATGAGTCTGTTTTAGCTTTGTTAGAGGGAGGAGCTTATCCTGATGATACTGATTTAACAGGAAGAACAGCTTTGCAATGGGCAAAAATAAAACACTTTAAAAGAATTGAAAATGCATTGAAGGAATATGGGGCCTATAATGATTAATTTAATTAAAATAAAATTATCCCATCTATTATGATTAGTAACAATAAAAGACCTAATTGAATAAATGAGGCAAAAAAGTTTTTCATAGCCGCGTCCTTTGTCTTTTTCATGCTTAGCAATAAGCTTGTCCAAATAAAGTAACTACCACCGAGAATTACTCCAGCTAGATATATTATCCCCATGCTATAAATAGCAGGTAATAGTGAAACAAGAACTAATATAATTGTATGAAAGAAAATTATATAAGTTGTTGTAGAGTGGTTAATAATATTAGGAAGCATGGGTATTTTTGCTTTTTTATAATCATCACCGATAGCCATCGCTAAGCTCCAAAAATGAGGCGGTGTCCACAAAAATAAAATAACTGATAATATTATAGCCTCAGGAGACAAGTAAGGACTTACCGCGGCAGAGCCAGCAAGCGTTGCAAAGCTTCCTGCTAAACCTCCAACAACAATATTCCATATACTTTTTCTTTTTAGCCATATTGTATAAATGCCTCCATAAAAAAGGGCTCCTAAAAAATTATATAAAGCAGAAAAAGGATTTAAAATAAAAAATGAAAGCATGAGGCCTATGCAAATGATTAATCCAAATATTATAGGCCAAATTGGTTTTGGGCTTAGCTTTCCTGTGACAAAAGGTCGCTCAGATGTTCGTGGCATTAAGGCGTCCAAGTCTCTTTCGAAGTATTGATTAAATGCACTTGAGCCAGCTGAGGCAAGAAAGGTAGATATTGACAAAATGAAGACCTCAAACCAGCTAAGTGAATTATTTGGCATGATAAAAACACCTGAAACTGCGCATAAAGTGATAGTTAAGCTTATTCTTATCTTAAAAAGATTAAATAATAATTTAAAAAAAGGAGGCATAAAACTTCATCTCAAATGTTTATAATCACTAAACTGCCTTAAACAAATGATTATTAAAAGTATTATATTATGACTTTAGTATTTCTTGACTTTATCAGGACAATAAGTAATTTGAGATCCAAGAAATTTCGTGACTTAAAAATCAATTTTTTAAGTCAAAGTATACTCAAAATGAGGATTTTTATGGTACCTTTTATTCTTCTACTCGTAATTATTGGATCAGTACTGTTTCATATTTTTACTCCTTGGTATTCGACACCTATTGCCTCTAATTGGTCTAATATCGATAGTACTATCGAGCTGACCTTTTGGATGACCGGTGGCGTTTATGTGGCTGTTCTTGGCTTTATGACATATTGTGTTATTAGATTTAAAAATAAAGAAGGCCAGCGAGCTGCTTACGAGCCCGAAAGTAAGAAAGCTGAAGTAATTCTTACTGTATTAACAACTATTGGTGTTGCTGGATTGCTTGCTCCTGGCCTCATAGTTTGGGATGATTATGTTTCACCACCAGAAGATGCGATGCCTATCGAGGCTATGGGTCAACAATGGTATTGGAGTTTCCGTCTTCCTGGAGAAGATGGGATTCTTGGAACAACCGATGCAAGAAATATCAATGCAGACAATCCATTCGGTATGAATAAGAATGATCCAAATGGTCAAGATGATATCTTAATAGAAGGTGATGATCTTCATTTAGAACACGATAAGCCAGTAAAGTTTTTATTAAGATCTATTGATGTTTTGCATAATTTTTATGTTCCTCAATTTAGAGCAAAAATGGATTTAGTTCCTGGTATGGTGACTTTTTATTGGATCAAGCCAACAGTTACCGGAAATTATGAAATTCTATGCGCCGAATTATGTGGTGTAGGTCACCATGCAATGAGAGGTTTTGTTCAGGTTGATGAAGCTGATGCTTATAAAGAGTGGCTTAATGATCAATCGACGTTTAAAGCACTCCAAGAGCAAGTAAAATTAGAAAATAACAAAGAATTAGCTTTTAATAAAAGTAATTAGTTAGAAAGAGGTCAATAATATGTCAGAATCTATAATCCCAGAAAGTGAATTAGAGGAAGTTGAACTCTATCATGCTAAAAGCTGGTGGACAGAAAAAGTTTTTACTCAAGATGCGAAATTAATTGCTATTCAGTATGGTCTTACTGCCTTTGCGATTGGTTTTGTTGCTCTAGTTTTATCATGGTTCATGAGAATTCAAATAGCTTTTCCTGAGCTTTCTATTATTAGCGAAGGAACTTATTATCAATTTATTACTATGCATGGAATGATTATGGTTGTTTATCTTTTAACGGCTTTATTTCTTGGTGCTTTTGGTAATTACCTTATACCTCTGATGGTTGGTGCAAGAGATATGGTTTTTCCATATTTGAATATGGTTAGTTACTGGACCTACCTAATAGCTGTTTTGGTTCTATTTGTGAGCTTCTTTACCCCTGGTGGGCCAACAGGAGCGGGTTGGACGCTCTATCCTCCACAAGCAATATTAGGCGGAACTCCAGGTCAAGAGAGTGGAATAATATTAATGTTGGTTTCCCTTTGTATATTTATTGTTGGATTTACTATGGGCGGTTTAAATTATGTTATTACCATCCTTCAGGCTCGTACAAGAGGTATGACCCTTATGAGGATGCCTTTAACCGTTTGGGGTATCTTCACAGCTACTGTTTTAGCTCTATTTGCATTTCCCGCTCTATTTGTTAGCGCTGTTATGATGTTATTTGATAAAATCCTGCTTACAAGTTTCTTTATGCCAGCTTTAGTTGAGTTTGGTGAAAATTTAACTTATGGAGGGGGGAGTCCAATTTTATTCCAACATCTTTTTTGGTTCTTCGGGCATCCTGAGGTATATATTGTTGCTTTGCCTGCTTTTGGAATTGTTTCTGATTTGATATCTGTGCATGCACGTAAAAATATCTTTGGTTTTAGAATGATGGTTTGGGCCATTGTTGGTATTGGAGCTCTTAGCTTTATTGTTTGGGCTCACCATATCTACGTAAGTGGAATGAATCCATATTTTGGTTTTTTCTTTGCTACAACAACTCTTATTATTGCAGTTCCAACGGCATTGAAGGTTTATAATTGGATCTTAACTTTGTGGAGAGGCAATATAAATCTGACGATTCCAATGCTATTTTGTCTTGGATTC
>MDTG01104047.1_pt1 | contig 11096 bp, 11 predicted proteins | sample 811421 | NCBI WGS metagenome assembly MDTG01 (sample SAMN05326645, study PRJNA326480) | marine metagenome | isolation source: seawater | place: Pacific Ocean: South East | collected 2011
ACACCAAAGTTTACAACTGTTGCTGTAGCAGGATTATTTTGTTTCATTGTGGCAACTATTGTTCTTTTAATTACTAAACAAACTTTTTTTTCAACAAGCTATAATAGTTCGATGTTTTCTTTGCATGGCATAATTGTATGTCTTGGTTTAATTTTATATTCTATTGGTTCCAAAGCTATTCCAGCAGCAGAGTTGACCTTGTTATCTTTAACAGAAGTAATTGGTGGTATTTTTTGGGTTTGGCTCCCATTATTTGGAATAAATGAAATTCCTTCAACGAATACTATTGTTGGTGGATTTTTCCTTTTCGTATCTCTTGTATATTACAGTCTTATTATGAGATGGAATAAGAGATATATCGCATTAAATTAGAATAAGAATTATGGAGCGACCAGATTTTTTTTCTTTAAAGAATGGCGAAAAAGCAAAACTTCCTTTTTCAAAAAATGAATACGAAAGAAGAGTAAAAAATTTAAGAAATATTATGGATAATAATAATCTTGATATGATTATTCTTACTTCAATGCATAATATTGCATATTATACAGGCTTTATTTATTGTTCTTTTGGAAGACCTTATGGATGTATTATAACAAAAAAAAAGATATCAACAATTTCAGCAAATATTGATGCATCACAACCCTGGAGAAGGTCGCATTGTGAAAATGTTATTTATACTGATTGGAAAAGAGATAACTTTTTAAAAGCTATAGTATCAATTGCTGATAAAGATAAATCACCAAAAAATATTGGAATTGAATATGATCACGTCACTTTAGATATAAGGGAAAAGATAGGTTCTATTTTTACTTTTTCAATTTTTTCAGATATTTCAAAAGATTTAATGGAACTTAGAATGATTAAGTCAGATGAAGAAATTGAGATAATAAAAAATGGAGCAAGAATTGCAGATTTAGGAGGTGAGGAGATTGTTAAAAATATAAAAGAAGGTGTAACAGAGATTGAAGTCGCTATAGCTGGCAGAGATAGAATGGAAAGAGAAATAGTAAAAACTTATCCTGACGCAGAATATATGGATACTTGGGTTTGGTTTCAATCTGGAATTAACACTGATGGAGCACACAATCCTAAAACAAATCGTAAATTAATTAATGGAGATATTTTATCTCTTAATACTTTTCCAATGATTTCAGGTTATTATACAGCTTTAGAGAGAACTCTTTTTTTAAATTCAGTAGATGATGCTTCACTAAAAGCATGGGAGGCTAATGTAAAAGTTCATAAGAGAGGATTAGAACTAATTAAACCTGGTATCAAATGCTCAGATATTTGTGATGAACTAAATGGACTTTTTGCAGAACTTGGATACTTGCAATACAGGACTTTTGGTTATGGTCACTCTTTTGGTGTACTTTCGCATTTTTATGGAAGAGAGGCTGGGTTAGAATTAAGAGAAGATATTGATACTGTTTTAGAAGAAAATATGGTTATTTCTATGGAACCAATGATTTTAATTCCAGAGGGAAAAGCTGGGGCTGGTGGGTATAGAGAACATGATATTTTGGTGGTTGGAAAAAATGATGCAGAAAATATAACCAAGTTCCCTTTTGGGCCAGAGCATAATATTATTAAGAGATAAAATGGAAAAAAATAAAAAAATTGTAAATAGTTGGAATGAATGGGACCCTTTGAAACATGTAATTGTTGGAAGAGCTGATGGCACTTGTATTCCAGCACCTGAACCAGCATTAGATGCTAAAGTGCCGGAAGATTCAGATATGCGCGGTCAATTTGGTCCAAGAACAAAGGATACAGTGGACAAGGCAAATCATCTATTAGACAATTTTTCTAGTATATTGGAGAAACGTGGAATTAGAGTTGACAGACCATCACCGATTAATTTTGATCAAAAAACATCTACTCCAGATTGGGAAGCTGAAACTATGTTTGGCTGTATGCCTCCTAGAGATGTTTTGCTCACAGTTGGTAATGAAATTCTTGAGGCAACAATGAGTTATAGATGTAGATGGTTTGAATATTTATGTTATAGGCCACTTCTAAAAAAATATTATGAATTAGATCCAGATATGAGACATGAATCTGCCCCTAAACCAAGATTGACTGATTCTGATTATCGTAAAGATTATTTATCAGATAAAATTGGAATTCAAAAAAGATTGAAGTGGACAGAAGATAAGTTTTTTGTAACAACGGAGGAAGAACCGTTATTTGATGCAGCTGATGTTTTAAGATTTGGAAAAGATTTGGTTGTTCAACATGGCTTTACAACAAATTTGAAAGGAATAGATTGGCTAAAACGTCATTATAAAGATCACAGAGTACATGCAGTAAATTTTCCTGGAGATCCTTATCCAATTCATATTGATGCAACTTTTACTCCTATTAAGGAAGGCTTAATTATAAATAATCCTCAAAGAAAACTTCCAACAGAGCAAAGAAAATTATTTGAAAAAAATGGATGGGAGATAATTGATGCAGCACAACCATCTCATAATGAGCCACCACCTTTATGCTACTCATCCGTTTGGCTCTCAATGAATGTTTTAGTTTTAGATCCTAAAACGGTATGTGTTGAGAAAAGTGAAAAATATCAAGCAGACCAACTTGATAAACTTGGAATGGAAGTAGTACCAGTTGAATTGAGAGATGCATACGCATTTGGAGGAGGTCTACATTGTTGTACAGCAGATGTTTATAGAGAAGGTGATCTTAAAGATTATTTTCCTAAACAATAATTATTAATTAGGATTTTTTTTTAGAAAATCAATATAATCTAAAACTTCATCATATTTTTCATCTGGAATATCTTTATAACTCATTTGAAATTTTTCCTTAACACACAGCGCAACATGAGCATAAGGATTTCTTCCTTTTGGATGATGTGGATGTTCTGGTAATTGACCTACCAAATAATCACCAGCTTCTTGAATTTTTTTCCACAGCCTAGATTTATTTTCTTTATTCATTTGTTCCAGATAATATAAGATATTTTAATATGCCAAAAGTTTTTAAAATAGGTACAACAAAATTAAATAATAAAGAAATTACAGAAGTAACCTCAGTCGAGGTTGTAGCGAACAAAGGTATAGTAGGTGATAGATATTTTAAAGAATTTAATGACCCTTATTCTCAACTATCATTAATAGAGTCAGAAAATATTGATTATTATAACGTTAAGTATAATCTCAATATTCCTTATGTTGAATTTAGAAGAAATATAATTACAAAGGGAATTAAATTAAACAATTTAATTGGCAAAAAATTTTCTGTAGGAAACGTTGAACTAGAGGGTATAGATCTATGTAGACCATGTAGACATCTATCGGAATTGTTAAATCAAGATAATATTATCAAAGAATTTTTAAGAAAAGGGGGTCTAAGATGTCAAATTTTATCATCTTCAACAATTAAAGTAGGAGATGAAATAAAAATTTAAGATTTAATAAGATTTAATTTTCTTTAGATTTATCAACTTCAAATTTTTCTAATCCAAGATTTGGGTTATTAGATTGGTTTTCTAATTCCTCAAACTTTCTAATTCTATCAAGTTCTTTTTGTCGTAATTTTTGTTCTCTCCGAATTTCTTCTTGTTCCTCTAATTTTTTTTCTCTGTCAAACTTTTCTTCCCATTCTTTAATTTTGATATTTTCAAGTTGTTTCTTTCTATCTTCTTCCTCTTTTAATGCTTTTAATTCTTTATTTTTTCTTCTTTGTTCCTTAAGCACTTTTTGTTTTTGTTCCTCTTCTCTTATTTCTAAATCCATTTCTTTTCTTTTTTGATTTTCCTCATTAAGCTTCAATTCTTTCTCTTTATTAGATAATTCCTTTGCTAAAAGAATTAGATGCTCGTCTTTTTTTGCTAATCTTTCTGACTCCATTTTCTGTTTTTCTTCTTTTAAACTTGTTTCTTTTTCCCTAATCTTTAGATCTTCCTCATAGCCTTTAATTTTATTACTTTCCTTATTTAGTCTATCTTCCCAACTCTTCAGATCTTTTCTCTCTTTTAAGATCTGATTTTTCTCTTCTAGTTTTTGTAATTTGATAATTCTTATTTTTTCTAATTCTTTATTTTTTTTATAATTTGTAAATGCACTACTTATAGACTTTGTTGTTAAAGTCGCTATTTTAGTTAAACCAATATTTTTAGAGTTGGTTTTTTTTTTATTTTTTTTCTTTTTAGGCATTTGTATTTTTTTTTATTTCACTAGATATAAAATTTTTTTCAACAAAAAATTTTGTGTAAATAGTTTAAATCTGACTATATTGAGTACAACCTGAAAGTGTTCTTTTCTAATTAATTTTTTATATTTTCTTCACTTTCAATTATTTTTTCCGTTTTTTTTTTATATTTTACACCTTTTCTCTCTAAGATTTCTTTTACTTTATCTGAATAAGGTTCATCAATATGCTCAGTAGTCGGATTAAGTTCAATGCCAGCAGGCGTGATAGTCTGTGGCATAGCAACAAACTGAGAGTCGGGATTATCAACTGTTTGTCTTACTTTCATTCTATATATTCCAAATAAACCAATAATTGAATGGAAAAAAAATAAAAAAATAAAAAATCCATTAGAGCCAACTATATCCATAAATATAGAACATAAAAAGGGCCCACTCATAGCGCCTAGTCCAAACACAAATTGAAGGCCAGCACCTGCGGCAACAAATTTTTCTTTGGGGATATAATCATTTGTGTGTGCTAAAATTAAAGAGAACATTGGTAAACTGCAGAATGAAAAAAGGATCAAAAAGACATAAAACCATGTTTTACTAGTAGCAAGACCGCCCGGCAAATACATTTGTCTAGATACTAAAATTGATAAAACAGCAAATAAAGCTGCACCAAAGGTAGAAAAAACTATTACTTTTCTTCTATCATACATATCTGAAATTTTCCCAACGGGAAATTGTGAAACCGCACCAGAGACCGCTAAAAGAAATGTTACAATTGAAATTTCTAATATTGTAAAATTCATTGAAGTCGCATAAACCGCCAACAAGGTAAATAAAGCTGATTGAATTGTGCCATAAAAAAATGAACTTACCATTCCAAATGGAGATGCCTCATAAAGATCTTTAAGGGTCATGGCTTTAATTCTTTTAAAAGTTGGTGGTTTTTTTTTAGTTAATAAAATTGGAATAAGAGCTAACGAAGTTATTACAGAAACTAAAATAAAAGGTTGAAAATTTTGAGGACTACTAAAGTTTAATAAAAACATTCCTACACCCATAGATCCATAGAGTATAACCATGTAGACTGATAAAATACTTCCTCTGTTTTTATTACTTGATCTATCATTCAGCCAACTCTCAGCAACAGTATAAATACAAACCATACTGATCCCTGTTAGAACTCTTAACAAAAACCATATAAATGGATTTATCAAAATTGAATGAACTAAAATAACCAATGATGCTAATGATGCAAATGCAGCAAAAACTCTAATATGTCCAACTCTTGAAATTATATTTGGAATAGTTGCAGCGCCTATAAAATATCCTACAAAATATCCAGACATCATAAAGCCAGTAGCAGTTAAACTAAATTCTTCTTGAACAGCTCTAACACCTAGAAGAGACCCTTGAAAACCATAGGCCATCATTAGAAAACCCATTCCTAAAAATAATGCCCAAGAATTTTTTAAAACTTTGTTCATAAAAACTGCCGTAACTATTCGCGATGTATTATTAAATCAAGTCTTAATTGTGACAAGCTTAAGATCTTTTTAGCTTCAAATATGAGTGAATTGCGATTGTAATAACAATAACAACTCCACCTTGTAAAGTTTCAATAGTTGGCTGTTCTTTTATTATAAGCCAAACCCAAATAGGTCCAATTATAGTCTCTAGTAGGAAAAATAGATTTACTTCTGCGGCAGGGATAAATCTTGGTGCAATCGTTACCAACACAAAGGGTATAGCCACACAAAGAATACACATTAAAGGAACAATAATTAGATCTTGATTTTCAAGTGTAAAACTTTCAATAAATAATAATGCAAAAGAAGCAACAAAAAGCTTACCAACTACAGCAGCAGGAACCAAATTTTTTGATTTAGCTGATCTAATTGTAACAGCTCCCACAGCAAGACCAATAGCAGTAATAAATCCTAATATGTCACCATAAAAATTACCTAACTTAATAGAGTCAAAAAAAATATAAATTATTGCTATAAAAGTAATGATAATAGATATCCATGTTTTTCTGTCAGGTGGTTCCTTAAGAAAAATTGCTCCAAGAATAGCAGAGAGCATCGGTGCGGTGGCTATCATGACAAGTGTATTTGCAACATTAGTATTTTGAATTGAAACAACAAAAGTAATATTAGTTATACTAAAAGTACCAATATAAATAAGTCCATGATAACCACTATACAAAAGTAGTTTAAAAAAATTTAATTTGTAAATCAATAACATCCCAACCAAAACAGTAAAAAAAGGAATAATTCCTCTGTAAAAAACTAATCCCCAAGTATCAAGATTTGAAAGACGAATAAATAATGAATCGGGTGTAATAAACATCACTGCAATAAAAGCAAGCAATGAACCCTTTTGCTGATCAGTCAAACCATTCATAATTTCAATTCTTTCCAGAAAGTTTTAGCAAGATTGATCTTTGACAAGTCATAAAGAGTTTTTAAACCAGTTGGAGAGGTAACATTTATATCTCCATTTAGTTTTTGATCAATGAAATCAATCCCAGCAAAAAAAATATCTTCTTTTTTTAAATCTTTAGCAATTATGGTAGATATTTTTTTTTCTTTTTTAGTTAAGTAAGAGGTAGTTGCCTTGGCACCCTTACTCATATTACTTAAAAAAGACCCTTTTTTGGGAATTCTTGATATTACACCCACTACTTTTCCATTTATCAAAAAAACTCTCTTATCGCCTTTATCTATTTTTGGTAGGTATTTTTGACATACTATATGATTGTGTCTTTTTATAAATTTTTTAATGAATTTAAAATTAAATTTCAATAATAAATGAATATCATTTCCACTAAAACTGTGAATTGGTTTTAAAATTACCTTTTTATGTTTCTTAAAAAAAATCTTAATTTCTTTAATGTTTTGTGTAAAAATAGTTTCAGGCATAAATTTTTCATATTTTGCCGAATAAAGTTTTTCTGAAATATTTCTAATTGAGGCAGGATTATTGATAATTCTAACATCTTTTTTTATAGTTTCTAAAATGTATGTTGTAGAAATATACTCAAGATTAAAAGGTGGATCTTGTCGAATAAGAATAAATTTGCATTTACTAAGATCTAAATTTTCTTTTTTTATTATTTTAAAAACTTTTTTTTTTGAATAATCAAATTTAACAAAAAATCCTGAAGCCGTTACTTTAGAATTTGTTATAGATAAATCTTTAGGATTATAATAAAAAATTTGACATTTCTTGTTTTGAGCTTCTTTTGCAAGAAAAATACTAGTATCTGTTTTTGGTTTAAGAGAACTAAGTTCATTTCCTTGTATGGCTATAATTTTATTTATCATATAATTCTCTTAAATCTTCGCTTTTTGAAAATTTATTTATCATATGATCTGCGTTAGTTGTCTTATTATCAATTACTTTTTGTAAATGATTTAAATACAAAGTTTCATTTTTTTTATTTTTATTAAGAATATCTCTACTCTCCAACCCCTTTTTTGATAAATTTTGTAAAATCGAAGCCCAGTGAAGCAAATCTTTACCCATTAATTGAGTATTGAAACCTTTTTTTGGTGCTTCAAGATAAGCGTTAATAATTTTATCTTTATCCCAATTACTGATAATTTCAAAAACTTCATCTAAATTTCCATATAACAAACCAATATAAAAAGCAGGACCTGCACAAAGACAATCCCAACCACAAGTATCCATTGATCTAATTTCAATATATTTTTTTAATCTATTTTCAGTAAAAATAGTACTTAGGTGAGTAGATAAATCATCTTCATTTGGTAATCGTTTATCAATCTCATTAATTTTTTGATTCATAAAGTCTCTAAAATTATAATTTTTTCCAGAAAAATAATTTTGATTGTCATTTAAGAATAAAATTGGAAAATCCATTATAAAATCTGAATATTTTTCAAAGTTTAAATCCTCAAAAAATAATTTAGGAAGTCCTCCACGAGAAGTGTTTTGCCAAACTTTTGAACGGTAAGATAAATAATTGCTTTTCTTTTTTTCGACTATTGAAGAATTTGCAAACAAAGCAATAGATATAGGCACTATTGAGTTCACCACTTTGAACTTTTTGGTAAAATCTTTTTCAGAATTATAGTCAATATTTAATTGTGTTCCACAAGTACGATACATCATATCTAAACTTAACTTCCCTCCAGTCGGCATATCATTAGTCATGAGTTTATATCTTTGTTTAGGGTTATTTGGGATTTCATCTAATTTTGATATTGGATCAAATCCAGCACTTACAATACTGATATTTAATTTCTTTGTAACTTGTCTAAGTTCAAATAAATAATCTTGTGATTCCGCACAGGCTTCATGAATATTATTAAGTTTTTCACCTGATAATTCTATTTGATTTCCTGGTTCTAGAGTAATATTTTTTCCACCTTTGTTTAATCCAATGATATTTTTTCCTTCTAAAATTGGGTTCCAACCAAACTCTAATAAAGCTGCAAACATTTCTTTTATTTTTGAATAATCAATTCTTTTATTATCAATATTACTGAATAGAAATTTTTCATGCTCTATTCCAATTTTAAAATCTTTTGTATCTTTGATTCCTAAATTGAAATATTCTATAATTTTTTCTTTTGTATCAATCATGAATAATTAATTTGGTTAATTATTAGATGCAGTACTTAGCAATGAAAGTTGTGTGATCTTATTATCCCCAAGTTCATCAATGGGTTTTACTGGATAATCTCCTGTAAAATAATGATCAGTTAGCTGAGGGTAGCTTTTATCTCTCTTATTAAAGCCTATTGCTCTATACATTCCATCAAGAGATAAGAATTTTAGTGATTTTGCACCAATGTAATCACATATTTCATCATTTGTTTTGTTTGCCGCTAATAATTCTTTTTTAGTAGGTGTATCTACACCATAAAAATCTGGATATTTAATCTCTGGACATGCTATTTTAACATGTATCTCTTTTGCGCCTGCATTGTAAAGCATTTTTACAATTTTATGACATGTGGTTCCTCTTACTAATGAGTCATCTATTAAAATTATTTTTTTATTTTTTATAGTAGATTTATTTGCATTAAGTTTTAGTTTTACACCTAAGCTTCTTATTTTTTGACTTGGTTCAATAAATGTTCTTCCAACATAATGATTACGGATAAGACCTAATTCAAAATTTTTCCCTAAATTTTGTGCGAAACCCAAAGCCGCCGCATTACCTGAATCTGGAACTGGGACAATAATATCTGCATCTGTGTCATTCTCTTTTGAGAGCTCTATACCCAGATTTTTCCTATGTTCATAAGCTGTTTTATTACTTAAAATACTATCGGGTCTTGCAAAATATATATATTCAAAAACACATGGTCTTATTTTTTTAGGAGGGAAAGGTTTTATGCTTTTTAATTTATCATTTTCAATTAGTACGATTTCACCATTTTCTACTTCTCGAATGAATTTAGCTCCAATAATATCCAGAGCACAAGTTTCAGAGGCTAAAACATAACTATTTTTTAATTTTCCGATGACTAAAGGCCTGATACCAAACGGATCTCTTGCACCAATCAAAGAAGTTTGGGTTAGCATTACCAAAGCATAACCACCTTGTATTTGAAAAATTGCTTCTATAATTTTATCAATAGTTTTTATTCTTTTTGATTTTGCGATTAATTGAACAATAGTTTCAGTATCAGAGGTAGTATAAAAAATTGCTCCATCTTCAACCAACTTTTTTCTTAAAGAAATTGAATTAGTTAAGTTTCCATTGTGGGCTACACCAATACCTCCAGCATTAGTATCAGCAAAAAAAGGTTGAATATTTCTTAAAGTGTTTTCACCTGTTGTGCTATAACGATTATGTCCAATTGCATAATCTCCTTGTAAATTATTAAGTATTTTTTCTTTGTTAAAGTTGTCACCTACAAGTCCAAATCTTTTTTCAGAAAAATATTGTTTGCCATTAAAAGTAACAATACCACAACCTTCTTGGCCTCGATGTTGAAGAGCATGAAGTCCTAACGCAGTTAATGCTGATGCATCTTTTGCATTACTGACACCAAACACACCACATTCCTCTTTTATTTTAGAATTAAAGTTCTTCAATTTTTTCTTTAGATTCCTGATATGTTTTTTCATTTGGAAATTCTTTTAATAAATAATTACTACCTTTTTCTAAATATGGAAAGGTGTATGATTTAGCAGTATTTAGTGGCCATTTATCGAAGTTATACACAATATGCACAGCAGTAAATAAGCAAACTGAGATTATATAAGACCTTACAAATCCAAAAAAGAATCCAAATACAGAATCTAAACTTCCAAGACCTGTGTATTTTACAGCTTTACTAATACTTCTATTAATTAGAAGCACTAAGAATATCATGATAACAAAAATTGTTACTCCCAAAAAAATGTCTAAGATATATTCATTGTCTATGATATCTTTAAAGTAAGGTTTTGTTTTTGGAAAAATAATTAAAGTTGCAATATAAGCTACAAGCCATTTTCCTATAGCTAGAACACTTAAAACAAAACCTTTTGCATAGCATTTAATTAAAGACATAACTGTAATTAGTAAATAAATTAAATCTATTAAAGAAATTAAATTAAAATACTCTTTAACAATCTCCATATTAACAATTTATTTTCCAAAGGGTTTAACTAATAAAATGAGGGATGGAAGCAGCGTTAAGACCAGAACCATAGCCAGTAACATAGCAAGACCAGTAAAAATTCCAAAATAAATCGTTGGAATAAATTTAGATAATATTAATATTGAAAAACCAAATATTATTGTAACAGAGGTATTCAAGATTGCCTTTCCTACTGTCGAATGACATAAATTAATAGTTTTTTTATAATCTTTGGAATTGATAAATTCTTCTTTAAATCTATAAATGTAATGAATACTATTATCAACAGCTATACCAATTGTAATTGCAGCTATAGTTATTGTCATCATATCTAGAG
>MDTG01217563.1_pt1 | contig 11096 bp, 12 predicted proteins | sample 811421 | NCBI WGS metagenome assembly MDTG01 (sample SAMN05326645, study PRJNA326480) | marine metagenome | isolation source: seawater | place: Pacific Ocean: South East | collected 2011
AATAAAATTCAAACGCAAAAAATTACGATTAATAAGTAGTAATTTTTAACTATAAATAAAAAACCCTGGCTATATTAGTCAGGGTTTTTTATTAAAAATAAATTAAACGCAACGAATTTACTAGTTAGTAATTATCAGTATATTTGTAGCAACAAAAATAAAAAACCTATGAAAAATAAAATATTATTAAGCACACTAGCAATAGTCCTATTTTCAACAATTAGTTTTGCACAAAACAGAACACTTCCAAATAAAGAAGTAAAAACACTTGATGTGAGTAAGTTTAATATTACAGATTTGGAAAATGACGGAAACCCAATAGTAATTTCTTTTTGGGCTACTTGGTGTAAACCGTGTAAAAAGGAGCTAAATAATATTGCTGAAGTTTATGAAGATTGGCAGGATGAAACTAGCGTAAAGTTAGTAGCAATATCTATTGACGATACAAGATCAATGATGAGAGTTGCTCCTTATGTAAATGCATCAGAGTGGGAATATGAAGTTTACTTAGATCCGAACGGAGAGTTAAAAAGAGCAATGGGGGTTTCAACTGTTCCGCATACATTTCTGCTAAATGGAAAAAATGAAATTGTCTGGCAACACAAAGGCTATGTTGAAGGAGATGAAGATAAACTTTTAGAACAGATTGAAAAGCTAGAAAAATAAAAAATGAAGAAAATTGCCTTTGTATTTATAGCATTTATCATCTCCTTTTTAGGATATTCTCAAGAGATAATTCTAGGGGAGATTCAGGGTGATTTTGATCTAAACTTACAATCCTATCAAGAAGATGAACTTATTGGAGCAACAGCAGCTGATGAGGTGATCTTAAACAATGCATATCTGAACATCAATTACATGAAGGGTAACTTTGCAACAGGTATTCGTTATGAGAGTTATTTAAACGCATTAGCTGACTACGACCCTGAATTTAAAGGTAATGGCATCCCTTTTAGATACGCTACTTATAGTATTGATGGATTAGAGGTTACTGCCGGTAATTATTATGAGCAATTAGGTAGTGGCCTTATTTTTAGAAGTTATGAGGAAAAAGGGCTCGGAATTGACAATGCAATGGATGGTGTTAGGTTAAAATACCGCCCACTAAAAGGAATGTATTTAAAGACATTTATTGGTAAAAGCAGAACACATTTTACGTATGCTGAAGGAATCTTTAGAGGGTTTGATGGAGAATTAAATATAAATGAATTAATAAAATTAGAGAGCAAAAATAGAATTATTTTAGGGGGGAGTTTTGTAAGTAGATATCAAGACAGAAGTAATCTAATTTTTAAGTTACCTCAAAATGTAAGTGCTTATGCTGGAAGATTAAGTTTTATGCGTGGTGGCTGGAATTATTATAGTGAATATGCCTATAAAATTAATGATCCTGCAAATTTACTAACAGCTAGCAACATGAATTATGCCAGCGGCAATGCTTTTACTCAGAACATAACATTTTCAAAAAAAGGATTTGGATTTTCTGCTGAAATGCATAGAATCGACAATATGACGTTTTTATCTGACAGAAGTAAAACGGGTGAGAAAGCCTATTTAATCAATTATATCCCTACATTAAGTAAGCCACACGCTTATTCTTTATTAGCTCTATATCCATGCGCCACACAAGCCGATGGGGAGTTTGGAATGCAATTTGATATTTTTTATAAATTGCAAAAGGGAACTCTTTTAGGGGGTAAATACGGCACCAGAATAGCGCTTAATTATTCTAAAATAAACGGATTAAAGGGGGGTAATTCCTTCCTGAATGACGATACAGAACATACTCCAATATTTTTTAGCCTAGCAGAAGAAGTATATTTCCAAGATCTCAATCTTGAAATAAATAAAAAAATAAATAAAAAGATAAAAACCAATTTTTTGATTGCAAATCAAATATATAATAGGGACTTCCTTGAAGGACATGTTCCTGGGGATTATGGGGTGCTTAGCTCAACTATACTAATTGCAGATATAAGTTATAAAATCAAAAAAGGACATTCTCTAAGAATAGAATTACAAACACTAAAATCAAAACAATTAGAAGATTATTCAGCACATGCAGGGGGCTATGCAAATGGAATGGAAGAATCAGCAGAAGGAGATTGGAGTATGGGTTTAATTGAATATACTATTTCTCCTCATTGGTTTTTTGCAGTTCAAGACATGTATAATCATGGTAATGAAATAGCTGAGAAGCAATTACACTATTTGAATCTTAATGCTGGATTCAGTAAAGGAGCAAACCGATTCTCAATTGGTTATGGAAAGAAAAGAGAAGGAATATTTTGTGTTGGTGGAGTCTGCAAACTTGTTCCATCATCAAACGGATTTAATTTAAACATCTCATCAAGTTTTTAAAAATGAAAAAATATTTAGCAATACTTAGTTCAATATTAATAATCATATCTTGTGATGTAGAGGAGGGGCCTTTTATAACTGACTATAACTCTTACATAAACCCTGAAAAAAAAATTTTGATAGAAGATTTTACAGGTCATATATGTCCTAATTGTCCGAATGCTGCAAGAGAATTAGATGCAATACATGATATCTATGGAGATCAAATTATTGGAATGGCATTGCATGTAAGTACAACATTTGCCAGACCATATTCTAGTAACCAGGCCCCAAACTTTCAATACGACTTTAGAACTGATTGGGGTAATGAGTTGGACAACTTCTATGGAATTTCAACAGCGGGACTACCAAGAGGAATGGTGAATAGAATTGGATACCCAGACAACCATAAGCTTGGAAAGGATGAATGGGCAAGTGCGGTTGCGGAAGAGTTAAAGAAGGATATAGATTTTAAGATATATATATCATCTGATGAGAACTCTATTTTTATTACAGCAGAAGTTCAAAATAATATAAATTCAGATTATAACTTATCTGTATGTTTAACAGAAAATAATATTATTAATTGGCAAAAAGATGGACAAGAGAATGTTGAAGATTATCAACACAATCATGTGCTAAGAACAGTCTTAGTAGATGAAAGTTTATCAAATAACTCTAACTATATTGCTGGACAGCAAATTGAAAAAACAATCAATTATGACCTTCTTGCTTTAGAGCAATATAATATTAATTACTCTACTAATACTGCTGAAGCAGGAAATGGAAATGCAGGAGATTGGAATGCGTCTAATATGAGTGTTATTGCATATATCTACAACACTAATACAAAAGAAATTGTACAAGTTGAAGAAGCGCATTTAAACAATTAAGATCTTTTAATTATGAAAAAAATATTATTAACACTTTTAACTGGAATTCTTGGATTTATTTCCTACAGTCAATCAGTAGAAAGCATAATTGGAGAAGACCTTGCTCAAGGAGAAAAATTAATTGAAGCCTATTTTACGCCAATGGCAGAAAGTTTTGGGGCAGGCTTAAATAATGGCTGGTACAATACCGCTAAACCTCATAGTTTAGGCGGATTTGATTTAACATTTACATTAAATACAGTTATTATCCCAAATTCTGCGGAAACTTTTAAAATTGGAAATAAATTTGGAGGAGTTTTCACTTCGACTTCGACTAAAGATAAAGCTTCAACAATTTTTGGTAGTGGTGACGAAACAAATATGATGTATAATTTCAGTAAAAATGGGATAGATACAAGTCTTGCTTTTAAAATGCCAGGAGGTTTTAAAACTCCTGCAATGCCATTACCAATGATACAAGCGGGAATTGGTTTAATCAAGAATACAGCTGTTGATATTAGATATATGCCATTTCTGAACATTGGAGATGCAGGAAAATTGAATCTTTTTGGTATTGGAATAAAGCATGATTTATTGCAATGGATATCTGTAATTGGAGATGCTATTCCAATGAGCCTTTCTTTGCAAGGAGGTTATACCTCACTAAATACTGAACTAGAGATATCTGAACAAAAGGTTTCTTTAAATACTACAGCTACTACAATTAATTTAGTTGCTTCAAGAAAATTGCTAATGCTTACGGGTTATGCAGGAATTGGGTATAATTCAGCTACTACAACTCTTACTGCAGATGCTAATTTTGATTTAAGTGGAGTTAAGTTTGACGAAAAAATAGAAGTAGCTTTTGAAAGCAATAAAAATATAAGAGCAAATATTGGGTTAAGACTTAACATAACCCTTGTCACTATTCAGGCCGATTATACTTTTGCAAAATACCCAACAGCAACACTTGGGCTTGGCGTTAGCTTAAGATAATTATGGAAAAGAAACTTGCAATATTACTTTGTTGTGGATTTCTTGCAATAAGCATCCAAGCACAAAATTTTGATGGAGGTATTATTTTAGGGCTCAGCACCTCACAAGTTGGAGGGGATGACTTAGGAGGATTTAATAAAGTAGGGCTATTAGCTGGAGTCTTTGCCAATAAAGAAATCTCTCCTTTGCTTAGCTTCCAAATGGAAATGACTTTTATTCAAAAAGGAAGTAAGAACCCTACAATGAATGATTATGAACATATAAATGCAGAAGTCCCTGATATTTCTATTTCCTATATTGAAGTGCCATTAATAGTACAATATCATCAAAGCAATGAATTAAAAATTGAGTGGGGGATACAAACAGCTTACTTAATTAATGGTTATTATAATGACTTAAACGGTAAAATGCCTAATCTAACAAATCCATTTAGCAATTATGATATTGGACTACTGATTGGAGTGGATTACCAGTTATCAAATAAATTAAGCTTAAATACTAGATTAAGCAATTCAATTATTCCAATTGGGGCAGAAGATTATAATCATCCCACATATAATTCTAAAAGAAAAGGAAAGTACAATTCAGTACTAAGCTTTGCAATTCACTACAATTTCTGATGAATAAAAAACACAAAATAATAGTAGCTATAACTGGAGCAAGTGGAGCCATTTATGCAAAAGTACTTCTTGATAAATTAGTTCAATTACAAGAACAAATAGCTGAAATAGGCGTGCTAATGTCTGACAATGCAAAGAAAGTATGGGAGACTGAAATAGATAATACTAATTATAAAAATTACCCTTTTAATTTTTATGATAAAATGAATTTTATGGCACCTTTTGCCTCAGGTTCTGCTAATTTTGGTGCTATGATTATTTGCCCTTGCTCTATGGGAACTATGGGGAGAATTGCTGCTGGAATAAGTAACGATCTAACTACAAGAGCAGCTGATGTAATCTTAAAAGAAAGAAGAAAGTTAATTATTGTTGCAAGAGAAACTCCTTATAGTCTAATTCATATTAATAATATGAAAAGCATCACGGAAGCTGGTGGGATCATCTGCCCTGCTACTCCTTCTTTTTATAGCAAGCCCAAGAGCTTTGAAGATCTTACGGCTACAGTAATTGATCGAGTTATAACACTCTCTGGGCTAGAAAACAAGTCATATAGTTGGGGAGAAGAACAATAAATTACCTGCGTCTCTGTTATTCTATTATTAAACATTAAATCCTATGTTAGAATTCAGTAAAAAGATACTAAGTAAAGTAAGTTTTGATAAAAAACTTTTTAGAAAAGAATTACATAAATGTGCAACTTGGCTCAGCAATAAGGAAGGTATTAGTTTAAAAATTTGGGCACTTACCTCATTTGCTCATTACAAAGAAACTATTCTAGAAGTTTTTGACCAAGTATACTAAAATAAATTTCCTTGATCAGCATCTTTTGTTTTTCCTAAATGTTTAAATGCTAAATCAGTTGCTTGTCTTCCTCTAGGAGTTCGCATTAAATAACCTTCCATTATTAAAAAGGGCTCATACACTTCTTCAATAGTCCCTGCTTGTTCACCTACTGCCGTTGCAATTGTTGTTAATCCAACAGGGCCTCCTTTAAATTTGTCAATTATTGTAGCCAAAATTCTGTTATCCATCTCATCAAGACCATGCTCATCAACATTTAATGCAGTTAAAGCAAATTGAGTTATTTCTTTATCAATATTTCCATCACCTTTTATCTGCGCAAAATCTCTCACTCTTCTAAGAAGTGCATTCGTAATTCTTGGTGTCCCTCTACTTCTTCCTGCAATTTCAATGGCAGCATCTTTTGTAATACTAACATCTAAGATTGATGAAGAACGATTTACAATATTTGAAAGTAAATCTAATTTATAGTACTCCATACGAGCATTAATTCCAAAACGAGCCCTCAGTGGTGCCGTTAATAATCCTGATCGAGTTGTGGCTCCAATTAAAGTAAATGGATTTATTTTTATCTGAACTGAACGAGCATTTGGCCCTGATTCAATCATAATATCTAACTGATAATCCTCCATAGCAGAATACAAATATTCTTCTACAATAGGATTTAATCTATGTATTTCATCAATAAACAAGACATCTCTTTCTTCTAAATTTGTAAGTAATCCTGCCAAATCTCCAGGTTTATCAAGCACAGGGCCTGAAGTAGTTTTTATTCCTACTCCTAACTCATTAGTAATAATATTCGCTAAAGTAGTTTTCCCAAGCCCTGGAGGGCCATGCAACAATACATGATCTAAAGCCTCTTCTCTCTGTGATGCCGCCTGAATAAATACTTTCAGGTTGTCTACAATCTTTTCTTGCCCTTCAAAATCTGAGAATAATTTAGGACGCAACGCTTTTTCAAGAGCTAATTCCTCATTAGAGAGGTTGTCATGACCATGTATTTCAGATTCACTCATTATTACGGCAAATTTAAAAATAAATGACAGAAAATTCAATAAGGATTAACCCTTAATTTTAGATAAAAAACTCAAAAAACAAAAAATGATTTACGTATGTAAATGTTTACTCTCATCAAGAAATGGGTGATGTTTTATCTCAATATCTCTCTTACTAAGACTTCTAAACACCACATTAATGAATAAACCAAGAAATCCTAGCCCCAAACCTACTTCAAGTACCCCTAAGTGTCCATGGTCATGCAATGTACCTGGAGCAAATAGCAAATAAGAATTAATCCAATGACCAATTAAAATTATCGTACAAACAAAAATTAAACGAGTCTTGTTTCTTTTTGCATCTCTACTCATTAGTAAAAGAGTAGGAACTATAAAATTAATAGATAAACTAAACCAGAAAAGAAATCTGTAATTCTCTAACTCAATCCTTTCCATATGATATATAACCTCTTCTGGAATATTCGCATACCAAATTAACATAAACTGAGAAAACCACATATAAGTCCAAACAATAGAAAAGGCAAAAACAAATTTTCCTAAGTCATGAATATGACTATCATTTAAATATTGTAAATAGCCTTGTCTTTGTAGCAACAAGGTTAACAATAAAATACTAGCAAAGCCTATAGTAGCCCATTCACTAAAGATATACCAGCCAAATAAAGTACTAAACCAATGAGTATCTATTGACATAATCCAGTCCCATGCAGCTGTTGAAGATGTAACTGCAAACAACACAATAAACCAACCTGCTACTCTTAGCCCCTTCCAATAAGATTTTTCTCCAATAACTCCTTCCTTATCTCCATCTAAAGATATTTTCCTCAACCTCCTAGCGCAATAAACCCAAATAATAACATATAAAAACGACCTAATTAAAAAGAACGTCGGATTTAAATAGGCTTCTTTGCCTGCAATTATATGGTCATAATTGTGAGAGCCTTCCGTCATAATACCAGGCTCTAACCAATGATAAATATGATTGCCTCCAAAATGTAAAACTGCAGTAATAACAATAAACAACATAATCCCTGCCGTGTAAGGCAAGAATGTCATCATAGCTTCTGGCACTCTTTTAAGAACAGTAGACCAGCCAGCCTCAGCAACATATTGTAATGCAACAAAAAAAACAGCAAATAAGGAAATACCTAAAAAGAAATAATTATTAAACAGAAGGTTAGTCCACGCTGCATGGGCATCAGTAGCAAAGGCAATAATAGCAGATAAAACTCCGATAGATATCATCACTATTGAGCCCATCAATATTTTTCTGTTTGGCTTATATATATTTTTAATCTCTGATTTATTCATTCCCATATTTCTGAAGTTCCTGTACATATAATACTATCTTCCATCTTTCTGATTCGGTTAATTGTGAAGCGTGTGGTCCCATTGCGTTTAATCCATACGTTATGGCATGAAAAATATGTCCTGGAGTTAATTCACTCATAGTAGCGCCAGATCTTCTTAATTGCTTGCTATCATTATAGTGAGGGACTGCTGAATAAATAGGGTGAGTTATTGATCCCCCACCTGCTCCATTAGGTCCATGACAATGCTCGCAAAACATAGAGTACAGAACCTTTCCTTCGGCAAGATTATCAGGATTATATTTGTATGGATTAACCGCTTCTTTACCCGACAATAAATAATCCTCGACGCTAGAGTTATAATTAAACGTTTTTAAATAACCTCGTGCAATGGTACCCTTTACTGGTAGTCGTGCATTTATACTATCAGAGAAAACATGATTTTTACCATAAGTCTCTAGAGATGGTGATCTGTACATGTTTGGCATATACTCATAGCCTCTACCATCATTCCCACAGGAAACAAGCAGCATATATAAACTACATATTACAATAAATTTAGACCTCATCTTTCTCATTTATTTCACTAACATTAGATTTTTTTAACAATGTAATTATAGCAGTCTTATTCTCACTATAAAGAACTTCAACTAAAAACTTATCATCAGTAGTTCGAGGGTCAGGACTAGTTGTAGTTGCACCAGGATATAATTTATTTCTAAATAAATAGGTTAACGACATCAGGTGTGCAGCAAAAAGTACAGTGCACTCAAACATTATAGGAACAAAAGATGGTAAATTATGATAAAAAGTGAAATTTGGCTTACCACCAATATTCATTGGCCAACTTTTATCAAAATCAGCAATCATAATATAATATATTAACAATGCTCCAAAACTCAATCCTATACAACCATAAATAAATGCAGTTATAGCCATTCTAGTTTCTTTTAAGCCTAGAAGAGGATCAAGACCATGTACTGGGAATGGACTATAAACTTCGTTAACTATAATTTTTTGATCTCTTAAATCCTTAACAACACTTAAAACATCTTGTTCATCATCAAAAATAGCATGTATTATTTTATTTTTCATTTTCATTTTTTATATTCAGAACCTGATGATTTAAGAATACTTTTTAACTCAGCCTGAGCAACAACAGGAAACGCTCTAGAGTATAATAAAAACAGTACAAAAAAGAACCCTATCGTACCAAGAAATATACCTATATCTATAAAAGTTGGAGAGAACATTGTCCAAGAAGAAGGAAGAAAATCTCGATGTAATGAAGTTACAATAATTACAAACCTTTCAAACCACATTCCAATATTTACAAAAATTGATAATATAAATGTCGCCACGAACGATGTCCTAATTTTATAAATCCAATAAAGCTGCGGAATTACAACATTACATGTCATCATACTTGCATATGCCCACCAATATGGACCAGTTGCTCTGTTCAAAAATGCGTATTGTTCAAACTCAACACCGGAATACCACGCCATAAAAAGTTCAGTGATATAAGCAACTCCAACTAAAGAACTCGTAAATAGAATAATTACATTCATATATTCAATATGCTTTATAGTAATATAAGCTTCCATATTAACAACTTTTCTCATAATAATTAATAGGGTCTCAACCATTGCAAATCCAGAAAAAAGCGCTCCTAAAACAAAATATGGAGGGAAGATAGTAGTATGCCATCCAGGGATAACAGAAGTAGCAAAATCCATACTAACAATAGAGTGAACTGAAAAAACAAGTGGAGTAGCAAGGCCTGCTAATACTAAAGATACTTCTTCAAACCTTTGCCAATGCTTAGCTTTACCACTCCAGCCAAAAGCCATTAAAGCATAAAGTTTCTTTCGCATTGGAGCAATCTTTTTATCCATTCTATCTCTTAACATGGCAAAATCTGGAATTAAACCAATGTACCAAAAAACACATGAAACCGAAAAATAAGTTGAAATAGCAAATACATCCCATAACAAAGGAGAATTAAAATTCACCCATAATGATCCAAATTGATTTGGGATAGGAAATACAAAATAAGCTAACCAAGGTCTTCCCATATGTATTAAAGGAAATAATGCTGCCTGAGCAACTCCAAATATAGTCATCGCCTCGGCAGATCTATTAATAGCCATCCTCCATTTTTGTCTAAATAACAATAATACTGCTGAAATTAATGTTCCTGCGTGTCCAATACCAATCCACCAAACAAAATTAGTAATATCCCATGCCCAATCAATAGTTTTATTTAATCCCCAGGCCCCAATTCCAGTTCCAATAGTATATGCCATACATAGAAAGCCCCATATCATTAAAACGGCTGACAACGAGAATAAAATCCACCAATACTTATTTGCCTTCCCTTCAACAGGTCTTGCAATATCCTTTGTTATATCATGGTAAGTTTTGTTACCAAGAATTAACGGATCTCTTATTTTTGATTCTTTTTGCATTAAGATTTATTTCTTACTTTAGTTTGAAAAAATACAGAAGGGTTAACATTTAAGTGGTCTAAAAGATCATAAGCTCTTTCATCTTTTTTAAGTTTAGATACCTCGCTTTCGGGATTATTTGCATCACCAAAAACAATTGCACTAGTAGAACAAGAAGAGGCACATACAGTCTGTGCTTCTTCATCTAAAATAGGTCTTCCCTCATTCTTAGCAGTTAATTTAATCTCTTGTATCTTTTGTATACACATACTGCACTTCTCAATTACACCTCTAGATCTTACAACTACATCAGGATTCAATACCATTTTACCATAATCATCATTCATGTTAAAATCAAAATTATCATTTTCTGAATATTGGAACCAATTAAAACGCCTTACTTTGTAAGGACAATTATTGGCACAGTATCTTGTGCCAACGCACCTATTATAAGTCATCTGGTTAAGCCCCTCATCACTATGAGTAGTTGCTGCTACTGGACATACATTCTCACATGGAGCATTATTACAATGCATACACATTACTGGCTGAAAGACTACTTCTGGATTTTCAGAAGGTTCTTCCATTTCTTTATACATTTTTATTGAAGAAACATTATTTTCATTAGCCTTAACTTTTGTCATATCAGAAGAATAATAACGATCTATACGCAACCAATGCATATCAC
>MDTG01201355.1_pt1 | contig 11094 bp, 8 predicted proteins | sample 811421 | NCBI WGS metagenome assembly MDTG01 (sample SAMN05326645, study PRJNA326480) | marine metagenome | isolation source: seawater | place: Pacific Ocean: South East | collected 2011
CGACGGCGATATCGTCGAGGCGATCTTCGATCGTATCCAGGCGTCGACGCTGCGAATCGGTGGCCTCGGGCGTGTCGCGAAGCGCGACCTTCAGGTGATCCACGCGCTCGTTCAGTTCGCCCAGCGCCCGGCTTGCACCCTGCACGGCGCGGCTCAGGTCGGATGCGGCCAGCATCCTGGTTTCATGGTCTTGAAGCGAATCCGGCCGGAACTGTCCGCGGTCGAGCTTGACGACCTCGAACGGCTGCGGTTCGTTGAGCGCGGCGAGTTCGCCGCGAACGCGCTTGAACAGCTGGACGTTGTACGTCCCGGGCGAGACCAGCACGCCTTGCGGCTCTGAATCCCACGGGGCCCGGAACCCGCCGGAAGACAGGTCGACCGGATCCGGGGCGGGATGACGCAGATCCCAGGCCACGCGGTGCAGGCCCTTGGCGTGCGGACCGGCGATTCTTCGAACCACCTGGCCGTCGTCGGCGGTAATTTCCAGGATCAGAAGCGGCGGATCCTCGCGCGACTCGTCCCTCAAACGCTCCCAGGCCGGGTACGGGTTGTCGCCGTAGGCCTCCCGACGCTTGCGCTCGGCTTCCCGTCTCTCGTCGGCCAGCGTCTGGTAGCCGTCGCGCAGGTAGTAGGTGAACACGGCGCCGTAAGGCGGATTATCGGCGGTGAAATAGGTTTCGCCCTGGAAACCCTTGGGGCCGAAGCCCCAGACGTCGTCCTCGACGTACAGCCACGGGTCGCGAATCGGGAACAGTGTCGCCTCGGCCTCGAGCACTTCGGCGGCCGGCGTGCGCAGCGCCCGGTAGTCGTCGAGGATGCGGATGCCGCGACCGAAGGTGGCGATGACCAGGTCGTTTTCCCGGCGCTGTATCTCGAGGTCGCGCACGGCGATCGTCGGCATGCCGGCCGACAGCTCGCTCCAGTGCTCGCCGCCGTCCTGGGTGAACCAGGCGCCGAACTCGGTGCCGACGAACAGCAGGTCGGGATCAACGTGGTCCTGGACGATGGTGTGCACGGGGCCGCGTTCCGGCAGGTTCCCGGAAATCGAGCGCCACGACTTGCCGCGGTTCGTGCTGCGATAGACGTGGGGCCTGTAATCGCCACGTTTGTGGTTGTCGAAGGTCGCGAACACGACATCGGCGTCGTGCAGCGAGGCCTGGACGTCGCTGACGTAGGTCATGTCGGGCACCTGGCCGAACTCGGCCTGCCGGCGCCAGTCCCCGCCGTCGTTCTCGGTGACCTGGATCAGGCCGTCATCGGTGCCGGCATAGATCAGGCCTTCGACCAGAGGACTCTCCGACAGCGAGATGATCGAGCCGTACATCGACGTCGAATCGTTCTTGGCAATGGAGTCGATACTCCAGACCCGACCCATGACTTCCAGCTGATTACGGTCAAGATCGCGCGTCAGGTCGGGGCTGAACGCACGCCAGCTGTCGCCGCCGTCGTCGGAACGGAAAATTCTTTCGGCCGCGTAATAAAGGCGTTTGGGTGCATGCGGACTGATGATGAACGCCGAATTCCAGTTCCACTTGTAGTTGTCTTCGTCCGGCCCGGGCATCGGCGTGATCAACACGCGCTCGACGCTTTGCCGGTCGAACCTCGCCAGCATTCCGTACTGCAGTTGCGAATAGACGATGTCGGGGTTGTTCGGATCGATCTGCGGCTTGAACCCGTCTCCGCCCAGGGTCACGAACCAGTCGCTGTTGACGATGCCCTGGGTCTTGGTGGTGCGCGAGGGCGCGCCCAGCGTTGCGTTGTCCTGGGTGCCGCCGTAGACGTTGTAGAACGGCTCGGCGTTATCGGGGGTTGCGCGGTAGAACTGGGTGATCGGCAGGTTCTCGACGTGGCGCCAGTTGGCCCCCCGGTCGAAACTGTCGTAGATTCCGCCGTCGTTGCCGGTGATCAGGTGGTCCGGATTGTCCGGATTGATCCACAACGCATGCTCGTCCACGTGCTTGTGGGCGCTTCCGACCATCTCCCAGGTCGCACCGCCGTCGTTGGTGACGTGCAGGAAGGTGTCCATCGAGTAGACGCGATCCGGATCGGTCGGGTCGGCGATCAGCTCGTTGTAGTACTGCGGGCTGCCGGCGACATAGCTCGAGCGCTTTTCCCAGCTCGCACCGAAGTCCGTCGAGCGGTATACGCCCTCGCCTTCATCGTCGGTCTCGATGATCGCGTAGACGGTGTCGGGGCGCGACGGTGCGAACGCCAATCCAATCCGCCCCATGTCCTCGGCCGGAAGCCCGGCGGTGATCTCGGTCCAGGTCTCGCCGCCGTCCGTGGAGCGGTGAACGCCGCTGCCGGGCCCGCCGTTGATGAGCGTCCAGACGTGACGGCGGCGCTGCCAGGTCGAGGCCAGGAGCAGGTCGGGGTTTTCGGGATGCAGTAGCACCTCGTTGGCCCCGGTGTGCTCGTCGATGTTCAGTACGCGTTTCCAGTTGTCGCCGCCATCGATGCTCTTGTAGACGCCGCGCTCGCCGCCGGCGCTCCACAGCGGTCCCTGGGCGGCGACGTAAACGACGTTCGAATCGCGCGGATCGATCACGACACTGCCGATGTGTCCGGAGGTCTCCAGCCCTTTCTTGCGCCAGGACTTGCCCCCGTCGACGGACTTGTAGACGCCGTCTCCGAAGCCCACCGAGCGCTGCGCGTTGTTCTCGCCGGTCCCGACCCACACGGTTTCGGGATTGTTCGGGTCCAGTTCCACCACCCCGATGGCATACGAGCCCTGGTCGTCGAAGATCGGCGTCCAGGTGATCCCGCCGTTGGTGGTCTTCCAGACCCCGCCCGAGGCCACGGCGACGTAGAACGTCTGCCAGCCGTCCGGATGCATGGCGAAGTCGCTTATCCGCCCTGACGTGACCGCCGGGCCGATGTCACGCACCGCGAGGCCGGAAAATACGCTCGCGGCGCTGTTGTCGTCGGCTTGCGCGGCAAGCGGACCGCAGCAGGCCCATGATGCGAGAAGCGCGACGGCGGCGCCCGGCCAAAGCGAATGTCGTGAGAAAGGCATCGTCGATGTGGCTCCATTTGGATTCGGTGTCGCTGCATACTACACGCGCAGGTCCGCGGATTCACCTGCTGCACCTCCCACAAAGCGAACAGACCATCCAGTGACGCCAGCGCACCCAGTCGGCCTGCCGAATCGAAATTTCATCCCGGCGCTTCATGCGCTGCGGGGAATTGCGGCCATGGGCGTGCTGCTTTTTCACTGGAACGCATTCTTTCCCGACCTCAATCTTGCCTTTCGCGGCGTCGAGTGGGCCGGCTTCCACTGGCAGCCGTTTCGCCCGGTCAATTTCGGCTGGCTGGGCGTGCCGCTCTTCTTCGTGCTTTCCGGCTACCTGCTGGGCGGCAAGCTGCTCGAACAGCCGCTCGATTCAGGAACGCTGTCGCGCTACTGGAGCCGCAGGTTCCTGCGCATTTATCCGGCCGCGTGGCTCCAACTGCCGGCGCTGCTGCTGATCGCATGGTGGCTTCCGGAACTGATGCGGCTGCCAGACTGGGCCGATCTGGTTCGAAACGCCACGCTGTGGATTCATCTGCCGCCGTGGATGACCCGGCCGCTCAACGGGGTCTGGTGGACGCTGCCGGTGGAGTTGATGTTCTACATCGTGCTGCCCGGCATCGTGCTGTTGAGCCGGCGAATCGGCATGCCGATGGTGCTGCTGATGGCCTTCGCGGTCACGGTGGCATGGCGGGTCGGGGTGATCAATCATTACGGCGAGGCCGGTTACGGCGGACGCGAATTCATCACAAGCGCCCTGCCCGGTTCGCTTGCGTCTTTCGTGCTCGGTCTGGCGTTGAACGTCCTGCCCAAGCGCCTGAACCAGCGCCAGACGCTCGTGACGCTGGGCTTGCTGGTGATCGCCTGGCTGCTGTTGACCGAGTGGCTGGTGGACAACCTGGCGACTTACTGGAACGGGAGCTGGATCTTCGTGGTCTGGGATCCGGCCATGTACACGGTGATCGCGGCGCTGGTGTTCGTCGTGCTGCACGGAGACCGGATTGCACAGGCGCTTTCGGCGCGCTGGCTGATCTGGCTGGGCGAAATCAGCTTCGGGCTGTACCTGTGGCATTTCCCGGTCGTGCAGGTGCTCGACCACCTGTTCGGCACCCGGCTGGAATCGCCGACAGGCAGCGTCCTGGCGCTTGTCGTCTGCCTGGGCGCGACGATACCGCTGGCCGCCGTCAGCTACTACCTGGTCGAGCGTCCCGTGATGGGCTGGGGCAAGCGTGCGTTCGCAGCCGCGCCATCGTCGCGTCCTTCTCGCGCCACAGGTCGTTGATCCACTGCTGGAAGCGCTCGCGATAATCGGCATCGCTGGTGTAATCACCCCCCTTGGGCGCCGCCGACAGCGGCAGGGTGCGCACCGAGACACGGATTTCCCTGACCTTGTTGGCGAACAGGTCGGGCAGCCCCGGGGCGGGGCCGCAGTAACTTATCGTCACGTCGACCAGCGTATCGATCGTGTCGCCCATCGCGTCGAGCACGAATGCGACGCCGCCGGCGCGCGGCTTGAGCAGATGCCGATATGGAGAATCCTGGGCGGCGTGCTTGGCCGGCGTGAAGCGCGTCCCTTCGACGAAGTTCATCACCGACACCGGAATGTCGGCAAATTTTCGGCAGGCGCGCCGCGTCGCGTCGATATCGCGGCCGGCCAGCTCGGGTCGCTTCGCCAGCGTCGCCTTCGAATAGCGTTTCATGAACGGGAAATCAAGCGCCCACCAGGCCAGCCCAAGCAGGGGCACCCAGATCAACTGGCTCTTGAGAAAGAACCGAAGAAGCGGAAGCCGGCGATTGAAAAGCTTCTGCAGTACCGGGATATCGACCCAGCTCTGGTGGTTGCTGATCACCAGGTAGTTGCCTTCCATCCCGGCCTCCGGCATGCCCTCGACCACGATCCGGGTATCGGTGAGGTGATCGATCATCCAGCTGTTCAGCCCGATCCAGCTCTCGGCCAGCCGCATCAACAAATAGTCGCACCAGCGCCTGACCGGGGCGATCCTGACCACGGCCTTGGCCAGCGCGACAACCAGCAGCGGGAGGACATGAAATGCCGTACTTATTCCGATGAGAATGGTGGCAAGCAGGGATCGCACGAATCGAATCGCTTTTGGCATCATTCGCACATTTTCGCATGGATGGGGGACCGTTATAATCGCTGCACTGACGTCAAGCGAGTGCGATCGACATGCAGGCTGAGGCCGAACAGGGACCGGATGCGGAGCGAGCGCGAATAGACGCCCTTGTCGAAGCTGCGCGCGAATTCGGCCAACGTGGCTGGACGCCGGCGACCAGCGGCAATTATTCCGTTCGGCTGGACGACGGCGGCATCCTGGTGACACGATCCGGCGCCGACAAGCGCAAGCTCCAGCGCGCCGACCTGATGCGCCTGGACGCGGAAGGCAGACCGCAGGAAGACGCCCGTCCTTCGGCCGAAACGCTGCTGCACGTTCAGATCTATCGCCGCGATCCGAGTGCGCAGGCCGTGCTTCACGTGCATTCTCCGGCTGCCACGGTAATGTCTCGACGATCGATTGCTGCCGGTAAGCTCCGGCTCGAAAACTACGAGCTGCTCAAGGCGCTGCGCGGCATCGATACGCACGCCGCGGCTGTGGAATTGCCGATCGTGGCCAACGACCAGGACATGACCCGGCTCGCGGCGGCCGTCCAACCGTGGCTGGAACGCCCGGGCGCCCTGCCGGCCTACCTGATCGAAGGCCATGGTATCTATACCTGGGGCTCGAGCGTGGCCGAAGCGGCACGCCACCTCGAAGCACTGGATTTCATTCTCGAATGCGAACTTCTGGAGACACGATGAGCCGACTCAGGATTCTTGCCGATGACAGCCCCGAGGTTGCGATCCTCGAAACGTCCGATCGCGACGAAATAACGCGCGAGCTCGAAAGGGCCGGCGTGCGATTCGAATACTGGCACGCCGCGGCACATGTCGCGCCTGGCGATACCGCCGAAAGCATCCTCGAGGCTTATGCCGACGACATTGACAGGCTCAGGCGCGAAGAGGGCTACCAGGCCGTCGACGTGGTCAGCATGTGGCCCGACCATCCGGATCGTGATGCCGCGCGCAAGAAGTTTCTCGACGAGCATACGCACGCCGAGGACGAGGTGCGGTTCTTCGTCGACGGCCGCGGACTGTTCAGTCTTCACATCGACGGGCGCGTCTACGAGGTGCTGTGCGAGCGCGGCGACCTGATCGGCGTGCCGGCCGATACCACCCACTGGTTCGACATGGGCCCCCGGCCCGAATTCACGGCGATCCGCCTGTTCAACAACCCCGAAGGCTGGGTAGCCCGATTCACCGGCAGCGACATCGCGGACCGATTCGGCCGGCTCGAATCCTGATGGCCGGCGCGGCGCTGCTGGACATCGAAGGCACCATCGCCGACATCGCGTTCGTCAAGCACGTGCTGTTTCCCTACGCCAGGCGCGCCCTGCCCGGCTTCATCCAGGCGCACGCCGACGAACCGGAAGTGGCAGCCGAGATTGCCGCCGCAGCCGAGCTTGCCGGTATTTCGCCCGATGACCGCGAGGGCGTGGTGGCCGCGCTGGTCGGCTGGATCGACGCCGACCGCAAGGCCACACCGCTCAAGGCATTGCAGGGCATGGTCTGGAAGACCGGCTACGCCGAAGGCGACTTCACCGCCCATCTTTATCCCGACGCCTACGACTGGCTCGAACGGGCCCACGCGAACGGCGTTTCGCTCAACGTCTATTCATCCGGCTCGATCGCCGCGCAGAGGCTGTACTTCGGCCACTCCGACTACGGCGATATCGGGCACTGGTTCGACGGCTTCTTCGATACGACGAGCGGGCCCAAGAAAGAGGCTGGCTCGTACCGCTCGATCGCGACCTCGATGAAGCGCTCGCCGGAGGCCGTCGTGTTCTATTCCGATATAGAGGCCGAGCTGGACGCCGCGGCCGAGGCCGGCATGCAGACCATCCAGATCGTCAGACCCGGCACCGAACCGGCTCCAGGCCACAAGCGTTATCCCGACTTTTCATCGATTCCGGTCGATCCATCATGAATCCAGCCGACCGCCTGGCCGGACAATCCCGGCTGCCGAACGTCAAGACCACGATTTTCGCCGTGATGTCGCAGATGGCCGCCCGCCACGGCGCAATCAACCTGTCTCAGGGTTTTCCCGACTTCGAGTGCCCGGCCCGCCTGCGCCAACTGGCGGCCGAGGCCATGGCGGCCGGACACAACCAGTACGCCCCCATGCCGGGGCTGCCCGCGCTCAGGGAGCGGATTGCCGAGAAGGTCGGTGACATGTACGGGGCCGGGGTCGACATGGACACCGAAATCACGGTGACCTCGGGCGCCACGGAAGCGTTGTTCGTCGCGATCCAGACGGTCGTGCGGCCGGGAGACGAGGTGATCGTCTTCGATCCGGCCTACGACAGCTACCAGCCGGCCGTCGAGCTGGCCGGCGGACGCTGCGTGCACCTGCCGCTGGGCGCGCCCGACTACGCCATCGACTTCGACGCTCTGGCCGACGCCGTCGGCCCGAACACGCGGCTCGTCATCGTCAACTCGCCGCACAATCCCAGCGGCTCGGCACTGAGTCCGGCCGATCTCGAGCGTCTCGAGCAGGTCCTCGCCCGGAGCGACGCCTTCGTTCTTTCGGACGAAGTCTACGAACATATCGTTTTCGACGGCCTGGCCCACCAGAGCCTACTTCGTTCCGAATCGTTGCGCGCCAGGAGCTTTGTCGTTTCTTCGTTCGGCAAGACCTATCACACGACCGGCTGGAAGGTTGGCTACTGCATTGCGCCGCCCACGATGACATCCGAATTTCGCAAGATTCATCAATATGTTACGTTCAGTATCTCGACACCTATGCAGCATGCGATCGCGCAGTTCATGGCCGATCCGTCGTTTCATCTCGAACTGCCTGATTTCTACCAGGCAAAGCGCGACCATTTCCGGGGCGCGCTTGACGACACCGCCTGGGATCTGATGCCGTGTCGGGGAACCTATTTCCAGCTCCTGGGATATCGGCGAATCGGCAACCTGCCCGATGTCGAAATGGCGGAATGGCTGACGCGCGAGGTCGGCGTGGCCTGCATCCCGGTTTCGGTCTTCAATGCCGACGGCAACGACGAGTCCATCCTGCGCTTCTGCTTCGCCAAGGGCGACCGGACCCTGGATGCGGCCGCCGAAAAGCTCCGCGCGGTCGGGAAGGAGCTGCACCCCCCGGATCGAACTTGCCGATGAAGCCGCGCCTCGGGCGCGGGTACAATGCCCTATCGCATTCGATGGCTGCCCGATACGCTGCATGACACGGAAAACCCTTCCCGACATGTCGACCGACGCCGACACGCTGTTGTCGCAGGATGCCAGTCCTTCGGCGGCCCACGGCAATGCGTGCCTGGTGGTGATCCGAGGCGCCCGGCTCGGGACCCGGGTGCCGCTGGACAACGCGCAGATCACCATCGGGCGTGATTCCAGCTGCGATTTCCAGATTTCCGAGCGCAACGTGTCGCGCACGCATTGCCGAATTACGCGTCACTCCGAGGCCTTCTGGCTGGAAGATCTGGGCTCGACCAACCGGACCATGCTCAACGGCAACGCCGTGGAGCAGGCGCCGCTTTCCGACGGCGACCAGGTGCGCGTAGGCAGCACAGTGCTCAAGTTCATCGGACCGGGCAACATCGAGGCCGACTATCACCTGGAGCTGCACGAAAACGCGGTTCGAGACGCGCTGACCGGCCTCTACAATCGCCGCCAGCTGATCGGCGTGCTGGAGCACGAGATCCGAAAGCGGCGTGGCCGCATCGGGCAGCCGCTTGCGCTGGCGCTGCTCGACATCGATCATTTCAAGCAGATCAACGACGAGCTCGGCCACCTCGGTGGCGACAGCGCGCTGAGGCAGCTGACCGCCGTGCTGTCGGACCACGTCCGGCCGCGCAATATTCTTGCCCGAATCGGTGGTGAGGAATTTGCGTTGCTGATGCCCGAAACCGAGTTGGAGGATGCGCGGCAGCACCTCGATCGGATTCGCGAGGCGGTTGCAGATTACAGTTTCGAAATCGAAGGTCAGCGGCGCAGGCTCACCATTTCGATCGGCGTTGTCGCCTGGGTGCCCGAGATGCAGGGCACCAGCGATTTTCTGCGCGCCGCCGACGAGTTTCTTTACCGCGCCAAGAGGACTGGCAGAAACCGCATATGCTGAGGCGCAGGGCGAAGGACGCGAATGATGGCCGGACATGTGGCCTGGCCGCCGGCATTTGCCTGCTTTTCCTTGCGTTGCTCCATGCCCAGGGTGCGCGCGCCGGAGAACCCGCGTTCGACCAGGTCGCGCGCGCATTCGCAGAACGATTCGAGCTTGAACTTGCAGCTCGCGACGTGCCGGGCGGCGCCTTCGCGATCGTTCACCGCGGACAGATCCTCCGGCTGGGCACTTTCGGCCATACCGAACGAGGCGGTGCCCGGCCGATCGACGCCAATACTCGATTCCGCATTGCCTCGCTTTCCAAGGGTTTTTCGGGCGTTCTTGCGGCCACGCTCGCCGCGGAGAAACGGTTTTCGATGGCCCAGCCGGTCTCGGCGTTCACACCCTCTTTCCGGATCAAGACCGAAGCGCGACCGCTGACCATCGAGGACGTGCTCGGCCAGCGCTCGGGCTATGTCCGCAACGCTTACGACAACCTGCTCGAGGCCGGCATCAGCCGGGAGGAGATACTCCCGCGCTTCAGCACCCTGGAGCCGCTGTGCGCACCCGGCAGCTGCTACAGCTACCAGAACAACGTCTTCAGCCTGGTCGAGGACGTGATCGGCAAGAGCGCCGGGCAGCCCTATGCCCTGGCGCTGCAGGAACGAATCTTCGAACCCCTGGGCATGGTCGGGGCCTCGGTGGGGTATCACGCGTTCATCAGCGCCGAGAATCATGCCCTGCCCCACCTGAAGACGCGCAGTGGATGGCGGGAATCCAGGCCACGAACGACCTATTACCAGGTCCCGTCGGCAGCCGGGATCAACGCCGGGATCATCGACATGGCGCAATGGGTGTCGGCGCTGCTCGGACACAGGCCAAACGTCGTCTCCGCCGCGGTGGTCGAAGAAGTGCTTACGCCCAGGATCAGGACGGCCAATGAACTGGCGAACCGAAATTGGCGGGGTCTTGTACAGGACGCCTGGTACGGACTCGGCTGGCGGATCTACCAGTTGCCCGAGGCCAGGCTGGCGCTGCACGGCGGCTGGGTGGCCGGTTACCGCGCCGAGATCGCATTCTCGCGCGAGCTCGACCTCGGAATCGTGATCCTGAGCAATGCCGAGACGCGTGCGGTCGGCGAACTCAACCGGCAGTTCTGGGACCTTGCGCTGGATGCCGTTCGCCTGGCCGCCTCGACCCCGGAGAGCGCCGTAGCGGCCGGGCGATCGGCCGGCGCCGGCGGTCAGTCCGGGTCCGGCACTCGCTGAATTCCCCTCAGGCCTGCAGACGCCGCCGGCAAGCCGCAAGGGCTTCGCTGCAGATCCACAGCTGCAGTTCGATGGACTCGACCGGGTGGCCCGCTCTACCCGATCGTGCGGCATGCCTGGCCCGCTTGAGGGCTTCCGAATGTTTTTCGACGATATTCCGCAATCTCAGCTGCGCAACCCGCAGGAAATCGAAGTCATCGAGCCCGTCGATCGGAACACCGCTCGAGCCCTCCACCTGAGCGCCGTTGCCGAGAATGCGGCAGACCAGTTCACGTTCGGCACCGGAAAGCAATTCAAGTGCCTCGCGCCGGCGGTTTCGACTTGCCAAGAACGTTCTCCGAATTTCCAGTCATGGCATGATACCGGCATGGGGAACGCTCAAAATCGTCCAGGCACGGCTCGGTTCCAGCGTATCCCCCTGGGCAGACCCTGGTGCGAGGCGATACGCCTCGACGATGGGCGCAAGCTCATCGCCCGCCCGATTCTGTGCGGCGACGCCGAGACGCTTCGCCGTAGCTTCGGTGATTTGACACCCGAAGAGATACGCTTTAGATTTCTGCATCCAATCACTGAACTGACGCCTGCCCACGCTCGCGAGCTGACCCATGTCGATCGAGCCCGAGCGTTTGCCCTGGCGCTCGTC
>MDTG01417720.1_pt1 | contig 11094 bp, 8 predicted proteins | sample 811421 | NCBI WGS metagenome assembly MDTG01 (sample SAMN05326645, study PRJNA326480) | marine metagenome | isolation source: seawater | place: Pacific Ocean: South East | collected 2011
ACTGGTCATTATTGCTCTCAGTGGGTCTTATGCTCCTTCTAGGGATTGCCTGCGGCATTACCCACGCAGAAAAATTAAAGCGCGAATTCAATCTGGAGCTTTACACTTTACTTATTCTTTCTGTCGCCTTTGGTAGCGCCGTTGTGGAAGGCGGCCACGCGAGCTTCTTTATCGAACAATTCACCCTGCCCGCTGATGCCTCCGCAGGTATTGTGGTATTGTTCCTTCTGACCCTGTTATTGACTAATTTTATGACCAATGTCTCCGCTGTCGCCATCGCTTTCCCGATCGCCGCAGCGATGATGCAACATTACCAGCTAGGACATCTAGAAGTATTCCTCCCTGTAGCCTTTGGCGCTAGCGGAAGTTTCCTCACCCCCTCGAGCTACCAAACGCACCTCATGATCATGGGCCCGGGTAATTATTCCAACAAAGATTTTTTACAATTGGGGTTACCTGTTTTGCTAGTGTACAGCGCTGCAGCGTTGTGGGCGTTACTGTAAATAAAATTCGTAAGCATGCTATTCATCGCCTTCAAGAATTCCTCACATTCAGCTTTATGAATGGGATTGAATTCTTCCAATTGCAACAACTCTTGCGCTAGCGCGTAACCCGTATCAAAATAAATGCTCTGGGCATACACATTTACATAACCACAACGACAGAATAATTAGACCACACTTTCTCATGAATCATAAGCTTATTGCAGAAAGATAACGAACTGTGATTAGGAATTAGTCCACGGAAATCGGATTTTTACTGGACCAAATCAATATAATGAAACGAATTCTAGTTACCGGAGGCCTCGGATATATTGGCTCACACACTTGTGTCGCACTTATAGAAGCCGGCTACCATCCCGTTGTTGTGGATAATCTTCGCAATACTCGAAGAGAAACAAAAAAAGCCGTAGAAGAAATCACAAGTCAATCCCTTGAATTCTTTGAGTTAGATGCTAAGAACGCAGTGGAAGTAGCCGAAAAAATTGGTCATATAGATGGAACAATTCATTTCGCTGCCCTAAAAAGCGTTGGTGAATCCATTCAAAAACCAATGGAATACTACTCCGAAAACTTAGAATCACTTTTAAGTATCATCAAGGTGTCCTCAACTCGGGGAGCCAAGAGTTTTATTTTCTCTTCAAGCGCAACCGTATATGGCGAAACGACAGAGGAATGCGTAACGGAAGAAACTCCTTTAGGTATACCACTCAACCCTTATGGCCACACAAAATCTTTAGGGGAACAAATCCTACAGTCTGGAAAACATCCATTTAAAACGATACTCCTGCGTTACTTCAACCCTGTAGGAGCACACCCGAGTGCAAAGATTGGCGAACTGCCTAACGAAATCCCGAATAATTTGGTCCCTTACATCACTCAAACAGCGGCAGGATTAAGAGAAAAACTCACTGTTTTTGGATCAGATTATGATACACGTGACGGTTCTTGTATTCGAGACTTCATCCATGTAGTCGATTTAGCGGAAGCCCACGTTGCTGCCCTGAAGTACTCGGAACTTATGCAGGAAAATGTTGACGTTTTCAACGTTGGTACGGGAGTAGGAAATACGGTACTGGAACTAATAAATACCTTCGAAAAGGTTAATCGTGTCCAATTAAACTATGAAATAGGCCAACGCCGTGATGGTGACATCAAAGCCATTTATACGAATACGTCAAAAATCAACACGACATTGAATTGGAAAAGCAGATTTTCCCTAAAAGATTCCTTGAAACACAGTTGGGAGTGGGAAAAAAATCTTCGCGGTCTGTAACATATACTCAATCAACGATTAGGAATTAGTTCGTAGAAATTGGAAATTAGCGCAACTAATTAAGCAACTACAAAACATCGTGGCTGAAAAACTCCACATCATTCCACACCAACATTCGATTTCAACACAGGATCGCGAGCGCCAAAATGGCCATAAAGGTCATGTTTTGTGGTTCACGGGTTTAAGTGGAAGTGGAAAGAGTACTGTTGCTTCAGCTGTTGAGCGTGAACTTCACGAAAAAGGCATTCGAACCTTTATCCTTGATGGGGATAATGTCCGGACAGGTCTGAACAGCGATCTTGATTTTAGCACTACCTCCCGAAAGGAAAACATTCGACGCATTGCCCATGTTAGTGCCTTGATGAAAGATGCAGGTCTAGTGGTATTAAGTGCTTTTGTAAGCCCTTACCAAAAGGATCGTGATTTCGTCAGAGTATGCGCAGCAGAAGATTTCTCGGAGATTTTCATTAGCACGCCGCTGGAAGTTTGTGAGCAGCGCGATGTAAAGGGGCTGTATGCGAAGGCGCGGGCAGGTGAGATCAGTAATTTGACAGGAATCAGTGCGCCATTTGAGGCACCGGGGAATCCAGAATTGGACGTTCCCACACAGAAGATGAGTATAGAAGAAGCGGCCGCGATGGTTGTTGCATATATAATACCTAAAATAACAGGTGACGATGAGTAGCTATTCGCTAACACATTTACAAGAGCTCGAGGCAGAGGCCATCTATGTCATAAGAGAAGTCTACGCCCAATTTGATAATCCAGCCATTCTTTTCTCTGGCGGTAAGGACAGCATTGTCGTGGCTCATTTAGCCCGCAAAGCTTTCTTCCCTGCGAAGATTCCGTTCCCGTTCGTACATATAGATACGGGACATAATTTCCCCGAGACGATGGCCTTCAGAAACCAGTTGATAAAAGACCTTGGGGTCCAATTGGTCGTCGGTTCCGTCCAGGAATCCATCGATGAAGGCGCCGTTGTGGAAGAAACTGGAATCAACGCCTCCAGAAACGCCCTTCAAACCACTACCCTGCTCGACACCATCGAGCGCAACAACTTTGACGCGTGTATGGGTGGTGCTAGACGTGATGAAGAGAAAGCCCGTGCAAAAGAACGCTTCTTCTCGCACCGCGATGACTTTGGTCAGTGGGACCCTAAGAACCAGCGTCCAGAACTTTGGAACCTATTCAACGGTAAAAAGCGCATGGGAGAAAACTTCCGCGTGTTCCCTATATCCAACTGGACCGAAATGGACGTATGGCAATACATCCTAAAGGAAAACATCGCCATCCCAGAACTTTACTTTGCCAAAGAGCGCAATGTAATCTGGCGCAACGGTTCATGGCTTCCGGTAAGTGAACACATCACTTTACGCGAAGGCGATACGCCACAAATGAAAATGGTTCGTTTCCGTACCCTAGGTGATATTACCATCACCGGTGGACAGAAAAGCGCTGCAGATACCCTAGAAAAAATCGTTCAGGAAGTCGCCTCTTCGCGTCAGACAGAACGTGGTAACCGTGAAGACGACAAGCGCAGTGAAAGCGCCATGGAAGACCGCAAGCGACAGGGATACTTCTAACCATCAAAGCACAAAAAATCCAGATGGAAAACACATTCGATACCAATTCCTACCTCAATATGGAACTCCTACGCTTCACTACTGCCGGTAGTGTAGACGATGGAAAATCAACATTGATCGGCCGACTCCTTTACGATAGCAAAAGCATCTTCGAGGACCAAGTCGCTCAGATCGAACAAACCTCCGCAAAAAGAGGTCTAGATCACGTCGACCTCAGCCTCTTCACAGACGGTCTTAAGGACGAACGCGAGCAAGGCATCACCATCGATGTAGCCTACCGCTACTTCGCTACACCAAAGCGTAAATTTATCATTGCAGATACGCCAGGACACGTGCAGTACACGCGTAATATGGTAACCGGTGCTTCAACCGCTAACCTTGCCCTCATCCTTGTGGATGCGCGTAAAGGAGTGATCGAACAAACCAAACGCCACACCTTCATTGCTTCACTTTTGCAAATCCCGCACGTCTTTGTTTGTATTAACAAGATGGACCTTGTAGATTACCGCCAAGAAGCCTACGATAGAGTAGTCAAGGAATACACTGACTTTGCTGCAAAACTCAACGTTCAGGACGTCCGATTCATTCCCATGTCAGCCCTCCACGGCGACAATGTCGTCACCCGCAGTGAACACACGACCTGGTACGAAGGGGGAACGCTCCTTCACAACCTGGAAACCGTGCACATCTCCGCAGATTACAACCTGCGCGATTGCCGCTTCCCTGTTCAAACGGTCATCCGTCCCCACACCGACGAATACCATGATTTCAGAGGCTATGCAGGTCGCGTTGCTGGGGGAATCTTCAAAAAAGGAGATAACGTAGTCGCGCTGCCCTCAGGATTAGAAAGCGCCATTTCAGGCATTCACACCCTCACTGGAGAACTGGAGGAAGCCTTTCCTCCTATGTCTGTCACCATCACATTAAAAGATGATATCGACATAAGCCGTGGAGACATGCTCGTGCGAAGTGAAAACCGCCCAGAAGCTCAGCAGGACCTGGACGTGATGCTTTGCTGGCTCGATGCCACTCCTCCTCGTCCACGTGCGAAATATATCCTTAAGCAGACTACCGCTGACGCACGCGCAATGATTACCGAGATCCAGTATAAAATAAACATTAATACGCTCCACAGATTGGAAGATGATAAGGACATTAAAATGAATGATATCGCCCGTGTAAAGATTCGCTCTACCAAGCCCATATTCGCGGACGAATACAATCAAAACCGCGTTACTGGTTCTTTAATCTTAGTAGATGAGGCGACGAATGAGACGGTTGCTGCGGGGATGATTCGATGAACCTTAAGACGAAAGTAAAAGGGTGATAATCAATTGTTATTTTAGCAAGAATTAAGTTCTTTGTAATCCAACCAATAAACAACTTCAAATAAGTAAAGCAACTCAGTACGTACAGTACAAAGCTAAAGATTTGTCATTGGCCGAATGGGGTCGAAAAGAACAATCAAATTAGCCGAGGCAGAGATGCCAGATCTTATGGCGCTCCGTGAATAGAACGGTGCGTACGGCGATACAAAGAAGGTGATTAAGCCACAGGTAGACCTATACAACGTAAACGGCAACAAGATTATCGTATTGGCAGAAGGCCGCTTGGTAAACCTCGGTTGTGCTATAGGTCACCCGTCGTTTGTCATGTCGAACAGCTTTACCAACCAGATATTGGCACAGTTGAAGTTGTGGAACCACGGCGATAAGTACGAGAACAAGGTGTACACGCTTCCTAAGCATTTGGATGAGATGTTAGCAGCACTGACTTGGCTAAGATTGGTGTAGAGCTTGAGACGCTTCGCAAATGCCAAGCGGACTGCATCGATGTAACGGTGGAAGGACCGTAGGCGGAGCATTATCGCTATCAAATATTGAAGTGGATGAAGGCTTACTATAGACTTTACTAAAAATGAAGGTGTAGATTTACTGAAAGGTAAGTCTACAATAAGAATAACTAAAAAAGCTCATTTTCTTTCATTATGATAGGAAGAGAGTCAACGTCTCTTAAGAATATTAGCTCTTCGTCAAATTCAAACAACTTAAACGTCTTGTCGTAGGTGGAATCCCCATCCAACAAACGAAGGATATCTTCCGGAAAATTAATTCCGCCAACAGCAAAACAGGAATTAAATGCAACCATTCTAACATTTATTTCTGTTAGTTTTGGTTTTCCATTTTCATCCTCTTTCAAATCGACAGTAAAAAAACCATGTTTTTTCGCCCCAACTTTATCCATAAGTAACTCCAATGCACCTTTTGATACTTCAAAAACACTCTCATCATTAATCAATCTACCGAAAGAAGTGTTTCCCGTAATCCCTGACGGCGCTACTTTGGACATTATATAGTTAACGCGTTCTCCGACGGCTGATCTAATGAGATTGCCTTCAAAATACAATAATTTGCATGCCAAGTTCCTACCTGGTAAAAATTCACTTGCCAAGAATTCGGTTACGTCTGGATTGATAGTAATCCAGTTTCTTAATGCATTTATATTCTCAACTTTTAAACTACCTAAACCGCTCGAACCCGATGTACTTCTAATCCAAAAAGGATAGCCTAGCTTATTTTCTATGTTTTTGACATCAATATTATTTGGATCTACCCTTACCGATTTGGGAACTAAATAATGAGATTCTAAATGTTCTGTCATTGTGGCCTTATCAACCAATGCGCTTACTAGATCATGATCTGGAAGTAATATCTTACAAGGCAGTTCTTCAATTACAGACATTCGACTCCATTCTAAAACTTCCAATTCTGGCTGAACGATTGCAACATCAATTTTGTGTTTTAAGATGATATCTTTAATTACCTTCCAGTAATTAGTATCTGTAGCTTTTGGAACTAAATAACAATGCTCAAATAAATCTCCTTGATACAAACCAATAGCATACTTATTAATATCAGTTCCTATTATCTCATAATTTTTGAATGTGCTTAACAATTTTAAGGTTCTTGCAATACTTCGTGGCGTTGGCCCTCCGACTCCTGTAATCAATACTTTCACTCTATATTCTGCATTAAATTAACAACTTTTCTTCTTTTTCCCGATGCTAAGACGGGAATTTCATTCGCATACTCAACGTCTATAACCGCATCATCGCCAAGGTATGTTTTAAACTCATTAATCAAGTCAGTCTCACGATTAAAAACTTTATCAACTATTAACTTAAATTTATATTTCTTCTTGCTTAGTTGAATAAATTGATACTGAATTAATTCAGAATAATTCCACATCCCATTAGTAATTATAAATGATGAAATTAATTCACCTGCTGTGTTATATATCACATCCATTTTTCTCCCCCCGACATCAACTAAATACTCCTTAACACCCTCTTTATCATTGATCACAACTTTAGCTCCTATGTCCCCTGTATCATAACGTATCATTGGCATTCCCGTATTGAAATAATCTGTAATTACAATTCGACCGATTCGACCATTTGGAACCGCGAAATCCACGTCCCAGTCCAAGATTTCCACAAAATAGCTAGATGAATTAATTAGGTATCGATCTGATTGCATCGATATTTGCTGGGCAATAATCCCATTTTCGACATTAGAATAACGGGCATAAACAGGACAATTAAATACTGACTGAATACGCTTCCGGCCGTTTAAATCTATTCCCTCTGACATAGTAATTATTGAACTTACTTTTATCTTAACATCAAGACCACATCTTCTAACGCTGGCAGCAATGATTTCTAGGGCAGAAGCATACCCTAAAAAACTCAAGTTCGCTCTGAAATTAAACTCATTTATCAAGTTAGTTATTCGCTGATCACTTAGATTAAGGACATCGACAGGAATAATGTTTTGTATTGTTTGAACCCAAGGAGACTTATAGTTTATATTATTCCATATTTTTAAATAGGCTAGTGGAGTACCAAAATTAAAGCCACCTAACTCGCCAAACTTTATGGTATCCGCTGAGTTTCTATTTACCTTCAATTTAGACTGATAAACCTTGAATGGAAGACCAGTAGAGCCACTTGTTCGAACCTCTTTAAGTCGTTTAACCTCGAATTCGTCTGAGATATGATCACTTAAGTTGTTTCTCAAGTGCAATTTATTGAGTACCGGTAATTCGCTTAAAGTAACTGACAAATTCTTGTAAAAAGCAACATTGTGTTTAGAATAAGTAATAATCTTTCTCAATCTTGCTTCTTGAAAAGATAAAAACTCCTTAGAATCATAGTTAGCGTATCCGAATGACGATAGATCTTCTAGCTCATTCTGAATAGGACTTCCTTTCATAAAATCTACTAACTTAAAGACAACTCTTCGCATATAAATTATCTATTACGACATATTATAGTTAAAACGAATTTAACCTATCTCTCCTTTGCTCTCAATTCTAAGAATAGTGATTACGGTTTTAAACAAATTGAATATATGTCATCGATCTTTCATCAAAGCACCCAATTCTTGGGTAGACATGAATTCAACGTCCGGCCACCTTTTAACGATTAAAAGAAGAAGTCTCTTGAGTTCGGTAAGCCCATAGAGCCTAATTCTAGAATCTATTTCTCCTGCAAAATTCACTCTATGACTACTAATATTTGCCGGTTTATGATGTCTAAAAGCAATTTCAATCTCTTTCAAGCATCTACCTACATAATCCAGATTTGGGTTTAACAACGGTTCGAATACACAATTTCTAACAAAATAAATTTGTCCTAATTTGTTTCTGCTGCCATTCAAAGCTAATTTATTTGAGTAAACACCCTTACCTTGATGTTCTCTTTTAATAAAATCAGTATCTATGAAATTAACTCCTTCTTCAAACATTGTTGTTTCTAAACAATGATGTTGATGTGATCCAGGAGCATTAAAATGAATTGCTTTTCTACCAAATATTTCTTCGAACAAATCAAGTCCTGAAATTAAAATGTCTTTTTGTTTTTCAAAGTTAGGATGGTTTTCAAAATCAAAGGCTGCAGTATAACCTATGTTCTTGAAAGGTCTTACATGAAACCCTCCGTATGACCTCTCTGCAATACAGGCCAATAATTCCGGATCTTTTCTTCTTAACAATTCATCAAAAAACTCCAAATTAAGGTGCTCTCTACCATGAGATTCAGGTACTAATAAGTTACTATCTATTCCTTCTTTCCAAAGTTTCCAGGGTGATTTGTGGGAAGGCATCTTCTCATAACTTTTTAAAATAGACTCGTATTCATACTTTTCAAATCCATTCTGCTCAATAGCTTCAAAATTTATATTTGCAACATTTGTAAATGCTGTAAAGACTGCATTATTACCATTTTTATCTTTAACACTTTGAAGAGTTTCTAAAAGCGCTTCTATATCTTCTGCAGTTTCAAGTGAATCATAACAATCAAATCTGTTAGAATCAATAGCAAGCCCTTTAGTTTTTAAGTTGTCCCTTGCCGCTTTTGATGCCATCCGAATATTCCCATAATCATCAATAGAAAATACGACAATCTTTCTATTGGTTCTCCAGCCAAAAGCGTTTTTTAAATTAATCAACGTTTTACGCTTACCACTCAGCATTTATCACTATTTTTTAAAAACATTTTGTATTCATCTAACAAAGATTCCCAGATAATCTCTTTTCTAAATTTATCTACTATGATTTTGCGGGCATTCGAAGCAAGAAACTTTCGAGTCTCTCTCTCATCAATCATTTTTTGCATTGCATTATATAAATCTGTTTCATTTTTTGGTTGAATCAGAATTCCATTATGACCATCCGTGATAATTTCGTTACAGCCATTAATATCCGTTGCGATGGACGGCAAAGCCATGGCTCCAGCTTCCATCAGAGCGTTTGGAAAACCTTCTCGATAACTTGGAAAAACAAAAACATCACTCATCAAGTAATAAGGTCGCACATCGTCGAATCTCCCCAGAGCTAATATATCGGGATTGTTCGTGATAGAATTTTCAAGCGCTTTCCCAAGCAATCCATAGTGTTTTTCGAAAGTACCAATTAATAATAATTTGATTTTTGGAACAAAAGAATCTTTCTGTAATTTCTCAAATGCGTTGATTAGTTCTTGAATGCCTTTTTCTTTTGCAATTCTTCCAGTAAAACAAAAAACTATTTCATCCGAAATATTATACTCATTCCTTAATTCTTCTCTTGATTTCAGTTCGGAATTATCTGGATTAAAAATCGAAACATCTACCCCATTCGATGCACCATTGCCAATAACTTTTAATTTATTCGGCTGGCTAAAATTGTTGTCAATGATTATTTTTTTTAAACCATGTGAATTAGGATAAACTTTATGTGCACAAGCAAATGTTATTCTCTCGGTACACCCAATAACCCATTTTTTTAACCCACTCAATCCTACCCAAGGCATACCCGCAACTGTATGCATTCGATTAGGTACACCAGCAAAAAGAGCTGCAATCATTCCAAGTAAACCAGCTTTTGGCGTATGGGTATGAACAAAATCAGGTTTTTCTTTTTTAAAAAAACGATATAATTTGAAAAGCGAAACTAAATCTTTGATTGGTGAAATAGTACGAGCCATTTCAATAGGTTCCATTTGAATTTGTTCTCTCTTCAATACATCTTCAAAATGCTTATTATCGTAACCCGTCACTCCAATCACATCAAAGTATTGGTTCATAAAACCCAACTGTCCTTTAAGTATAATACTCATGGAGACAGGTACGGTGGTAATTCTTATGAGTTTAGGCTTGCTCAATTTTGTTTAAATACCATTTTTGAAAAACAAATAAATTCCATAATTTTCCTTTGTGATTTTCTTTTCCACCCAGATGTTCATCTAAAAGTGTTTTTACTGTTTTATAATTAAAAATTCCTTGACGCTCAATTAATTCTTGCGACAATAAACTTTCAATTTCTATTTTTAATTCATTTCGAAACCATAAATCTACCGGGACTCCAAAACCTTTTTTTCTAAACTTAACCGTCTCAGATGGCAAGACATCTTTAAAAGTTTCTTTGAGAATATATTTTTTATTATTGCCTTTTATTTTAAAATTTACCGGAAGTCGATACGCCATTTCCACAATTTCAGAATCCAAAAACGGTACTCTTGCTTCTAGAGAATTTTTCATGCAAACTCGATCTACCTTCGCCAACATATCTCCTTCAAGTACAAAATGTAAATCGGTGTAAAATCCTTTTTCCAAAGATTCAGTGGATTGATAAGAGTTATATACAGTTTCGATTTCACTTTTTATTTCTTCTTGAAAGTCTTTTTCTAAAAGTGTCATTCTTTCTATATCTGAAAAACCAAGACACATTAAATTATAGTGAATTTCAAATTCAGATTTATCCAAATTACTCAACACTTTTTTTGCTCTTCGTAATATCGAATTTGTCAATCGAGCATGCGGTGTAATCGCTACTGCAGCTTTAACAATTTGTTGAAAAACCTTGGGCGATTTTTTAAACTTAGATATATAATGTTGTCCTAAATATTTTTCGTAACCACCAAATAATTCATCTGCGCAATCACCCGTCAAAACAACGGTTACTTTTTCCCTTGCTAGCTTTGCAACATAATACGATGGCAATGCTGACGAATCTCCGAAAGGCTCATCATAATGCAAAATAATATCGTCTACAACTTCTACCACATCTTTATAGTCTAAAAAATGAACAGTATGATTAGACTTAATTTTATCTGCAATCAGCTTTGCCCGTTCGCTTTCGTCATAAGTTTTTTCTTTAAAACCTATAGAAAAAGTATTAATCGGAGTATCTGAAA
>MDTG01009965.1_pt1 | contig 11093 bp, 8 predicted proteins | sample 811421 | NCBI WGS metagenome assembly MDTG01 (sample SAMN05326645, study PRJNA326480) | marine metagenome | isolation source: seawater | place: Pacific Ocean: South East | collected 2011
GTTAATTGTTTTAGAAAGTACAACTTATCCAGGAAGCACTAAAGAGCTCATATTGCCTTACATTTCTAAAGATAAAAACTTAATTCCCGGAAAAAATATTTGTTTATGTTTTAGTCCAGAAAGAATTGACCCAGGGAATAAAACCTTCAATACCAGTAACACGCCAAAAGTAATTGGAGGCATTACCAAAAAGTGTTCAGAAGTGGGGGAACTATTATATTCTAAGATAATAGGTGAAATAATTGTAGTCAGTTCTACTGAAACAGCTGAAATGGTAAAACTTCTAGAAAATACTTTTAGAGCTATAAATATTGGCTTGGCAAATGAAGTCGCAATTATGTGCGAAAAGTTAGGAGTCAATGCTTGGGAGGTTATTGATGCAGCTGCAACAAAACCATTTGGTTTTATGAAATTTACACCAGGTCCTGGCTTAGGTGGACATTGTATACCAATAGATCCTTACTACTTGTCTTGGAAGTTAAAAACCCTAGATTATGATGCCAGGTTTATAAAACTAGCAGGCGAAATTAACACACAAATGCCGAATCACATAATCGATTTAATTACTGTTAGCCTAAATGAAAAACAAAAAGCTCTAAACGGCAGTAACGTGCTGATAATTGGAGTTGCTTACAAAAAAGATATTGACGATTGCAGAGAGTCTCCGGCTCTTGACATAATTAAACTTTTAGATGATGCTGGGTCCAATGTTCAATATTATGATCCGTATGTATCATCTTTAAATTTTGATAATATTAAATTAAAAAGTCTTAAAAAGCTAGATTCAACAATTCTAAGTGACTTTGATATATGTGTAATAGTTACAGACCACTCTAATATTAATTTTAAAAATATTCTTGACAGCGACATAAATATAATTGACACAAGAAATGTATTTGATTACCATGATAACATAAATGTTAGACTGTTGGGCGAAGGATAAAATAAATCTTTAATTTTTATTTAATTTTTTTTGATTGATGGAATATTCAATTATCATTCCAATTTTTAATGAAAATGAAAAAGTAGATTTTCTTTTAAATGAGCTAGAAAGTTTTAAAGATGTTTTTGAAATCATAATCATTGACGATGGTAGTAACGACGGCGCAACTGAAAAAATATCAATTATTGAAGATATTGTCCTTATTAGAAACAAAATAAACCTAGGTAAAAGTGCGAGTGTTATCAGAGGATTAGATGTAGCTAAAGGAAAATATGTCATATTGTTTGATGGGGATTTAGAGATAAGTACAATTCAAATTAAAAAACTATTTAAAATTCATAAAAAAAATAAAAATCTCATTGTCAAAGGAAATCGTAATTTAAAATCAAATAAAATTACTGTATTTGGGTTAGGTGGGTGCATACTAAATTATTTTTTTAACTTCATAAACAAATCATCATTTAAAGACATATTTTGCTGTTTGATAATAATAGAAAAAAAATTGTTAAAATCTTTTAACATACAAAGTAAAAAATTTGGTTTAGAGACAGAAATTATGACAAATATTGTAAGAAAAAATTTGCAATATATCGAAAAAAAAATAGAATACAAGAGGAGAAGATTTAAAAAAGGAAAGAAATTTAATATTTTTGATGTCTATGAAATATTAAAAATAATGGTTCTCAATAGGATACGTTGATTTTATTTTTCTGGATATATTCCTTTTGGAAATATCATATTTTTAATTGTTAAAAATATTATTTTACAGTCCAATGCAAAAGACTTGTTATTTTCATACCAAAGTTCCATTTCTGCTTTTTGTTGAACAGTATTTTTATCTCTTCCATTGACCTGGGCCCATCCAGTTACTCCTGGAAGAGAATTTATAGTTCCATATACTGTTCTTAGATGGTTCAAATCTTTTTGATTAATTAAAGATGGACGAGGCCCAATGAATTTCATATCACCATTAATTATATTAAATAATTGTGGAAATTCATCTATACTATACTTCCTTAAAAAACTCCCAAGTAGAGTATTATACTTTTTCGGTTCATCTAATAAATGTGTAGCAACATCTTGTGGAGTGCCATTTTTCATTGTCCGAAATTTAAACATTGTGAAAACTGCACCTCCCCTACCCATTCTTGGTTGGTAAAAAAAAATTGGAAGACCATGCATAAGAAAACTTATGAAGCTTACTAAAAATAAAATTGGTGATAAAGTTAAAACCAACAATAGCGCAATTAATTTACTCATTGAACTTTATCTTTAATTATAAAATTTTACTATCATCAAAAAATTTACGAATCAATCATTAAAACTACTCAATGATTTATTAAAAACAAAATCAGGACTTTTTGAATGAGTGATAATAAAATAATGAAAATTTTAATTCCTTGCTGGAAGAATGACCGCTATATATTTCATAGCTAGTTTGAAGATTAAAAAAATCATTTATCCAATATTTAAAAATAGAACTCATCTTGTATGAATTTTGATTTACACCGCTTGGATGATTAGTTTTAATAATGTTCTCATATGAAGAGTATGGATCTAAATTAATATTATTTTCACCAGATAAAAGTTTAGAGTATGAGAAAATTAAATTAGTTTTAATATCCTTATAAAACCTCAAATTAAATGTGTGCTTTATAAAATCACTTCCATTTATGTTACCCAATGTTAAACCTCTAGAGACAAAATTATTCATTCCATACGTATGCTTAAAAGTATATGTACCAACTTTTTCTACAACTAAATCAGCTAATATTTCAAAATTCCTATAATTTCCGATTAGATAGGAAATTTTAGCTGAGAAGCCAGTTAGATTTGACTCACCCTGCTTAATTTCTTCCTCATCAATTGTTAATTCATCAATCAAGTAATTTCCACTAATTCTAAATCTTTTTTTCCAATGATAATCTAAACTAAATTGCCAAACTGCATTTTGTTTGTTACCTTGATAATTTTGTCTATTATTAAATTCAATTTCAGAATGTAATCCTACTGGACTGATCATAGAAATATCTAATGGCCTATTTTCTCCCTGATATATTATAATTTCAGAAAAAGAAAAAATTAAGTTTTTAAAATTTGTTTTTTCAATCGCTCTTCCAACAATGTATCTATTTATAGGACTACTATGGCCTATAGATTCTAAGAATCCGTGAAAATATCTTAATTTATAATCTAGGATATCAAAACCAAATAATAAGTGATCATAGGATGGTGAAAAATCAGTTAGAATGATATTAATATCCTCACCAGCACCCCAAGATTGTCTGCCTCTACCCAATTCAAAAAGAAGCCATTCATTTTGATAACCAACTGAAGCATAATCATATTCCCCAGATTTAAATCCGCCCAACCTCTGTTTAGTTCTTGGTATACCAGTATATCCTAATATTTGATCTCCTGAATTAGCGGCACGAAACTTTGCATCTAAAAAAAAATTCTTTTTAAAACTTATGCGGTTATTTATAAATATATAATAAAAATTATTACCATAAAAAAAACCTAAATCACTATTCATTCTCACTTTAGCTATATTACTAGCTGAATCTTCACTGCCTAAAGTATATCTAATTTGATCAAGAGATGAATTACTATGCCAATTTTTCCCCAAATCATAACTAAACTTAACTGAATCCGCGATTTTATATTCTATTGGAACCTCTTGAGAAAATATAAATCCTATTATAAAAAATTTTAGAAAAACAATTTTAAAAAAAACCCTCTTCATTGAACTAAAAATTTCTCAATTATACTAATAACATTTTTTGAAGACTTACCATCCCATTTATGAGGTATTAAGCTACTTTTTGACTTACCATTTATTAAGCTATTAATTTTTCTAAATGCTTTTTCGGAACTGCTACCTACCAATGTATTCGACCCAATATCAATGGTAATTGGTCGTTCTGTGTTATCTCTTAGAGTATAACATTGAATTCCAAGAAAAGTAGTTTCTTCCTGAATTCCTCCACTATCTGTTATAACAAACTTGGAATTATAAACTAAACTCATAAACTCAATATAAGATAGAGGTTTGGTGGTAATAATTTTGTTAGATAAACTCAAACCTAAGGAATTTATTTTTTCATTAGTACGAGGATGTACAGGAAAAATTAGAGGTACTGATTTTGATAAAGAATTCAGTTCTTTAATTAAATCATATAATTTTTTTTCATTATCAACATTAGATGGCCTATGAAACGTTACCACTCCGTAGTTATTTGATATAAGCTTATAGCTTTTATAGGCACTTTTATTCTTAATCTCAGTCATCATCATAACTAGAGAGTCAATCATAGTATTACCCACAAAATGAATTTTATCTTTATCAAAACCTTCATTTGATAAATTTTCTAAACCACTTTTTTCTGTAACAAATAGGAGCTGACTTAATTTATCTATTAATAATCTATTAATCTCTTCTGGCATTTTATTATCAAATGATCTAAGTCCAGATTCAATGTGAGCTAAGGGAATATGTCTCTTACCTGCAACCAATGCACATGCTAGAGAAGAATTGACATCTCCAGGCACTATAACTAAATCAGGGTCAATGGACTCAACAATCTTGTCAAATTCTTCCATCATAGAAGAGATTTGTACTACGGTATTTGTTCTTTTTGGGTTAAGAAAAAAATCTGGTTCAGGCAATTCCAAATCTTCAAAAAATATTTTAGACATTTCGTAGTCATAATGCTGCCCAGCATGTACAAAAAAAGAATTAAAACTGTTTGTTTTTAATAATCCTTTAACTAAAGACTGCATCTTAATAAAGTTTGGCCTTGTACCAACAACTGAAATGATTTTTTTCATTTAATTATTTTGTAAATATTAGTAACAAATCTAAAAATATAGTCTAAAGTATGAAGCGCAATTACAATTTCCTAAACAGAACTTTAAAAAAAAAGGGAACTAAAGTTAGTTGTCTAGTGAATCTTTGCGGTTCTCTAATTAAACGAAAAGCCCATTCAAGATTATAATTGATAAAAAAATCTGGTGCCCTCTTTAATTTTCCTGCATAAATATCAAAACTTCCTCCCAGCCCCATATAAGTTGCCTTATGAAGGTCCTGCAAATTAATGATTAATTTTTCTTGCAGTGGAGAGCCCATGGCAACAAAAATTATATCTGGTTTGTTCCTTACAATATCATTGTACAATAGTTCGTAGTCTTCATTATCATTAAAATAACCATTCCTATAGTTTATAATTTTTATCCCATTATATTGTTTTTTTATTTTTTTTACTGTTTTCTCTAAAATATTTTGTTTCGCACCAATTAAATAAAAACTCTTATTTAGGTAGTATTTATCAATGATGCTCAGCCATAAATCACAGCCTGCTATTTTTTTTGCATTTTTATATCCTCTTTTTTTTAGTTCCCAAACTGCCCCAAAACCATCAGGATAACCAAAATTTTCATTAATAATACTTTTTTGAGATCTTGATGAATTGATTATTTTTTCAGCATTTACCGCAAATAATATTTTTTTGTTATCAATTGCATGATCAATCAACTCATTTTTGGAATTTGGAATGAAGGTTTTAATGCCATTTATATACTGAAAATCCATTTTTAAACATATCCTAATCTTATTTAATTATTTTTCCAAATTTGCTTGTCTTTATATTGTCTTTAATGATTTTTGATGGATTCCCAGCCACTATGACATTTGGAGGAACATCTTTTGTTACTACTGAACCAGAACCAATGACTACTTCGTCACTTATTTTAATACCCGGCATTATAATTGCATTCGCACCAATGAAGCATTTACATCCAATGTATGTGTTAAGTTTTTTTGAAGTAGAAAAATCGTGAGAAAAAACAATTGCTCCTGATGCAATGTAACTCTCCGAACCAATGTATATTCCTTTGGGATTAGTTTTATCAAGCTTAGCACCAAAAGATATTCTGGCGCTTTTAGAAATATTCATACCATAAAATATTATGTAATATTTTTTTTTTAATTCGATCAATAAATATCTAAAAAATTCTCTAATGTTTTTTATCATCTGTCAAATATTTAATATAATATGAAATGCCGTAAAGCATCCAAGCATTTGGCCATCTTAAATACTCAATTTTATTTTTCCAATATCTATGCATTTGAAAGTAAAAAGAACCATTTTTTTTAAGCATATTATCAAAAGACCAGTTCAACGTCTTTAATATAGACGTATGATTTTCCTCAATTGAATCTGAGTGATATAGTGTTGGAATCATTTGACCAACCGTGTGTAAATCAATAGGATATATTTTATTATCATAGTATTTAGGTATTCCATTAGGTAAAAAAAAATTACTTAACCAATATTTTAATCCAATATTAATGTTTTCTTTAAAATTATCATCATTAAATGTTTTCTGATAAATAGATAAGCATTCAATTTTAAACCCGGTATGAAAATTATCTCGCCACTTGTCTCCGACCTGATCACTATGTCGAAATGCACCACTAAGTAACTGATTATTGCAAGCGGCAACAACGGCATTATGAGCAATTTCTTTTAATGAAATATCATCAGTTAGGCTATAAATAAGAGCTAATGATTTTACTCCAAGTAAGGATGCATTATAAACCGCTCTTTTATCAATTGGAGAATAGGAAAAGACAAAAGATCCATTTTGTTTTTTAATTCTATTTAAATCATTAAGAATGAATTCTTTGGAGGATACAATACAATCATGAATGTGATCATCATCTAATATACCAAAGGCTTTTACTAAAGCGTCTAGCACAAAGGAAGTACAAACTATTGTTGGAGTGAATTTTGGAAGATAAAAAGCTCTCGAATTCCAATCAAATTCATACCCCCAACAAGCACCGGAATAATCATTATTCCTCATCATTATTAAAATATCAGCAAGACGTCTTATTGATTTTCTAAGTTCTCTTAGATTATCTGTAGATTGAATTGATGTATTATAAACGTTGCAGTACGAAGACAGTATTAGAGCAAGCGCTTTAGGATTATGACCTTTTTTTATGCCTACAAAATTTCTGATGTTCAAAGGAAATTTTTTAATAAACTGAGTCCAGGCAATCCTAAAAAAAGGAATTTTTGATATAGGCATCGTTTTGAAAAATTTAGACTTCAAACCATCATATGGGTCATATCCTTTGTAATCGTTTAACTCTATATATGATTTTAAATCATAAAAAATATTATAAACTTTTTCATTTTTTGATTCTACAGTATTTAACATCAGGACATACTGAAATTCATATGTTTAATTGCTCATCTATCGCCAAAGTAACATCCATTCCATGGATTATTTTATCAGTTTCAATTAGCTGCTTGTTTTTAAATTTTATTGCATCTAAAAACTGATTAATTTGATTTTTATAACCCTTCTCCGAAGTCTTATTTGTCGAGCTAGTTTTCTTACCGTTTTTATATAGCGTAAGTTTTTTAAAATCATCAATTACAATTGATTTTTTATCGCCACTTATTTCGATATACTCTTTTGACAAACTATTTGATCCATCAATACAATATATTATAGTAGCTACACTACCATCCTCTAATGATAAATTAATATGCAAGTTATCTCTTTTATTAAAATTGGAGTCATTATTAATTATTGTCATAGTTTTATGATTAACTACTTTTGAATTCGTAATAAACAATATGTAATCAATGAAATGACATATTTCACCAATTATTCTTCCACCTCCTGTCTTCTTATCTTGAAGCCAATGATCATTTGGTAAAAAATCAGCATTTATTCTATATATGATTGATAATGGTCGAATCCTATTTTTTAAGATATCTTTAATTTTTAACGATATTGAGCTAAACCGTCTATTATATCCTACATGAAAAATAGAATTAAATCCATTATCTAAATTTTTTTGAATTTCGTTCAGCTGATTTCTATTTATGGCAATTGGTTTTTCTACATATATATTTTTATTATTTTGAATCGCATTAATGATATAGTTAGAATGAGAATCATGCCTGGAAGTGATGAAAACAGTGTTAATATTTTTACTTTTAAAAATGTTTTGAGATGACGTAGAACATTCTAAAAATCCATATTTTTTCATCATATGATTAGCGGTCATTCCTCTAGTATTACAGACATTTACAAGTTTTATATTTTTCCTTTTCTTTACGTATGGCATTATGTATGTTTGAGCGAAATTTCCTAACCCTATAAATGCGACTTTTATATCATTCTTAATGTTTGGCGTATCATTGAAATTCAAGGATTCATTATAATAGTTAGTACTATCATTATTTTCAATTTTGTTATCATATTCAATGATAATTCCCATAAAATTTTCAGAGGGATTTAATACAAGATTAAATGCTTCATCCGCTTTTTCTATTGGAAATACTTTTGAAGATAAGGCTTTAGGATTTATGCTAGATGCGGACACCAAATCTAAAAAAGATTGCATATTCCTATTTTCTGTCCACCTTACATAGCCGATAGGATAGTCTATACCTTTTTCTTCATAATTCTTATCATATCTACCTGGCCCATATGACCTAGAAAACTTTATTTCCACTTCTTTATCATAAAATGGAGATCTTGGTATATTCAATTCTACCCCACCTACTATAACTAGCACACCTCTATCACGTATTATATCACCAGCTAAAAGGAGTGGCTTATTATTTGGCGATGAGGCAGTAATTATAATTGAATCAGCGCCATATCCTCTAGTAGCATCTAAAATTTTCTCGATTAATCCATCCTCATTAGCATTGAAACCATGATCAATAGACCAACATTCTTTCTTAGGTGCAAAGTTTAAAGCAAAATCACTTATATCAATCCCAATGACTTTACAACCCGATGCTTTTAAAATTTGGCCAGTAAGCTGCCCTACTAATCCTAATCCAATTACAACAACAGTGCCACCTAAGGAAATATTTGCTTGACGAACTCCTTGCATAGCAATAGACCCCAAAGTAGTGTAAGCGGCTGAATGCGAACTAATTCCACTATGAACTTTAGTGATTAGATTTTGAGGGACAAAATTTATATCAGAATGAAGTGCATATCCTCCCCCTCCACATGCGACTAGATCTCCTACTTTATAACCGTTAACATTGCAACCTACTTCTATTATATAACCTGAACACGAGTATCCTAAAGGCATAGGCGCCCCTAAACGATCTTTTACAAGATTATAAGTATTTATAAATCCATGTTTTTTGTAGTGGTTATATACTTTCTCAACCAAATCAGGTCTAAGTTTGGCTTTACCTATAAGAGAAGCTTTAGCAGTTTGAGTTGATAATCGTTCAGTCCCAGTGCTTATAACGCTATGTAAAGTTTTAACTAATACACCATTATCATTACATTGGGGATCTGGAACGTTCATTACCTTCAATTCTCCAGTCCTTGAATTTTGAATCAATTGTTTCATCTTAGCCTTATATTATAATTTGAACTTAATTTTTATCAATGAAAGTATTGAACCAAATTTCTGTCATTAATAATCTAAAAATTAGTTGAGAATGATCTTCTTTTCCTTTATAGTGATTATCTAAAATGAAATTAACTGTCCCTATGTTGAAGATTTCTCTTTCCATTGTTTTTTTTGAAGTTAGTGTATCAAATATCATTTCCTTCAAATCATTTTCAAGCCAGCTTCTTAATGGAGCAGCAAATGGTGCTTTTGGTCTATTTATTATATTACTCTTTAAATACTTTTTTGCAACTTTTTTAATTAGATATTTTTGAATATTATGTTTTATTTTCTGATTATCCGATAATTTAAAAGCAAATTCAACTATTCGCTTGTCAATTAAAGGTGGTCTAGCCTCAATTCCAGCTGCCATACTAGCCTTATCTAAATACTGTAGATTATGATCAGGTAAGTAAATACTCGCATCAGATAAGCATAATTTATTCAAGTAACTATAGTTATGACTATCATAAAAAAGACTATACTCCCTTTGAATATGGTTTAATCTACTATATTCAAAATCTTTATTAAACAATCTAGAATGTAAAGAGGTACTAAGCGATGAGTCTTTTGCAAGGATATGCCTAGTATGATTATCCAAACTAATTAAATAAAAGATTTTCTTAATCCACCGTGTGTATTTCTTTGAAATCAATCTATTTTTAATTGGCAATTTTGATAATATACCAGCTATTCTTTTTGTGGTTTTATTGTTGGTTAGTAGTTTATACTTTTCAATATTATTTAGCACATGATGGATTCTGTAACCAGAAAATATCTCATCGGCTCCTATACCACTAAGCAAAACAGTTATTCCAGAATCTTTGGCAGCTTTAGATATTAAAAATGTATTAATTGCAGCAGGATCAATAGTAAGCTCTTCAAGGTGATAAATTAGCTTTGGTAATAAATCAATTATTTGGGGTTCAATTATTATTTCTTTATGATTGAAATTAAAATAGTTAGCTACTTGTTTTGCATATACACTATCATCAACTATTCCTTGACCTATTAAATCTTTTTCCATGATTCTTATATTAAATGATGTTATAGTTTGTTTTGTATTTTTAGACATAAGCGCAGCTATTAAAGAAGAGTCTATTCCACCACTCAAAAGTACGCCCACTGGAACATCTGATATCATTTGTTTGGATACAGAGTCATTTAAAAGCTCATCAAGTTTCTGTTCATGTTTTTTTGAATTTGATATTTCTGGTTTAAAAGATTTTAACGACCAATATTCCTTTATTTTCAAATTATTGTTCTCAAAGCTCAAGGTATGCCCAGGTAATAATTTTTTTATATTCTTAAATCCTGTATTTGGGGCAGTTTGAAAATGCATGGGAGTGACTATAGCAGAATAATCAGGTTCTGCATAACCAAGTGCACTAATTATTGCTTTTAATTCTGATGCGATGATAATGCTATTATTTTTATGATGATAATAAAATGGCTTAATCCCCATATGATCTCTGGCACAGAAAATATTTCCTGTAGATAAATCATAAATAACAAATGAGAACATTCCATTTAGTTGATGAATTATATTTTCCCCAAATACTTTATATCCATTAATAAGAACTTCAGTGTCAGAACTAGTCCTAAAATTCACACCCTTTTTTATCAATGTATCTTTTAGTTCTAAAAAATTAAAAATTTCTCCATTGAATACAACTGCGGTTTTTCTATCTTCACTCCAAA
>MDTG01224121.1_pt1 | contig 11093 bp, 8 predicted proteins | sample 811421 | NCBI WGS metagenome assembly MDTG01 (sample SAMN05326645, study PRJNA326480) | marine metagenome | isolation source: seawater | place: Pacific Ocean: South East | collected 2011
CCTTTAATTGGTGTCTTATGATTTTTGGTCGTTGGTAGCGGACGGAATATGAATGATTGGTTTATTTTGCAACTGCCTGAATATGGGTCACCGCCAACGAGATTAATATTTTCCATTTCTAGGTCAGCTGGGGAGAGTACCTTGCGAGCAATCATGTTGCCCTCAAGGTTAGTAATATGGTTTTTTAATTCTTCGATAACACGATCAGCATATTGCTCACGGATTGTCTCTGTCCAATTACCATCAACTGGAGGTGAAATTTCACTGCGCGCATCACCAATAATTTTCTTTGGTGTCTCAAGAAGTTGTAGCCAGAGAATCCATTTGCCGTCTGGGGCCCTTGATGGATCAACTGACACTGGTTGAACAACACAAATTGTTGGCTGATCAGCAAGTAAACCTCGTTCTGCTTCGCTGACAGCTTTATTAACAGCGCTAACGCCACCGCAAATATGCATCATTGCAACCTCTGCCATTTCAGGGTCACTCCATTGCGGTTTTGTGTCCATAGCTATATGAATCATCATGCAGCCGCGACCATATTCATAATTACTAGCGGACTGAGTGACAGTTTCCGACACTTGATCCTCAGGTAATAAATTTTGATAAAGCTGGGTCGGTGTAACGTTACAAATCACCCCTTTTTTGACCGAAATTTGTTTACCATTAGCTAGCTTAATGCCCATTGCTCGGCCGTTTAGTACATCGACTTGAGTTACATCGCTTAATGTTTCAAGTTTACCGCCATTCTGCTTAATAATTTTTTGGAAGGCTTTCACAATGTTATCACTACCGCCTTTAACAAGGGGATCACCTGCCTGAGTTAAACTAAAGGTGACGACTTGACCCATAAGTGCAGACATAGTTGTCTCTGGGCCTAAACCGCAGTGAAGGGACATGGGGGCAACAAGGGCATCCATTTCCGGGCTGGCAAAATCAGTATAAACCCAATTACTTGTAGAGTTCAGTAGCGATTTAAAGAATTCTAATAGTCCAGCAGAGCCACGAGTACGCCACTCTCTCAAAATACTTTTAATGGTTCCCCAGGAACGAGTTTCACTCCCTAGCAGCCCAAAAATAAAATTTGAGTTTGCGCCGAATGTTTGGATCATGTTGATATATGCGTGAGCATCTTTTTCGTTGATTTTACCAATGCGCCGCATATTTTCTTCATTGTCAGTCGTAAGAACAATAGATTTGCCGTCAGGTGTCAAAGCACCAGTGGGTGTTTGAGTGAAGCAATACTTCATACCAACTTTGGCAAGATCTTCACTAAGTTCGGCATAGGCCGGCGAAGTTAGAAATTGCACATGGGAAGTTGACATCAAGTCAATGGCGAAACCAGGCGCCATTTCCCGATCAGTTTTAATACAGCCGCCAAGTTGTGCGCTGCGCTCTAACACCAAAACTTTATTTTTATTTTTGGCAAGTATAGAGGCGCAAACAAGCGAATTAAGACCACTACCAACAATAATATAATCATAGTTATGCATCATTCTTCTCGTTTTGTGTAATCTGTTTATTCATTTTGAAACATCAAAGTTGTAGTTAACTCAATAATCAGAAGATAAAATGTCAAACACCTTCCATTAAAAAATTATGCAGTGTAGGCTTCAGCAATTGCTGCGGAATCATACAGCTCGTCGAAAGAAATGACCTTGTCGTTAGCAATTTTCCAGATATGGGCAACGTCAGTTACGTAAGCTTTACCTGTGGCTTTAACTGTGTAGCTTTCATTAATTAATACAACAACAGTATTGCCTTGGGCGACCATACCTTTAACATTAACAAAAACTGGTTCAGTCCCGCCAAGGAATGCTTCGAAAAATTCGCCCACACCGGAATGGCCGTTCCACTCTCCTGCAAAGGGTATCAGGTCGCGAGAACCGTGGTGAGTCCACCTGATGTTTTCATCCAACACTGCCAAAACGCCCTCAACGTTGCCGGTCTCGAAGTTTGCATAAATATTCTCTTGAATAAATTGTGAATAGTCGCTCATGATTTTTCTCTAACTTATGTTAAAAGAGCCAGCTTGGTAGGCTCTTGGATTTTGGGTTGATAACAAACAATCAAAGATTGTTTCTGCGCATCCAGTCGTGAAGAGATCTCCCATAGCCCTCAGGGCTGTCTTCTTGGATGTAGTGAATACCTGTACCAATCCACGCACTTTCGTGATTCTTCAGATTGTTACACATCCACTCGGCATCTTCCGGAGTGTTTACAGCTCCTGGGGTTGCGAATACATGCAGAGTTGGAACGGTTTTATTTTCAGAGCGCAGCCAGTTGTTATATTTCTCGTAGGAGGTCCGAATGTCCGCTGGTTCACCATCAAGAGGTACATCACGCGGCATCTGCAATATAGGTGCGCGTTCTTCAACATTGAAAAAAGGTGCACGGTACATCATCATTTCTTCTTGTGTAATTAAACGATAGATGTGCTCTTGCATAACACGCTCAATAAATAGGTTTTGTTTTATGGCGATAAACTCTCCCATGTCGGAGTGCATAGTACGATACATATCAAGCACACCAGGGCATTCTTTGCCAAAAGCTTCCGTGTCGTCAATCGGGTAGCGAGGAAGCATCAATGCTTCAGAGAAGCAAACTCCTTTAACATTCTCTTCGTGATCAACGATGTACTCCATGGCGTAGTTAAAACCCCAATCATGGATAACAAACGTGATATTCTTTAGATCCAACTTTTCAATGAATTTACGAACAATTTCAACGTGGTTGAAATAGCCATACGCGTGGTCAATAGGCTTGTCGGATTTACCAAAACCGAGTAAATCCATAGAAATACATCGCCCACGATTTTCAACGTGAGGCATGATATTGCGCCACAGGTAGGACCAGGTGGGTGCACCGTGAATGAACAGGATTGGATCGCCACTTAAGTCTCCGCTCTCAACAAAATGAATATGGTTTCCGTCAATTTCAACGAATTGACTTTCATAGTCCCACTCTGGAGACGGGACTGTGGTTTTATGTTCATGGGCTTTTTTCCATTGAACATCAGCATATTGGATCGGCGGTAAAGCATTTCTTGTGCTATCTTTCATTAATTTCCTCATTCTAATTAGACCTGTAAACCTAGTTCATATAAATTTTTTAAAACGCATGTGCTTTGGGTTACAACTGAAAAGTATCAGGTTGAATTAATTGCTCGCTAGACTCGGCTAATTCCGCAAAAAGCGGATAAATTTAATCGAAATATGTTTTGTGAGGCTCAAATTTACTGTTGGTTTTTGTAATTTTTTACAGGATGTAGCTAAATTTTTTGGGATATTTCGGTTTACCAGAGGGGTGTGATTGGTTTAGCGCGTATGGTGCTAAAGGTGAATAATTATAGGTGGCGCTAATTGCAAGTTATTCAGTTTTGTTTGCTGGCGGCGATGATGATTTAGTAAAGAAAATAGTTATTTATAAAACTTTTGCTGTTTTTGAGGGAAGTTCACCAAAGCGTTTCTTGTACTGCATTGAAAACCTGCCCATATGAGCAAAACGCCAGTGCAAGGCAACTTCGGTTACGCTCCTACTGCTGGTTGTGCTCATTAATTCTTCGCGGGCTTTAGATAATCGGACACTCCTCAGGTAGCACATAGGCGAGGTTCCCCGAAAACGTTTAAAGCTGTTATAGAGAGTTCTTTTGCGAACTTGGGAAGCTGCGACTACCATGTCCAGATTAATATCTTCAGATGCGAATTCCTGAATAAATTGTTCAGCTCTACGAACATGTGCAGGGGCTATACTGTGATTTCTGGCACGTAGGTCTTCCGAATAGTTATGCTCTTGAGTGAAAAGTAAGCCAGTAGCCAAAACTTTTTCGAATTCTCTGACGGTGTCATTATTACAATAAATAGATCGCTGTTTTTTTCGCTCAGTTTCCAGATATGTAATGGCGTCCCACCAGGAACTGACAACTTCAATATCCACGTCCATTACAGCCTCAAACTCAACCGGCCGTGGAATAGCTTTCTCTAAAATTGAATTAATACGTGACTCAACCAAGTCTTTTGATATTTTTACAACGCGTTGCTCACAGTTGCCACTAATCAATAATTTTTTTAATTTATGTCCGGGAGAAATAATAAAGCCGCATCCTGGTGTCGACTTAAATTCATTATTTTTCCATTCATAGGTTATGCTGCCGGCGTTCGGAAGGTGAATGGTGTAAAATTCTTCCGGGTCACAAAGTTGCATTTCCGTATCTACACCAAATGATAAATGGTGGATAGACACTTGAGAAACGGGTGTTGATATGATTGCAGCATCTAAATTGGCTGGCTCTTCAACTTCCAGACGAATGGGAGCGAATCTGCTGGAGATTAGCTCTGTCATTTCTTCTCGGCTTTTTATGTTCGCAAGTTGCTCATTGGGATTAGGAGCAAATGAATGTTCATTTGGTTGTGAACTTTTATGATGTAGTTCATTCATCGCTAACCCCCCATGTTTATTTTATGAATAATAGAAGAAATATTTCTTCCGGTTTTTAAAGCACGTAATTTTATATCTGCGATATTTGTTTTTTTATGTTGAGCCGCAACCGATATAAAGGGTTTTATAGTGCTACAAATTTATATCTGTCTATACTTAAACATAGAATATTTTCTTCAGCAAGTGAAGTGAACGATTAAAGTCAAACTGTACTTAAAATGCTTCGGTTATCCTTTTTTTGAAATTTTTTAAATTGAAAATCAATGATCAAATGTAAAAGTTTTTCTTATTCTAAAGCTGTTTGTTTTTTTAAAATAGCACTGTAAAAAAATGCATATTGCATTAAAGAGTGCGTATTCCCTGATATTATCATTGACGTAAAAGCCAAATTTCCAATTCATTTTTTGTAGTTTTCATTATAAACAAATGAATAACTTTAAAGAAGTTTGATGACTGCTCAGCAATGAAAACAGGCTTAATCACAGGTGGGATGAATTTTAATAATGGTAGTACTAGCTGATAGTTTTTTGATGAAGCTAAATATCAGAAATGAATAGTCACATTGCTAAAATACCTGATTGTTTAAGAAGTTTCAGCCAGTAGGTTGAACCCACCTTCTGGCGTATCTTCAAGCCCCCAGCCACCCATTAGGTAGTGGTGAACAATACGAATAGCCATTTGCCCTATATGCTCATTAAAACCTTCCAAGTCCCCATACTCCTCATTCAGTTTGCCGTGAACATAGCCGTACATTGGCTCGTATGCCCAAATGGGAACAAACTCCGCAAAAGCACACTGGCAGGCAACTTGTATCGCTTCGATAAAATTGCAGCCTCTTTCAAATCCGGCACGATTAGTCAGCTCATATCGACCTGGAACGAATTTATTCCAGTCCAGATCTAAAAAGCTACGCATGTTCTTGACGAATTGACAGAAATGATAATCAGGCAAAAATCCGTATTTAGCATTCGCTAAAATAGTATCAGATGAATACAATATTTTTTCAGCAGAAAAATGGACAGTTAAATGACCTGTGCCGTGAGTTGGTCCAGGATTAAGTAGTTTAATGGTTGCACCATCAATAATTAGTTCATTTTCTTTGCCGCTTACGGTGCGTGTGGGGACTGTTTGGCCTTCAGCTCCTCTCAATTTAATAACCTTTGCACACATTTCATCGGCAATAACCTCAGCGTCTTTTGCCAGGTCCTGAGCATATCCAGCATGATCCAGATGGTCATGGGTATATATTATTGTTTTGATGGGCTTATCCGTAACGGTTGTTATTGCCTTAGCATAAGCGCGTGCTTTGCCTGGAGAGCCAAATGTGTCAAAAGCGATTACGCTACTGTCGGCGACAACAAAAACAGCACGAACTTGACCATCAGTGACTGTCCAGATTGTCGGAGATAGTTGTTCGGTTTCCATTGATGGCTCATATGCTAAATAATCCTGAGCTGCTTCAGCAGTGAAGTTTCCTCGATTCTCTTTCATAATAGTGCTCCTTATGTTCTAAAATGGGGTAGTGTTGGGGGCCATATTACCTTCAATACCCCAGCCGCCACTTAGGTATTCTTGCATGTAGCGCGATAGATTCATTGCTGCGTACTCGTAGTACCGAAAGTCATTCGCATGCTTTGGTCCCAATTTTTCACTGGTATAAGAATTCAACTGTTCCCAATTATGTGGGTCTATCCCATCGATAATGGCTTGTTGACCAAAGTCATTAAGGCTGTCCCAGTAATCAAGCACCTCGAGAAACTGCTCGCGCGTTAGTGTCCAAAAGTGCCCCGGAACAAAGATATCCCAATCGAGGCTAAGGAATCGTCGCATGTTAGGTAGATAAGGTTTCAGATGCCAATCAAACAAAGTGCAATAACCTGCGCCTGCGGCAACGGTATCCACCATGAATAATAGTTTGCTTTGTGGGAAATATGCGGCTGAATTGCCATCGCCATGTGTCGGGCCGGGGTAGAGCATCTCAAAGTAAACGTCATCAATAAAATAAGACTTGCGCTCGCCCTTCCATACTTCTGTGCCAGGCAGTTGCCCTTCAGAACCTCTAGCTACAATCACTTTGTTGGCTAATTCGTGCGCAATAATATCAGCGCTTGGAGCCATGTCTGCGGCATAGCCACAATGGTCTAAGTGCTCGTGAGAATAGATAATGGTATGAATTGGCTTCTTAGGGAAAACACGACCAATCGCAGCGGTATAGGCACGTGCCGTACCTGGCGTCATAAAGGTGTCAAAAGCAATGACCCCTTTTTTTCCCTCTACAAAAATAGTTCTATGGGTACCATCTGTGGCGGTCCAGATATTGTCTCGAACAGGGTCATAAGTTATGTCTCGCCAAGCTCCTTGAATTGGAATGTTACCACCATATTGTGCGCCTACTGTAAATATGCCGCAATGTTCGCATGGGGCATGATCATTATTATCAGACATTGAAACCTCCTTAAATTAATTGAACTTTGTGTTATGGAAAACGGCATACCTAAACCGCAAGCCGTCAAGCGGATTTCGCGATTGCCAAACATTTTCAGTTCTGGCTAATAAAAGAATGCGTTCGAAGTTAGTAATTCCAGTTAATAAGGCGAATTTGGCAATAGTGATGTGTGACTTTTGCATAATTAGTGCCTAAATCTCTGCAGTATCGTTAGAGGTGTTTTGGCTTTTACCTCGCCTAAGTGTAAATTTTGCTAATGCAGGAAGTAAGCAAAGTGCCCCAATCATGTTTAACAAAAACATAAAGGTGAGTAATATGCCCATATCTGCTTGGAACTTGATCGGTGACCAGATCCAACTGGCCACGCCGACTGCCATTGTAATACCGGTGAAGAATACTGAGGCACCGGTACTTTCTAACACTTTGAAATATGCCTTTTCTAAGCTCAGACCTTCGTTCAGGTAATAGATTAAGCGGTTATAAATGTATATGCCATAGTCTACACCAATACCTACTCCGAGAGCCATGACAGGAAGGGTAGCTACTTTCACACCGATACCCAGATGAGCCATCAGAGCCTGACAAAGTACGCTTGTCAAAGCAAGAGGAATGATGATGCAGATGGCTGAGGCGATACTGGTAAAAGTAATCACAACCATCATGCTTACAGCCAAGTAGACTAAAATAAGCATCGTGTTTTGCGATGATTCAATGACATCATTTGTTGCGGCTTCGATACCCGCATTTCCGGCAGCCAGCAATAATTTAAAATTATCAGATTGATTTGTGTCTATAAATTCTTGTGCGGAGGCTATGACGGCCTTAAGGGTTTTAGCTTTGTGATCATCAAGAAAAACAATTACAGGCACCATACTACATTCAGCATCCATTAGATTCGAAGGAATATCGCTACTGGTAGCGGTATTTAACATCGCCTGGTTGCGTGAAAGAGAGTGCCATTTAATAGCGCCTTCATTCATGCCCATAATAATTTTTTTGGCAAGGCTGGATATGGAAACAGTTGACTGAACTCCCGGCGTTTCCTCAATATGCCATTGCAAGTCTTCCTGGGTCTTTAAAACCTCGTAGGTGACACAGTTTTCTTTTTCGGTTTTCAGCATTATCACAAAGACATCTGAGGAGCTGGAATAATTAGAAACAATAAAATTATTATCTTGATTGTATCGTGAGTTAGGCCTGAGTTCTGGAGCACCTTTATCAAGGTCACCAATTTTGAGATCCTGTCCATATAAATAACCAAAGACAAAGAGTCCTCCAGCTATGAAAATCATAGCTCTGGCTGCTTTAGGATTGACTAAAATTACCAATTTAGTGAGCGGGCTGGTTTTATTTTGCTCCATAAAACGAATACGACGGGCGATGGTTTTTTGGCTTACCCCAGTATAACTTTTGACAATGGGAAGAAGGAACAAATTGGTAAAAATGATAACCAAAACACCCAGACTGGCTGCAATCGCAAGTTCTTTGATAACGGCAATATCAATCAGGAATAGGGTTAGGAATCCAACCACGTCACTTACGAGCGCAATCATACCTGCAATATAAAGTTGTCTGAAGGCTAGGCGGGCAGAGGTAATCTTATCCTCATTTAACGTTATTTTCACCTGAGCTATGGCATTAATTATTTGTACACCGTGACTGACACCTATTGCAAAGACGAGGAAAGGCACCAGTACAGAGTAAGCATTTAAACCGAAACCAAAGGATGTTAATAATCCTAGTTGCCAAATTACCGCTACAACCGAACATATAATTGGTGCAAGGGTTGAGCTTAAACAGCGGGTATAGGCAAATAACATGAAAGCCGTCACTAGAAGCGCACCTGCAGCAAAGAGGCCAATGGCTAAAATGCCTTCAAAGAGGTCACCAACTTTTTTGGCAAAGCCGATAATATGAATATCGACATTATCATTTTGATACTTACTGCGAATATTCTCAATGTTGTTTGAGAAGGTTTGATAATTCAGCGCTTCGCCAGTATTTGGATCATTATCAAATAAGGGTACATGAATGATTGAAGATTTAAAGTTGTTTGCTACCAGACGACCTACTTGGTCAGAGACCATTACATTTTTTCGCAATTCATTAATGCTTGCCTCGCTACCGTTGTAAGTTGGGGGGATCATCGGTCCACCGTCAAAGCCTAATTCGGTGACCGCTAGCCAACGAACGTTCGGTGTCCAAAGTGATTTCAAACCCTGGCGGTCAACTCCCGGAAGATATAAAAGGTCTTCAGTAATTAATTGTAGAGTCTCTAAGAACTCTTTGGAAAAAATATCGCCTTCCTTTATACTAACCGCTACTTGGATGCTATTAGCTGAATTGTCCAACTTATCTGCGTGAGATATCATATTGGAAATAAATGGATGTGATTGCGGGATCATTTTCTCAAAGCTGGCATCGGGTTTTAGTTTCATCGCCTGAAAACCGAGGGCTATTGTTACGACCGCAAAGACAAATAGAACCAGTAAACGGTTTTTAAATAAAACTTTTTCAATAAGCCCAGGTTTCTTATTTTTAATAGCTAGATCTGAAGTACTCACCGTATTTGTCTCTTTCTGGTTTATAATTTAAGAAAGACTAATCAATATATTGTCTGCTAATGCCGGACATGCCGACTAGAATGATTTCATTATTGTTAATTACAAGTAATGAAGAAATCGGTAGTCGGTTCTCTTGCCTGATTAATGAGAGCGGTTGAGAAAAATTTGCGCCATGAAATATTACACCGTTATCTCCGACTAACAGCAGTCTTCCCTTTTTGGTGATCGCCCCTCCAAAAAAAGTAGACGTTTCTTTAATATTCAGCTTTTGCCATTTGCTGTTAAAGTTATTGCTGACAAATGCGTTACCCCGCAAGCCGTAAACGATGAACTTGTTATTGCTGGTGATGAGACCGCCAAAGAGAGTGCCTTCATAAGGGATATCGATCAGATACCAGTTTTCTCCCCGATCCGGAGAGTGAATTATCAATCCTGCCTCACCTAAGATGGCAATATTCCCTGCCTCGTCAGAGATAATCATGTTGAGATGAAAGCCTTCATCATTTGGAAGGTCATTAGTAATATCCTGCCAGTTTTCCCCAGCATCTGAAGTTTTATAGGCTTGACCAAAACCGCCAATAGCATAACCAATTTGGTCATCAAGAAAGTGTACATCTAGCAGAGGCTCCGCGTTTTGAGCTGGTTCGCTTTTGGCGTCTTTTAAGCCTATGTGTTTGGCTGCCCAGGTTTTACCGTCATCGGTACTTTTAAGTATGACGCTTTGATGACCTACAGCGTATAGATTGCCATTCGGTGATTTAGCCAGCGCTGTTAATAACTGTTGGGTAGGGGACTCGGCTTCTTTCCATGTTCTCCCATGATCGGATGAATGCAGAATATAACCTCGGTCACCAACAGCAAATATTTGATTTTGACTTGCCTCGATATCAAGAATTAGTAACTTGTTTATAGGCACTTCACTCTCAGCGGCCTGTGTGAGACCGCTCAATAAGCAAAAGCTAGCGATTAAAACTATGCTATTTTTTTTTATTTTGTTAAGATTGCTCATCTAGAAAAACCCATAAAGTCATTAGTCATTTATTAGACAAAACAGTATGAGTAATTATAATTCTCTGCTATCCATTTCTTGCAACCTTCAACTACAAATAGCATGTAATAGGATGCTATTTGCTTATTCAATTACCTAAAATAAATGGCCTATCAAATTGAATGTTTCTACAAGAGTTTGTTTAATTCTAAGGTTGTCGGTCTGTGTGGGACGGAGATATAGCAGCCGACTATATTGTCTTGCTTTTGTTTGGCTGTATGTGGAGGATGTAAGCTTAAAGAGTGCTTAGTAATAATATTTTTCATGTCGTAAAAGGTTTCCCTTTTATTTGCTGTTATGAGAGATGAATTTAAATTAGGGTTAAAAAAATGAAAAACTTTTTTTTAATAATAATTTCTTTGAGTCAATTAAGTTTTAGTAATCATAGTGATTATGTCTTTGGCTGGACCCAATTAAATGACCCAGATCTAATGAAACCAAGAGGAGGAACCTCTTCAGGTCCTGATGTTGATTTGGATGAAAATCCAAATCCTTTTTGGAAACAATTACAAAATAATGAATTGACTAAGTTTGAAAAGGATAGATTAGCAATCCTTGCAATGCAGGGTGAGCATAAAGTTAATTTTGATTTTATGGA
>MDTG01275393.1_pt1 | contig 11093 bp, 9 predicted proteins | sample 811421 | NCBI WGS metagenome assembly MDTG01 (sample SAMN05326645, study PRJNA326480) | marine metagenome | isolation source: seawater | place: Pacific Ocean: South East | collected 2011
TATGCATCCGGAAGCATGGCAGTGAATTTCAAAGATTTTGAATATGAAAAAAATAAATCGGATATTCTCGATAATGCAATGGTCATAATAGAATATGAAAATGGAGTTCGCGCTAGCTTTGGGATAGCAATGTTTGCTCCGATGTTTTATGAAGAAATTATTCTTTGTGGAAATCTTGGGCGCTTAAGCGCATCAGAAAATCAAGATTTTCTACCTGGTAAAACACTTAAGTCAAAAATAGAAATTTTTGGCGGCGAAACATACCCATCCCGTAGTATCACTCCAAGCTTTCCTGTTGCTATCGAAGAATCAGGTCATAGTGGAGCAACTTTTTTTGAACATGTTCATTTTGTAGATAATATTGAAAATAATACAAAAAATGGCCCAACTGCAATGGATGCTTTTTGGTCTGTTGTAGTAGGTATTGCAGCCGAAAACTCAGTTGTAAGCGGTAAACCAGTTAAAATAAAAAATCTACTCAAACAAGCTGGACTAGATGAACTTTAAATAATCTTACTTTTTGTAAATATTAACTTCTAGCTGCATCTTCATAAGCAGAGTCAATCTCTAACTCACATTCACGAATTGCATGATCAAGTTTATCAAGCCACTCTGTTCCATATTTTTTTACATACCAATCACGCATACCACTCACTGCATTCTGAAATTGTAGTTTTTCAATTGCAGTGGGCACATATAAAGTTCCACCTGATTCTTCGAACTCACGATACGCTTCAATTTCTCGGCTTCTTATGAGGCCTCGCGTAGCAACTTTTAATTCTTGAAAACCCTCGTAAACAATCCGTTGTAAATCTGATGGAAGTTTCTGCCAGCTAATTTCTGAATACCACCAGATGCCGCCCATATAACTGTGTCTATCCAGCGTTAAATGCTTAATTTGCTCATGCAACTTCATGCTTACAATATCTTGTATGCCATTTTTTGTGCCCTCAACAACACCTGTAGCAAGCGCAGTGTATACCTCTGACCAAGCAATCGGTGTCGGATTACCTCCAAGCTGCCGAACTAATTCTTGCTGAACAGGCGCAGAGATTGTTCGAAACTTTCTACCATTAATATCATTTGGTGAACGAATTTGAATGTCAGTTGAAGCAAAATTTCTCCATCCACCTGTGTTAGAAACAGTCATCAATCTGATCGGGATGTTAGAACTAAGTATCGTATGTCTTAATTCTGATATTAAAGGCCCATCAAACACACATTCGGCTACTGAATCATCTCTAAAAGTATAGGGCAAATCTAAAACCTGACCAGGGCCGAATATACTTCCTAAACTGCCAGCAGATAGAATAAAAGTTTGAAGAACACCAGTTTGCAAACCCTCAATACATTCACGCTCATTTGAACAAAATTGACCAGATGGATAAATTTCTACTTCAACATGGCCATTACTGCGACTCTCAACATATTGTTTGAATACTAATGCACCATCATAGTCTTCATCTTCAGGTGACCCAAGGAATGAAAATCGAATTACGTGTTCAACATCTCTATCAACACTTGATAGAACGGTGCCACTGACTGACGCCACAAAAAGCGCTGTAAATATTGAAAGTAATATTTGTCTCCGTTTCATGAGTTGATCTTAAGCGAAACCAAGCAATCGTGGTAGCGTCATTGATAGTGCTGGAAAGTAAGTTATGATAAATATCAGAATAATTTCAATTGCTAGAAACGGAAGCATCTGTTTTGCAATTTTCTCAACACTCTCCTTTGAAACTGAGGCTGCAACAAATAAGGCAAGTCCCATGGGTGGGGTAGCTAATCCAACAGTCACATTAATGCACATCACCACTGCAAAATGGATTGGATCAATACCCATAGCCACAAAGAGGGGAGCTAATATCGGCCCTAAAATTAAAACTGCAGGACCTGCATCTAAAAACATACCGACTATCAACAAAAATATGTTGGCAAGGAAAAATAGAATGTAAACACTATCGCTTGTTTGCATCATTCCATTCGCAACCATAGTAGCCATGCCAGATACAGTTATAATCCAAGCAAAAACAACTGAAGCACCAACAAGTAGCAAGATAACGCCAGACTGAACTGCTGATTCAATGAAAATAGATGGTAATTCTTTGAGCTTTAATTTGCGTGTAACAAACAAAGTTATAAACATAGCATACAAGACAGCGACAGCAGCAGCTTCTGTTGGGGTGAAGATACCTGAAAGAATGCCGCCTAATAAAATTACCGGTGTAAAGAGTGCAAGTGATGATTCACGAAATGATCTACTTCGCTCTTGCCAAGTGGCTTTGCGTCCTAAAACTGGATAATTGCGCTTTTTCGCAATAAAACTTGTTAATATCATCAGACTAATTGATAACAATAATCCTGGGATAATTCCTGCTGCAAAAAGTCCAGCAACTGAAACATTCATAATAAAAGCATAGAGAATCATAATTCCAGATGGTGGAATGATTGGACCAATAACAGAGGATGCAGCTGTAATGGCAGCAGCGAATGAACGTGAATAACCGTTTTTTTCCATTGCAGGAATAAAAATTTTTCCAAGGGCTGAAGTGTCAGCAACTGCTGAGCCTGAAAGCCCCGCAAAAAGAACAGATGATAAAATATTTACTTGAGCCAGCCCCCCACGAACATGGCCTATCATTGATTGACTAAAACCAACAATTGAGCGAGTTATTCCACCTGCATTCATTAGCTGACCGGCAAGAATAAAAAATGGTAGCGCCATAAGTGGAAAAGAATCCATTCCGCTATATAAGCGCGAGAGTAGAGCTTTGTGAAAAATTTGGTTACCTTCTAGTGATAAACTTAGACCAGGACCAATCAACAAAGAAAATACAATCGGCATGCCTGCAGCCATCAAAAATATACAAATCCAAAAATATGACAAAGCCATAACTACTTCTCGCTCTCAAGATGTTTAGTTGTAGTTACAATTTTTAAGTTTTCTTTTGGGTAAAAAAGACTAAATAAATCACGAACGAGCAACTCAATGCCTACAAAAATCATTGCCAAAAATGTCAGTGGTATTATCATATAAAACCAACCTACCTGTATTGGTAAACTTGCTGCTTGAATCAAAAAGCCTCGATCAACCATTCCATAGCTTTCCAAAAAGAACATGATAATAATCCAGATCACTAATATGTTAAGTACTAAACGCAACGATTGTCGTAAAATTAACGGCAACTCATTCACAAAAATTGAAATATTCACATTGGCGCCATTGCGATAAGCCCATGGTGCAATGAGAAATGCACACCAGACCATCATTGTCTTTGAAACCTCTTCTGTCCAAACTAGCGAGTTATTAAATGCATAGCGGGAAAGGATCTGAACTGTAACAATGAATGTCATTGCAATTAGTAATAAACCTGCAAAATTTCTCATTGTTAAACAAATGCACGAATTTATAGATGACAACCAATTAAGTATTTTTTTTGAAAAGAAGTAAATTACTTTACTCATATCAAGCTAACTGCAGAACCGGAATGTCTAAGCGATGAGCAACTTGCTGTAGAGTATCTGTGTGATCGCCATATGCGAGTGAGTAGTGATGCTCTAACCCTTCTTTCATAATGGTTGAACAAACTTCATCTACTCTTTTATCAAACCTAATTACACCAGAAGTACCTGTAAATGCCATGGGTGCACGAAGCACTTCGGCTCCAGCAATCATAAGTTTTTTCTTGTTCTTTGCTTGTGATAGACGCGCTAAGGTAATGCGACCTGGCTTTAAAGGAAACTGATGAAGAAGTGGCATTTTTCGATTTGTATGAATAGTGGCCTCAGCTTGTACTCTGGGATCACACATTGATATAGGTGCAAGGCCACAATGCCAAAGAACGGCTGTATTATCAGCCTCGTCTATATCCACAAGATCAGCCATCCATGCTGGCTCCTTCACTAGCTCCTGGAGCAATAATGTTGTGACAGAGCCATAAACATCGGCTTCACATGCGCTTGGCACACCAGCTTGACTCATTATTGCCATGGGAGCACAAGCTGCGCACCCATATTCAGTAAATGTTTCGGGCCAACATCTAACAGCTAGGCTATTTGCTTTTTTTTCTTCAACAATATCCTCAAAGGCACAAAGTAAACGAAATGAGCGATCAAGTTGCTCTTGATTCAAATCATCTAAACCAATCAGAGATTTATTAGCTTCAATATAATGTTTTTTAGTACGATCCGACGAAACTAAGTGAGCTCTGGCAAAAACATCTTCAATTTCAGCTTGATTTATTGAAGTACCAGTAAGATCAATTAGCTCACTTGCATTGTATTCGCAAGTATCAAAACCATCTGGGTGTTTTCCTAAAACACTAACAGATGCATTTTTTAGTTTTTTTACAACTCGATCTGCAGTTTTGTTATTTCTGTAATCAATATATTCAGGCAAAACTGTTTTTAAAGTTAACGGATTTATAAGGCTTTTCAATTTCTGCTCAATACCAACTTCAACAGGAGAAGAAAACAACCAACTATAGTCAATATCAGCTTTTCCTAATGCATGAGCAGCTAAATTAACTCCGCAGTATGAATTAAGCCTAAGACGACCACCTTTTCTTGGTTCTGGAACTCCCCAGATTCCGACAGGTGCTTTGCTCTGTCCAGCCATCTTTATGATCATTGCTGCATCTGTAAATGTAATTTGCAAAATTAATAACAGATCAATATCACCTTTTTCATTTATTTTGGTCAATGCAGCTTCAGTTTGCTCATTATCACAACAAAGAATTCGTGGCCCAAAGGTCTCTATATTTGATCTATCAAGTGCCAAGAAAGCTTGATTTTTCATTTCTTCTGCAAACTCCATATCAAATGTTGTTCGAGCCAATGCAATTACACCAAATTTAAGTGACATAATTGTTTCCTGACTTTTCATACCGCCCCAAAAAATTATCAACATTTTCACGAGAAGGGCAACCGGCTCTGCCGTCTCCATTTTGAACTTTCAAAGCCGCTGCAGCTGATGCAAATATGGCAGAATCAATCGTAAGTTTTCCCTCTGCCAAAGCCAATGCAAATGCGCCATGCCAGACATCACCCGCTCCAAGAGTATCCTTAACATCAATCTTAAATGCTGGCACATGGGTTTGATTGCCACCCTCAATAATCAATGTTCCTTCAGAGCCTAAAGTGACGCAACAACAATTACCAAATTTTTCATGTACCGATTGAAGCGCAATCTCAGCATTTTTAATTCCTGTAAAATCTATTAATCCATTTTTTGAAAATGCAACATGTGTTGCAGCATTAACTAATCTTTCATCTTTTGGAACCGGCACATCAGCATCAAGAACTGCGGGTATGCCCTTTTTTTTAGCAAACTCTAGACCATAAATTCCAGCTTCAGGCCAACGTGTATCGGCAAGAACGGCATTTGAATCTACTGGGAAATTTTTTTTCAACCATTTTATATCGCTAGTTATTGAGCCATCTTGAAAATTTATAATCATGCGCTCGCCAGCGCTGTCTACCAAAACAGCAGAAGTTGATGTTTGATTGCCATTAATGCGCTCCACCAAACTACAATCAACATCGTAGCTCTCAAGCTCAGCAATGATAAAATTAGCTAGTATGTCTTCTCCCACCCTTGAGGCAAGACGAGCCGAGCCACCAAGTTTTGAGATTGCAACTGCCGCTGTCGCAGCAGGACCACCTCCGATTGTTTTAAAAGCGGAAGCAGAATATTTAATTGCGTTAGAAGGCATCTTGTCGATAGAAAAAACAAGATCCTGCACTGCATGGCCAATACAAAATACACTTACCACTTTTTACCTCACCTATCATAAGTTTGGAAATTTAGCTCATAAAATATTATTTGAATGGACAACATATCTTATATCGAATATAAAGTTTAATAACCTATTGGATTAAAATTGATTAATAAAATTATTAGAACTGTTATATAAATTATTTTCAATTACTTAAAACAATAAATTAAATTATTGTTGCCAATAATTAACCATTAACAAAATCTGCACAAGTTGCAACTGCTTTACGAAAGGATTGCTCTCATTGTCAAATAATGATCACAAATTACCTGACGTTGTCATTACAGAATTTATTGATGAAGACATTGCACTTGAAGTTCTATGTAATTTTAATGTGCATTACGATCCAAAATTAGTAGATGACCAAATTCAACTGTACGAGATGTTACCTAAAGCACGTGCTTTAATTGTTCGTAATCGTACGCAGGTTAACGAAAAATTACTTAAACTTGCACCAAACCTAAAGGTAGTTGGACGTTTAGGTGTAGGACTAGACAACATAGATCTTAAAGCCTGCAAAAATCATAAAGTTATTGTTTGCCCTGCTACAGGTGCAAATGATGTTGCAGTTGCAGAATACACAATAACAGCTGCACTTATACTCATGCGTGGAGCATGGCATTCCAGCGAGGCAATAATAGATGGCGGTTGGCCAAGAACAAATCTGATGGGTCGTGAAATATCTGGTAAAAGTATGGGTCTCATTGGATTTGGATCAATAGCTAGAGAGGTTGCAGAACGTTCTAAAGCATTGGGTATGGAAGTTTTTGCATATGATCCTTACTTACCTGCAAATGATCCTGCTTGGTCAGATGTTCATAAGGCTGATGCTAAATTTGATTTAGCGGAAAATTGTGATGTCATCAGTATACATGTGCCATATACAAATAAGACGCATCAATTAATTGATGCTAATTTTATCAATAAAATGCAATCAGGGGCGATTCTCATAAATACTGCGCGAGGTGGCATTGTTGACGAAAGCGCTTTAATAAAAGCATTATCTGAAGAAAAACTTAGAGGTGCTGCTCTAGATGTTTTTGAAGATGAGCCTTTAAGTTCTGAACATAGAAATTTGTTTAAAGATATCCCTAATTTGATTCTTACACCACATATTGCAGGAATAACAAAAGAGGCTAACGAACGTGTAAGTCTCTTGACAGCACAAAATGTTGTTACAAATCTTAGCTCAAAATTCTAGATCGATTTAAGATTTATCTATCATTTGATAACGCAGAATCAAATTCTTCAATAATGTCTTCTATGTCTTCACAACCAACGGAAATACGGATGAGGTTATCGCGCCATTTCTGCGGATAAATTAAGGTACATACATCACCTAAGCTTACGCCCTTTGCAAACAATTTATGACTGTTTGCAAAAAGATTCATTTCTTTCGTACCACCCTTAATCCTAAAACTTAAAATCCCTCCATAACCATCAGGTAAAAGAGTTTTTGCTAATTCATGTTGAGAATGATTTGGTAAGCCAGGGTATTTTACCCATTCGATCTTAGGATGAGCAGAAAGATATTCAGCAAGCGCCTGTCCATTTTCAGAATGCGCCCTCATTCTTAATGATAATGTTCTTACTCCTCGCATAATAAGCCACGAAGCTATAGGGCCAAGGCATTGACCGAGTGAATCCATCTTTGTACGAGCACGATCTATCGTTTCTCTTGTTCCTGAAAGCACACCTGCAATTGTATCGCCATGACCACTTATATATTTTGTAGCGGAGTGAAGGACAATATCCGCTCCGTGTTCTATGGGCCTGCACAAATAAGGGCTCAAGAAAGTATTATCCACTATAAGTTTAAGATCATGTTTTTTAGATAGATCTTTGTAAGCTGCTATGTCTGCAATAAAAATATTTGGATTGGTAACTGTTTCAATAAAAATAGCTTTCGTATTTGGTTTAATAATTTTTCTTGCTTCATCAATTTCACGAACGTCAAACATTGATACTTCAATGCCCATTGCTGGACAATCTTTCTCAAAAAATTGCTTGCTGATCACGAAAAGATCATTCGTCACAATGACATGATCGCCACACTTTGCAGAAATCATAATTGCTATCGCAACTGCAGACATTCCTGATGAAACCACTAAAGACCCTTCTGCAGACTCAAGTGATGCTAGCTTTTCTTCCAGTGATGCATTTGTTGGGTTTGAAGTACGAGAATAAAAATGATTATCAAGAGGATTCATTTGATTTGGATCAATCGCAAGTTCTATTGCTGCTGCAAATTCTTCTGCACGATCAAATGAAAAGGTAGCTGTTTGATAAATTGGAGTATTGTGTGCACCCGTAGATTCATCCCTTCCTTCACCATCATGAACCGCTCTTGTCGAGAAGCTTCTTGCCATAATTAATTCCTTAAAAATTACTAATTAGATAACTTGTTAATACAATAATCATTACGCCTGGCAGGACCCATTTTAACCAAGCGAAGTAATTATCATGCCAAGGTTTATTTGTTAGACCGAAAATTTGAGCTTTTGTAGTCAGGCGGCCAATTCCCCATGCAACTGCGATTAAAGCTATTGTACTTCCAAGCATTTGCATTCCAGAGCCAAAAATTAAATCCAGTGTACCAATAATTTCTGGATTTAGAGAGCTTGGCAACATAATTGCAGCTTCAATAAGTAAAATAATCAAAATTATAATACTTCTGCTGGACCGAAATTTCAGTTCTTCACTGATACTTCCAACAATTGCCTCTAGCGCACCGATTGCTGATAAAAATGCAATCAAACTTAACGCAAGTAAAAAGCCACTTCCAAGTATCCTGCCGCCAGGCATTACACTAAATAATTTTGGGAGTGTAGAAAAAACTAATGTTGGGCCTTGAGATAAGTCAAGATTAAATACAAGTATAGTTGGAACAATAAATAATGAGGCTAACATTGCTGCGCCAACATCACCTAGCGCTGTAAGTGATGCCGTTTTAAGCATACTCTGATTAGCAGGCATGTAAGAACCATAAATAACCATAATTGTTCCTGCTAAACCAACAGAAAAAAATGATTGGCCTAAGGCAGCAAATATATGTTCAGAAGTTAGTATAGAAAAATCCGGTTTCAAAAAATCTGCTACCTTAGTTAGAGCGCCAGGTAAAAATAGAGCGTTTACAGCTAGATATAAAATTACCAATGTAAAAAAAGGAACAAATAGGCGACTCACTAATTCAATACCCTTATTGACACCTAAATGAAGAACTAACATTGCAAAAAATAATACAGCTAGCCCAAAAGAGTATTGAAGCCAACCATTAGAAATGTAATTATCAAACTCTTTAATTGATGCATCATTAAAACCATTTAGTATTGAAAAAGATGCCGTAAATGCAATGTTACCTATGACCACTAAATAATAAGAAGTCGACACTATCATTGTGAATACAATTAAACTTCCTATTCGACGGCCCCAAGCTTTTCCAAAAACACTTGATAACGCTCCAATAGGGCCCTTGCCTGTTTCTCGACCAAGAGTCCATTCGGCAGTAAGACCTGGAATTGCTAGAAAAATTGTAAATAAAAGATAAATTATAAGAAAAGCTGATCCACCGTATTCACCCATCATGTAAGGGAAGCGCCAGACATTGCCCAGGCCAACAGCCACGCCTATAAAGGTTAAAATTGAAGTGTATTTAGATGAAAACTTTTGTCGACTCATCAAAAAATTTCCTGTACAAAAAATTTCTAACGAGAGTCTAACTTATGTAATGCAAAAACACTTAATAATTTTTAAAACATCAAAATATCTTAAAAAATGATTTTTTTATCAAGATATAACATAACCGTATATTCAGGATTCACTAAATTACATACACGCAGTTTTCCAGTTTGACTTATAAACTGATAAGCATCATCTTTATCTAATCCAATTAAACTTGAGACCCATTTCACCATATCAGCTGCGGCAACTTTAATTGCATTTTCAAGGGGGCGGCCGACACCGACGACCCCAATCAAATCCTCTGTTTCAATGCGAGGAAAATCAAAAGCTTTATCTTCGGGTGCTAATGTAACTCTAATGTTAGAATGAAAAGCGCCTTCAATTGCAGTTCCTGATATCTCGCCATCACCTTGAGCAAAATGACCATCGCCTAAATAAAGATGACCACCGTCTACATTAGCTCTTAAGAAAAGCGTAGTACCTGGAGACAAATCAGGCATATCTAAATTACCTCCAAAATCACCAGGTACAACACTAAGGCGAACTTCACCATGTGCAGGAGCAACACCAATTGTTCCAAAAAAAGGGTGGAACGGGACAGACATTTGGCTTCCATCTTTAGTCTTTGCCTGTAAAAGGGTGTGCTCATCATTAAGCTGCCAAATCCAAACACGCTCATGGGTACCTGGCTGAATATTTGGGGAGCATCGCGTTCCTGAAAGCAAGCCAAAATTTGGTGATAATGTTGATACACCCCAATTTCTCGCAGGAGCCATTGATTCTATATGAATTGCAATAATATCCCCTTTTTTGACGCCCTCAATATGGAAAGGACCGGTAAGTGGATTCACTTTTGGAAAAGGAGCTATTTCACGAGGCTTACCATTTTCAGTGGTTAATTTGCCTGAAAAACAATCTTCAGTAAAAACTGTAAAAGTTTCACCAAGATCAATTTTCTTGCTAGCAGAATGTCCGCCAAGAGAAAATTTAAAGCTATTCTCACTCATTAAACCACTCTCCTTTAGCGAGTCGCTCAACAATATCAACAAACGCTTCTGTCTCATCTCGATGAATACTATGTCCTGCTTCATTGAAAATTGCTAATGAACCCCTTGGAGTATCAGCCTTAAGTCTCTTCATATCTTCTGATGGCACAAAACGGCTGTCATCAGGAAGAATCCAAACAGTTGGTAGCTTTGAACTTAAAGTTGATGCTTCAGAACGCAAATCCCAAGGTGCATTTCCAACAAATGCTGAACGAGCATCATCAAAAGTAACTTGCTGGATAGATAATAATTTCCATGCTGCATCGAGGGGTGACCAGCCTGGATTAATTTCTAGCAAACCCTCAATGGTTGTTGGAAGGTTTGCTTCATCCCAGTCTAACATTCCACGTGGCGTTTCTTTATCTTCAAAAACAGAAACAGGATCTTCAAGAATTAATGACTTAGGTTTAAAGATATCTTCTAAAACAGCAATTTGCGCTAAAGTTCCCCCAAAGGAGTGTCCAAGCAAAATGTCAGGTGAAGTGGGCAGCGCTTCCGCCAAGTCAATTAAAAGAGTATCAAATGAAAAATCTCCATTTCCCCGACTACTCTCTCCATGACCACGCATATCAGCAGCTAATACATACCA
>MDTG01026746.1_pt1 | contig 11092 bp, 15 predicted proteins | sample 811421 | NCBI WGS metagenome assembly MDTG01 (sample SAMN05326645, study PRJNA326480) | marine metagenome | isolation source: seawater | place: Pacific Ocean: South East | collected 2011
CGGACACGCTCACAATGGGAGCGAACCCGGTTTTTGGCACGGTCATATTGGCTGGGACCAAAAAACTTGGACTTCGTATGTGGCTGGATTCTTTTACAAATTGACAAAGCAAGGCTTTCGCTCTGCAGTGTCTTATGTAAAACATCATTTTAAATCACATAAGCAATGGACTAGAAAGGATATTAACGATTCTGATAGTCCAGTAGTTCTTTCAAAGTTCTTTTATGAGCTTTTCTTTTTAGATAATGCTTATAAAGGATTTGTAACTAAGCAAATACGTAAGTATAAAGCTGCTCGTTTTCAACGTGCAGAAAATGCTTATAGGTCAAACTTAACTTTTGAAAGCGAACTTTTTAAAAAGGTTGCTAACAATAAGCTAACTGACCGTGAATTAAAATTAATTCAAGCTATAGCTGCAGGTTTGGAAGAAGAATAGTTTACATAAATTTGATTGACAGTTATAATTAATTTTGTAATTAGTCTAATCGACAAATGTTGATTATTCTCTTGTCTCGGTAAAGCCCCACATAAGTGGGGTTTTGCTTTAGTATAATCTAAGTATGAGTAGAGATTATTTAGAGACTATTCACGAGGATGAGGGTCAAGTTTATAGTATTGATTTTCCCGACCTTCACGAAGCTCAACAAACAGTAAAAGATGACCCGGCACGTTGGAAGATTCTATGTGCAGGTCGTCGTTTTGGCAAATCCCGATTAGGTGTGCAACTTTGTTTAGAACAAGCACTTGATGGTGGGCGTGTTTGGTGGGTTGCTCCAACATTCGCAATAGCTAGAGTTGGTTGGCGTGATGTAGTTGCTGCTGCTTCAGAGTTTCCAAAAGAAGCTGGAGTAAATATAAAGATTGGTGATATGGAAGTTACTTTTCCTAGTGGCGGTTCTATATCAGTTAAATCTGCAGATAACCCTCAACGTCTTAGAGGTGAAGGTTTGAATTATCTAGTTATGGATGAGGCAGCTTTCGTTAGAGAAGAAACTTGGACTGAAGTATTAAGACCTACTCTTACTGAAAACAAAGGTCAAGCATTATTTATATCTACTCCTATTGGAATGGATAATTGGTTTTATCATTTATGGGAGAAAGCAGATACAGCAGAAGACTGGGCTAGATTTCAATATCCTACTGTAGCTAATCCAATCATTGACCCAGCTGAAGTTGAATCAGCTAGAGAAGACTTAGGAGAATTAGTTTTTGCTCAAGAGTATCTTGCAGAGTTTATATCTGAAGGTGCACAAATCTTTCGTTCATCTTGGTTTAATTATTTTAAACAAGGAGTTGGAACGATATGGGCTGATGGTAAGAAATATAAAGAAAGTGAATTACAACGATTTGCTACTGTTGACTTAGCTGTATCAACAAAAGAATCAGCTGACTATACAGTTATATCTGTTTTTGGATATCACGCAGATGATGACAAGTTGTTTATGACGGATATGTTTAGGGAAAGAGTTGAGGCTCCCGACATAGTTCCACAAATAGAACGAATGGTTGGAATTCATAATCTTGAATGGGTAGGAATTGAAAGAGCTGGTTATCAATTAGCAATAGTTCAGTTTGCTAGAAGGCAAGGAATAAGAATTAAGGAATTGAGAGCTGATAAGGATAAACGTTCACGAGCACTTCCCTTGTCTGCTAAGATGGAGAGAGGATTAGTTTACTTTCCCAAGAATGCAGATTGGGTCAGCGAAGTAGAGCGAGAGCTATTAACTTTTCCAATTGGAGTCCACGACGACATTGTGGACACATTGGCGTATGCTACTTTGGCTGGTAACAAGAAGAGGAAATGGCAAGCGTTTTAAATGGCTGAAGAGAATAAAAGTTTTTATAGAAGAGCTGTAGATTATCTACAGAGACCACCACTAAGAAATCAAATAGGAGAAAAGAGAAGTCCACTAGATAGATATGATTCTATGCTTACGTCCAATTATGGATTTAACACACAGTCGGGTTTCTTTCCACAAAAATTAATAGATGATATGGGCGATGGTCTAGGCAACTCTGCCGTGACTGCTTGTCTTAATGTTCTAGCAACATCATTTGCTGAACCAACATTAAAAGTTTATAAAAAAGTAGATGGTGGTAAAGAGCTACTTGAATCACATCCTATGGAAGTTCTTATGGCTAGACCAAATGAGTTCCTTAGTGGAAACAGCTTAGCTTACTATATTGTTACTTCCTTATCTGCACACGGTGATGCTTTCTTATTAAAAGTTAGAAATAGACAAGGTAAAGTCGTTCAGTTAGTTCCTTTGATGCCTAACTATGTAAAAGTTAGAGGTAACGAAAGAGAATTAATAACTCACTACGAATATTACGCTGTCAAACAAAACAATACCCTCGCACAAGATTATATAGAATTACCAAGAGAGAACGTTGTCCACGTTCGACAAGGTATGGACCCGGATGACCATAGAAGAGGCTTTGCTCCTTTACGAACAGTATTGAGAGAATTAGCCGGTGATGAAGCAGCAGGTCAATTTGCTGTTGCCTTATTACACAATATGGCTGTGCCCGGTGTTATCTTAAGTCCTAAAGATGACGCAATGGGCGGTCCTTCGAGGGAGGAAGCTGAAGCTATTGCACAGGCTTTCAAGTCAAAGTTCTCGGGAGCTAATAGAGGTGCACCAATGATTATGACTGGTGCTATGGATGTAGACGTAGTCTCATTCACCCCGGAACAATTGAACCTAACTGCATTGAGAAGATTGCCGGAAGAGAGAGTATCCTCTGTTCTTGGAGTTCCGGCAATTCTCGCAGGTCTTGGAGCTGGTTTAGATGCAGCAACTTACAACAACACAAAGGAATTAAGAGAGTTCTTTACTGAACAAAAAATGATTCCTTTATGGAACTCAGTTGCAGCAGAACTAACACATCAAATATTACACGCTGAGTTTGAAGACGATTATTCATTAATGTGTCAATACGACTTAGAAGAAGTAAGAGCATTAGCATCAGATAAGAAAGACTCAGTTCTAACAATGAACTCGGGTGTTCAAGGTGGTTTTGTTACTATTTCTGAAGCACGTAAAGCTCTAGGTTTAGAAGCAGATGAAAGCCACGACGTATTTTTACGACCTCTAAATATGGTGGCTGTTCCTGTTGGTGAGACTGGAGTTATGACTCAAAATGAAGAGAGCCAGCAAAGCTCACAGGAACAACCATCCGAGGAACCAAAGATATCAATTGATGAAGATGGCAAAGCAACTTTGAATACAACTGGATTTAAACCACAAGTAAGAAGAAGTAAAAGAGTCATTGGTAAGAGACCTAAGAAAAAAACAGTATCAGTAGATTTAACAATGGAATTTAAATTAGCGGAAGGAGATTACTCGCTTATGGATGAAAAGGCAGCTATATCTGCTAAGGTTAAAAAAGTATTACAAAAAAAGGTAAAAGACCATAATGCAGGAAGTTCAAAATATAAAGTTACTTATGGAAAGTTGGCAACTATATTCAGACGAGGTGTTGGTGCCTATAGAACAAACCCAGCTTCAGTGCGAGGTAATGTTTCTTCGGCAACCCAGTGGGGAATAGCCCGTGTCAACGCTTGGTTAAAAGGACTTAAAGGTTCTTTCCCAAGAAAACCTTTCGATACTGATTTATTACCAGCAGGACATCCTCAAAAGAAAAAGCCTAAGAAAGCAAAAGCTGAGTCAGTAAAAACTGGAGATACAGTTTCTTGGTCTATTAATAAAGACCCCGACCCACCTTCAACAGTTCACGGTGTAGTTACTTCTGTCAATAGTGAGAAGAAAGAAGCAACTATGACTGTATATGCAATTATGGAAAACGGCGACCATAAGAAAACAGATAGAAGCGTTACAATGCCTTTTGGTAAATTAACAAAGATTAAAGATTGGCGTAAAGAAGCAAAAGCAAAAGATGATATAACAAACTTTCCATCTTCCGGAGATAATCAAAAGATTAGCTTAAGTAACTCAAAGTTTAAGCAATTCCCGGACCACGCTTATGTTAAGAACCTCAAAGAGAATTACCCAAAAATATGGAGAAGAGCAGGAACCGGTGGTAACCCACCTACTTCCTTCACTGGAAATGATGCATATAGAAACTGGACCAAGTATAAAGCTGGGGACAGAAGTGCAGCAGTTATTTCTTGGGTAAAAAGAAGAGAACGTTTTATGAGCCGACACTCCGGGAACACTCGATTAAATGGTATTATCGCTGTTATGAAATGGGGCGGTGTTACTAAATCGGGTGTATCAACTATGAAGAAAATCGTGAATGAGCAAAAGAAAAAAGATGATGCTCGTAGCAAGAAGGCTATAGACCTTATAGCTGGTAACGGCGACGATTTGACAAGTTAAAATAAGAAGGTATATAAGGAGTGTATTTTTATTATGGCTAGTGATAAATTCACAAAGTCAGTAGAGTTTAAAACTACTGACGACGAAAAAGGAAATGTTGAAGCAGTATTTTCTGTATTCAATAATTTAGATAGCGACGGCGATGTCGTCCTACCGGGTGCTATAAAGTCCGGATTCAAAGATGACCAAGTTCCAATGGTATTCGCACACAAGTGGGACCAACCAATTGGTAAAGGTAAAATAGTTCAAGAAGACGATAAAGCAGTCTTCAAAGGTAAGTTTTTTATGGGAACTGAGGCTGGTAAGGAAGCCTATAACCTTGCAAAAGAAATGGGTGACCTACAAGAATGGTCTTTCGGTTTCAGAATAAATGATTACGAAGTAGCAGATTTCCAAAAAGACGGTGAGTCTGTGGGAGATGTTCGCTACTTAAAAGATTTAGAAGTATATGAAGTATCACCAGTATTAGTAGGTGCTAACAGAGAGACCTACACACTAGCCATCAAATCCGGTGAAGAAGCTATATACGAATCTAGTTCAGAAGAAAAAGCCGCTAACGATGAGGACATTTTCGATAACGAAGAAGATGCCAAAAAAAGAGGTAAAGAGTTAGGATGCGAGGGAGCTCATACCCACGAAGTAGACGGCAAAACAGTTTATATGCCTTGTGCAACACACCAAGTATATGAATCAATGATTGAAGAAGACGGAAAAGATTTGTCAGAAGATACAGAAGTTGCTACAACAGAAGTATCTGAAGAGAAAGTTTCAGAAGAAGAATCCAGCTTGCAAGGAGTTCGTTTTTCTGACGAGGTGAAGGAAGTGCTTGCTGCTTTAGAGAGCCTCATAGTAAGAACTAAGGCAATAAGTGTTTTACGTTCTAAAGATGGTAGGTCATTATCGGCTAAAGCTGAGTCAGCTCTTAGAGCTGTTCAAAGCGATTTAGATGATGCTTGGCAAGAGCTTGACGAAATCTTAGGTCAAGAAGATGAAGCCCCGGAAGCAGAAATAGATACAGAAGCAGAAGTTGCAGAAGCTGAAGTTCCTGTAGCAGAAGATTCAGAAGCTCAAGTAGCTGAAGAAACAGAAGCTGAGGAAACTGAGGAAGAAGTTACTGAAGAGGAAACTATTGAAGTTGAAGAGGTAGAAGATTCAGAACCCGAGGATGAAGTCGCTACAGAAGAGGTAGAAGAGGAAGTTGTTGAACTCGAAGAGGTCGACGCTGAATTTGAAGCCTTATTTGCAGAAGCTCAAGCCACAATAGCAGACTCTATAATCGTAGAGCTTGATGACGACGAAGTATAAGTATAAAAGTTATTTTGGAGAAATATAATGTCAGATTATAAAGAACAAATTTCCAAAAAGCGTGCTGAGTTAAAAGAAGTATTTGACAACCCAGTAGAAGACGGAAACTATTCTGCTGAGCAAAAAAATGCTATCAATGGTTTAAACACAGAACTCGCTGAGTTAGTTGATGCAGCTAACCTTGACAAAAGCAAAGCCAAAAATGAGAAGGCAATGGAAACCGAAGCATATGCTCCGGAAGCTCCAGCTGAGCCAACTCAAACTGTCGGTGAAGCATTTGTTAAATCTGCTGCTTATCAAAACTATAAAGCAGACGGTGTTAAAGGCGTAGACTCTACAGTAGGATTTAGCCCAATGGGTTATAAAACTACTTTAGGTGCTGGAACCACAAACTCTTTCGCTCCGGAAGTTTTAAGACAACCGGGAATCTTAGAGAAAGCTCTTAGAGACCCCGATGCTGTCATTGGTCTTTTTGACCAAATCGAAACTGACCAAAATTCCTTTGCATATATGGAAGAAACAACCTTCACTAATGCTGCTGCTGAACAAGCTGAAGAAGCTACAACAGCTGAAGCCGCATTAAGTTTCACAGAGCAAACAGCTCCAATCAGAAAGATTGGCGTTTTCTTGCCTGTGACTGAAGAACTTCTTGCAGATGTTGCTGGAATTCAAGGTTATGTAAACTCAAGACTGTCAACAATGATGAAGTTAAGACTAGATGGTCAGCTTCTCGCTGGTGACGGAACCGCACCGAACATCGAGGGTATCCTTGATGCTGGTAAAAGCTCTGTCGATTCAATCGACTACAGCGGATACTCCGGTGAATTAAAGCAATTGGGTGCAATCTATCAAGCTATAACAAACATCAGAACTGGTGCTTTTGTTGAGCCGGATGCGATTGTTATGCATCCAAACGATTGGTATTCAGTTATCACATCAGTTAGCGATTTCGCAGGAACATCTTCAGCAGGTTATGCTGCTAAGAATCCTCTTTTCGTTGTTGGTGGTGGTTTCGGAGATGCTCCACAAGCTAGACTTTGGGGTATTCCAGTTGTTCCATCATCCGCTATCTCAGAGAACACAGTTCTCGTTGGTAGATTCGGTGGTGGTGAAGCTGCTCACGTTGTGATGCGACAAGGAATTGACCTTGCTGTATCTGACTCTCATAGTGACTTCTTCCTTAAAGGAAAATTAGCTATTAGAGCAACAATGAGAGTTGGTCTTGCTGTCTACAGACAACAAGCATTCTCAAAGATTACATCCTTCTAGGATTAATCTTAAGTTGTATTTGGAGGGGTGGATTATTCTGCCCCTTCAAACAAGATAAAAAGGAAAAAAGATTTAATGGAATATATTAAAGTAGAAAAAGATATTTGGAAAATGGCAGATGGCACATTATTCGAAGGTAACATCAATGATGTTCCTAAAGGTAATCCATCTAACGTAGCTAAAGCTGGTAAAGAATACTCTATGGAATATTTAGAGGCTCACGGCTGGGGTAAAAAAGAAAAAGCTCCTAAGAAAAAAGCTGCTCCAAAGAAAAAAGTAGAAAATAAAGCTGTTAAGCCCGAAGACGTAGAAGACAAGTAAGGGGTAGCCAGTGGCACTATCAACAGTTTCTGACGTTAAAAGTGTTATTGGTGTAGATATGTCTTCAGCTGATGAAACAGCTATAACAAACATTTTTATACCGGCAGTTGACGCAGCAATCAAAAATTACTTAGGCTATGAGCTTGAGTATTCATCTTCTATTACCGAGACAATCGATGGGAATAATGAAGAAGAGTTTTATACAAAAGTAGCACCAATAGTTGCTGTTACTTCTGTTACAGAAGATGAAGTTGCGTTAACTGAAGGTAACCAAGATAACTTTGTAGTTTACAAAGCAGAAGGTAGAGTTCGTAAAACAAATAACAAAAGATGGTCAACAGTAAGACTTCAAAATGTGACTATCGTTTATTCCGGTGGATATTCTGATTCAGAAGGAACTGCCGAAGATATTCCTAAAGATTTAAAGTTTATTAGTGCTAAAGGTGCTGGCAAGATGTTTGTTACAGCAGCTGCTTTATCAGCACAACAACCTACTGGTGAAGTTTCAACACATACTGCTGATACCTCTACAGATGCTAACTTTAACTTAGTTAGACAAGAATCATTAGGTGATTACTCAGCAACATATGAAAGTGTTCCAAATTTAATTAATCAAGGTATTTTAAACGAGATGGATATGAGGGTATTAGCAAAATATAAGAGACAATACTTCACATCGGCATCCATACTCGACTAGACTAGTCATATGGATATAGAATTAAATAAAGCCAAAAGACAAGCATATCTTCGTGGAATAGACGATGATAAGTTTCGTGAGGCTTTCTTGGACCAAATGAACTATTTCAGAATGCAAAAAGTTAATCTTGTTGCAGATATGGATGAGATAGTAAACGAATGGCTCCAAATACAAAAGAAATACCCCATTAAAGACAAAAAGAAAAAATAATGGCTCGGTATGACTACAAGTGCTCTAAGTGCGACTTGTTGTTCGAAGTAACTCATTCAATACACGAGGACCCGGTGATTAAGTGTGAAAAATGTAAAGCAGTATCTACTAGACAAATACCTACTCGGATTAATTTATATGGAACTGTTGGCGTTGATTGGAATACTGACCCTAGCAAAGTATCTCAATCAATGAGAGACAAAGCTAAGGCAGCAAACAAACGTAAAGTAAAATTTTAAGGATTATGGTATCCAACGATACCGTATCCACAACTTCCACTTTCTATTTCAGAAACTAAACAATCTTCCGGAATAATAGAATCATCGTGGTCGTCTACGATTTCTCCGTTATACCAATAGATAGCATCTGAGTAATCAGTTCTGTGTTCACAGTCTGATGGTGGTGTTGATGGGTCTAAATCTTCACAGTATATCTCTGTAAAGTTATCCCAATACATAACAGGCATAGCATTTACATTGCTACCCCCACCTATTATCATTATGCCTAGTAATAAACCAAACATCTTGTCTCCCTTCTATACTGGTTGTTTCCAACCACGAACACGACCCGCTCTTTTAGGTGCGTGTAAAAAGCATTTATCATCACGGTTATATCTACTTAAACCAGTATCACAATTTTTTTCAGCACATTTTCTGCCTTCTCCATATTGTTTACTAGCCCTAGATGCTTCGTAATGACTTTTGCCGGTTAAGTGAACTCCTCCAGCCATTATTCCTCCTTATATAAGCAATTGTCACATATTGACAATACATCGGTTTTCACAAGTTCTTTACTACATTTTCTGCAGTAATATATATTTTTTGCAGCAATCATCAATCATCTCCAGCCCAGTTTGGATTACCTTTATATTCGTCATAGATAGTCCTTTCATATAAATCTTCCATAGATAAATACATTCTTTTTACAGCAACGTAACCTTTAGTTACTAACCATTTGTATGGTGCAGTAAAAATTTTATCTTCCCATTCTAAAAATTTATCTTTCATTCTTCTCCAAGCTGCTCCGAACCTAGTTCTAATTCAATACCCATATCTACATTGTCTATTGAATGGTCTTCTTCATCAAACCACTCTGATGGGAAACCTTCTTTACGTTTTTCTTTTTCCCATTTCCATAGTTCGTATGAATACTTTAATCTTTCAAACATTATTTTTCCCTTCGAAACTTAGATATATACTTATAATCTTTTTCCCAACACCACTTACTAGAATTCCAATCTCTCCATTGAGAACGTCCGTAAATGTCTTGAGATAAAAGATATCCAAAGTAAATGTTGTAATATTCGGTATGTTGAACCTTTTTAAATTCAAAACCAATATCTGATTTAGATGTTGGTCCAGTATATGGTCTTCCATAACGCATAACTACCCACTCATCCCACATTGGTAAATCATATTCTTCAGCAATCCAATTCCACGTCCACGACACAAATTGGAATAAACCGGAGTCATTATTACCTTCAGCAGTTCTTATTGCATCAGTATTACCTCTTGATTCACACCAAATAACCTTAACTGCTGTGCTAAGTTGTTCGGGTTCATCAAAGAATTCAATTAATAACTCTGAGTGTTCTCTTACATCACGGGATATAATTGAATCACACCATTTGTATTCATTGAAATAATCTTGCGTCATTAACCCATTTTGGGGTAAAGCTGTCGCTAGGAATATCAAACATTCTGCTATCATATTGTCTCTTCTCTTGTCATACTATAAACATAGCACAACAAGGCAGAAATGTCAAGTATTTAGTTCTAATTTAATAGCTTTTGATATAACGTCGCTTTCACTATTACCGGTAACTCCAGTAATAAACTCGTTTACAAACTCTCCATATTGGTTTTGCTTCTCTGCGAATAGTTCAGCTTCCCAACAGTTTGCATACTTGTTCCAAGCAATATATATCGTCCTATCTTGCACTTTTAATAGCTTTTGCTGTTCATCAATCGCTATCAATTCTGCATTGGTTGTATCTATAAACAACCTCCTCTGTCCTACTCTTATTATAGCACTTTTTATCAATATAACAAAAAAATTCTATTTTTCTATTGACAAATTACCAAACACCTAGTAAAGTAATACTTATGATGACAGATACAGATAATACAACTTATCGTCCTAGTTATGAGCAGATGGAGTGGCTATTTAAAAAGTATCCACACAAAACTCTTAGGGAATGGGCTTCTGAATGGGGTCTTTCTCACGAGAGAGTTCGACAACTAAGGGAGCAGTTAAACGTTCCACCTAGAGGTAGTTTCAATAAAGAAATCGCTGAGGAAATCATAGAGTATATACGCAGTGGGAAGGGAACTGTATCCACAGCAAGAACTTATGAAAATTATCCTAGTGTTGGTAAACGTAAATTTTTATCTTGGTGCAAAGAGCACTCAGATTTAAGAGAGAAGCTAGAAGAAGCATTAGAGTTTGTAGAGTTTCAAAAGAAACATCCTACACACAAGAAATGCCAAATAACCGGAGAAACATTGCCAATCTCCGAGTTTTATAAAGATAGAAACTCTCCGGACGGCTACGGCAGTCGTTCTAAAGAAGCAGTAAAGTCTATGGTCAAAAGTTATTATGACAAAAGACCTATGGTTACAGAACCAACAGTTGAAGAAAAGAACTGTGCATCTATACCGGAAATTGGTCCATTACCAGCATCTGAGTTTGGAGTTAGCACAAAAGCTACAACTGGTTTACAAACTTACTGTAAGAAATTTCAAAGTGAGTATCAAAAACTCAAAGGGCAAGACAATGCTTTTGATATAGCTAAGGGTAAAACCCTTGACTATTATCTTGAGCAAGGATATACTCTTAGTAACACTTAAGTAAGGGTGTTCCATATTTAGCTAAAGCTCCTCATCCGTGGGGAGCTTTTCTATTGGTATAATTACATTATGCCAATACTTTCAACAGCATTATTAAA
>MDTG01051148.1_pt1 | contig 11092 bp, 8 predicted proteins | sample 811421 | NCBI WGS metagenome assembly MDTG01 (sample SAMN05326645, study PRJNA326480) | marine metagenome | isolation source: seawater | place: Pacific Ocean: South East | collected 2011
TAATAACATCATCCTTTTTTGTAGGTGGTACAAGATTAATTTTACGAGACATATTAATTAAAATGCAGGGAAGTGATAATTTTGACAAAGAAAATATTGTTATCTATGGCGCGGGATCAGCTGGCGCTCAATTGGCGAAAGCATTAATAAATTCAGGTAAATATAAGTTATTTTTTATAGTAGATGACGACCCTAATTTATGGAATAGAAATCTAGGTGGAATAAAAATTTACTCTCTGGAAAAGTTAATCAATTTTAAGAAAGAAATAAGCAAAGTTCTTTTAGCAATGCCTTCAGTAAGCAAATCAAAAAGAAGTGAGATTTGTAATAATTTACAAGATAACGGGTTTAAAGTCTTATCAGTAAATTCTCTTGATGAGATAGTTCAGGGAAAAGTAAAAATAGACTCACTTAAACCCATAAATATTGAAGATTTACTTTGTAGAGATTCCGTTAGCTCAGATCCTAGACTACTTGGCCCAGGTATTGTTGATAAGTCAGTATGTGTAGTTGGAGCAGGAGGCTCAATTGGATCAGAATTGAGTAGACAAATAATTAAATTAAAGCCAAAAAAGCTAATTCTTGTGGAGATGTGTGAGCATAATTTATACAAAATCATTCAAGAGCTTAAGTTGAAATTTCCAAAATTCACTAATTTGAAGTGTATTCTAGGAAATGTTTTAAATGATGAATTAGTAACAGAAATATTTTTGTCAAATAAAATTGATGTGGTTTTTCATGCTGCAGCATATAAACATGTCCCAATTGTTGAGGACAACCCAATGGAGGGGTTGCTTAATAATGTTTTTTCAACCAAGATTCTTTGCGAGGCATCAAAAAAATACGGAGTGAGTGAATTTATCCTTTTATCTACAGATAAAGCAGTAAGACCTACAAATGTCATGGGGGCGTCTAAAAGATTATCTGAATTAATTGTCCAAGCCTATGCAGATTTGGATTTTTCAAAAAATAGCTTAAAGCCTACAAAATTTTCTATGGTTAGATTTGGAAATGTTCTAAATTCATCAGGTTCGGTAGTTCCTCTTTTTAAAAAACAAATCGCTGAAGGAGGGCCTATTTCAATTACACATAAAGAAGTAACTAGATACTTTATGACTATTGAAGAAGCCTCTCAACTCGTCATTCAAGCTGCTGTGATAGCAAAAGGAGGTGATGTATTCTTACTTGATATGGGACAACCAATTAAGATACTTGATTTAGCTCATAAAATGATAAATTTAAGTGGCAATACCATAAAAAATGAAGAGAATATAAATGGAGATATTGAAATCATTTTTACTGGTTTAAGGAAGGGTGAAAAAATATATGAAGAACTACTAATAGATGCTGAATCTGTTCCAACAATCAATCCACTTATTTTTACTGCAAAAGAAAAATCATTAAAACCCGAATACTTATTCTCAAAATTAGATTTATTAAAAAGATATTTAAAAGAATTTAATAAAGAAAAAACTTTCAACCTTTTGAGTGAACTAGTACCTGAATGGAATCAAAGTTAAACTAAATTAAAGTCAGCACTCATTAAAAATCTCATTGGTACAAATATCTAAAATCCTTTGACTAGCTTTACCATCCCCATAAGGATTATTTGCTTCTGACATTGACTGATAAATAGATTTATTTAAAAGTAATTCAGTTACCCACTTATAAACGGTTTTGATTTCTGTACCAACTAATTTTGCTGTGCCATTATCAATTCCTTCTGTTCTCTCGGTATTATTTCTTAAAACTAAGACTGGTTTTCCTAAAGTTGGAGCTTCTTCCTGAATTCCTCCAGAATCAGTTAGTACTAAAAAGCATTTTTTCATTGCATAAATTAGCTCAGAATATTTCAAGGGTTCAATTAAATAAAATTGATTATTTGGTTTCAATTCATTAATTATGATGTTTCTTACAATTTTATTTGGATGCATAGGTATAACAAAATTAATTTCAGGGAAATCATCTGTTATTAGCTTTAATGCGTTACAAATATTTTCAATATTTTTACCCCAATTTTCTCGTCTATGAACCGTTACTAAGATAAATTTTTTGTTAATCCAATTATTAGAAGATATTTTCAAATCATTTCTATTCGCAATAGAAAGAAGTGCGTCTATTACTGTATTTCCTGTCATAAAAACTTTACCACTTATTTTGATATCTAATAAGTTCTTTTCTGCGTTTTTTGTAGGGGCAAAATGTAGGTCAGTAATTTGCGAAATTAATCTTCTATTAGCTTCTTCAGGAAAAGGGGAGTATAAATTACCTGTTCTTAGACCAGCTTCTACATGGCCAATTTTAATTTTCTTGTAGAAAGCTGCCATCCCAGCTGCATAAGCAGTGGTAGTATCTCCCTGCACGATCACTAACTTTGGCAAGAAATTTTCAAACTCATTTTCTAAACCTTTTAATATTGAAACAGTTAAATTACTCAAAGATTGTTTTTCTAACATAAGATTTAAATTATTATCAGGATTTATTTTAAAAATTTCTAAAACATCAATTAATAATTCTCTGTGCTGGCCAGTAGTAACTATTCTGATGTTAAAAATACTATTTTTTCTAAAAATCTGTATTAGTGGTGCAAGTTTTATAGCTTCAGGTCTTGTACCAAAAATAAAAGTAATTAAGGGTTTATCCACAATCAAATTTATTTAAAATTTTTTAATCTATTAAATAAGTGTTTTGAATCCCTTAATATTTTCATATGAAAGGGTTTATAGATAAAAAATCTATATTTTATTGAAAAATTAAAATTACTTCTTATGTCAAACAAAATTCTTAAACCATCCCATATAGGGAAATTAATTATAGTTTTAAGAATTAAATTTGATAAATCTTTTTCGCTGTTTTTCATTAAGCCATAAGCTAATTTATAACCTTCTATTCTTGAAAAAACCATATCATTATATTTATTTTTATCATAGGGTTCCCAATATGTTTTATTGAGAACCTGATGTATTGATAATCTCTCTTCTAGTCTACCAAAACTTTTGGCGAAACAACCTAAAAATTGGACATACCATTGACTTTCATAATATGAGGCATCACAATATTTAATCATTCTATTGATAACATCTTTACTAAAACATGTTCCGGTTAAAATTCTATTAGAAATTATTATATTTTCTTTTGGTGAATAAATAAATTTTTTTAAAATTTCTCTTTCTAATCCTAATTGTTTAGTACTAGACTTTAAATCAGGATATTGCTGATAGTAGTTGGTAATTAAATATTCAACTGGTTTGTTTATAAAACAAGAAACTACCTTTTCTAGAAAATTAGGAAGTATATAATCGTCATCTGAAACTAAGCAAACATAATCTGACACTTTAGAAGCCTTTACTAAAGTCCTCCAAACGTTAAATCTAGCTCCTTCATTTAATTTATTTTTTGAATAAATAATATCAACCCCCGGACAAATATTACTCAATAAATATTCGTTTAAATTAGAGTCGGGATCATTATCCCTTATAAAAATAGATAAAGAAATATTTTGATTAGAATTACTATATGAACAATATATAGACCTTACTAATCTTATTAACTCTGACTCTCTTTTATATGTTGGAACAGAAAAGGCAATTTTAAAAATTTTATTTCCCATATAGACTATTTAATTTATTTGACAGTCGATAGTTTTTTTAAAGCCTTCAGAGGGATTAATCTTTGGACTCCAACCAATTTCCTGTAATGTTTCAATCTTTGGTTTTATAACATTAAATTCTTTTTTAAAATGATTTTCATTATTTAAATTTGGACTTAACACCTTTAAATTCTTATTAGGGTATAAATTTACTAACATTTTTGCTAGGTCTAAAACATTCATTTCAGCATTCGGATTCCCAACATCGTAGGAAAAAGATGTTTTCCCTTTAAACAAAATTGTAAAAAAAGCCCTAATAGTATCTGAGATATAACAATATGATCTTAATGCTTTACCGGATCCAAGAACTTTTACATCAATATTATCGATAACATTAAAAATGAAGTCTGAAAATACTCTTCCATCATCTTTGGATAATCCAGGTCCATAAGTATGAAATATTCTTGCCACGAAAGTTGGTATCCCATATTGATCATTCCATGCTTTACACATTGTTTCACCCATCTTTTTACTATCTGAATAACAATTACGAAATGAATTCATTTCATAAGAAACTTTATTCTCATTGTCAAACTTATTTTGTTTGTTTATTGAGAAATTCTGACCATATATTTCACTACTACTTAGAAAAATGAAACCTTTATCATTTTTTGAAAAGCTTGATTTTCTTAAAAGTTCTAATAGATGAGCAGTTCCTATTGTATTTGGCAAAATAGTTCCTGTAGGGTCTACATTATAAAATTTTGGGCTTGCATTACTTGCAGCATGAAAAATATAATTTAAATCAAATTCAGGTAAAACCGAAAATTTATTTAAATCCCATTCAAAAAATTTTAAATATTTATTGTTTACTAAATCAGAAAATTTTTCAGAGGAACTTTTTTTATCTCTTACCATGGCATAAACGGTAAGAGGTTCCTTTAATAAACCAATCTCATTTAATTTTAAAAGAGTCCTTACTAAATAATTTCCAATAAAGCCATTTGCTCCAGTTACTAATATTTTAGTATTACTAAGTTTAATCCAAGGCAAATCAAACTCGATGATATCAAGAATATCTTTATTAATTTGTTTTAATAAATAATTTTGCATAAAGTTAAAATTTTAATTTAAGTAGATTCCATTTGAGTAGGTTTAATTTCCGGTTCCATATCTCCAAAGTTTTTCCCAAATGCAAGTTTTGGATAAACCTTACTATGAACGGATAGAGGGAATTCAATTAGAATAGCTTCATCTGCAATACATAAGAATTCAATCGCATGATCAATGTCCTCAAAGAAACTCATTTGATAAGCTTTTATTCCATATGCTCTAACAATTTCTACAAAATTTGGCGCACTATAACCTTTTACCGTTGATTGATTGTTCCCTTTAAAATAAGATTCCTGAAATTGCCTGACCATTCCATGACAATTATTATTAAATAAAATTATCTTAATTGGAATATTATTTCTTTTAATTGTTTGAAGTTCTTGGATATTTAATTGAAAACTTCCATCTCCAGTTATTAAAAAGATTTCTTTTCCTTTACTTGCGAAATAAGAACCAATTGCTGCAGGCAATCCGAATCCCATTGCTCCCATCCCGCCGGATGTTATAAATCTATCTTTTTGATTCATTTTCAAACTTTGAGCGGACCACATTTGGTGCTGCCCAACATCTGTTACAAAAATCTTTGGCTTTTTTGTCTTGAGACTCAATTTTTCTAATACAAAAATTGGATTTAACTCATCTATTTCAGGAAAATACTCAGCAATTGCTGGATAATTAGACTTCAAATAATCAATTCTTTTTAACCAAAAATCAATATGATTATTTCGTTTAAAATTTATATTTCTTATCTTATGTTCAAAGAAATGTAAAGATGAATGCAAAAAATTATTAGGATTTATTCTTAAACCTACTTCATTTTCGTCAATTTCAATTTGCCATATTTTTTTATTTTTACAGAATCCTTCCAAATCTGAACCGGTTTGTTTTATATCTAATCTACTACCTATAGTGATAAGTAAATCTGCCTCAGCTAATAACTTATTAGCCCACCTATTTCCATATGAACCAATGAATCCTACCCTTTGAGGGTGATCATAAGGAAGGATATCAACCCCCAAAAGAGACATGACGACAGGCAAATTCAGTAGTTTTAAAATTTTTTTTGATACGACTCTATTTTTAAAGTTTGAACATCCTCCTCCAGCTAGTATTAAAGGTTTTTTTGCATTAAAAATATCTTTTTTCAAAAAATCAATCCCTTCATCAAAGATTTTAGTTTCAAATTTTTTAAAATCTTCTTCATCAGAATTAATTTCTTTCTTCTTGTTGAAAAATCTTGAAATCAATTTCATTTCTAAGCTCTCTGATTGAACATTCATGGGAAGATCAATCAAACAAGGTCCCTGTCTTCCATTTAATGCGATTTCAAAAGATGCTTCCAATATATGAGGTAAATCCTCTACCCTTTCTACTTGAAAAACTTTTTTGCAAAGAGGCTTTACTATTGAAATAATATCTGTTTCTTGAAAACCTAGCTGACGAATTTTTTTTTCTTTTTTTAATTCATAAGTGTTTACTTGACCTGTTATGAAAACAGTTGGGACCGAATCGAAGTAACAACTACCAATTGCAGTTATTAAATTTGTAGCACCTGGACCACTTGTTGCCAAAGCAACACCTGGAATACCAGCATTTCTTGCATATCCTTCAGCCGCAAATCCTGCACTCTGCTCATGATGGCAAGAAACTATATTTATTTTCGTTTCAATATTAATAGAATCAATAATATGAGTAATCATACCTCCTACAAGTTCAAAAACATGAGTAACTCCCTGCGATTCAAGATACTTAGCTAAAAAAGTGGATGCCTTCATTTATTTTGGATTAACTCGGGAAATTTTTTACAAAAAATTTCAAATTTACAAATGCATAACTGAATATTATTTTTAGGCTTTTATAGATTTTGTTATAAAAAAAAAGCATTTTAGATTAATTCCTGATAAAAATTTATATCTCTCAAACAACATTCTAAGGCAGATTTTCCTTCATAAAAATCTTTGTACCAAAAAATAGTTTTTTCAATTGACTTTTCGAAATTGATTTTTGGACACCAATTCAACTTTTGGAAAGCCTTATCTATCTGCAAATAAAGTTTTTCTGCTTCATGATGCTCATTTCCTTCATTATCAAAAATGTATTTACCAGGCCAAATTTGAAAAATTTTTTCAGTTACTTCTTTAACTGTTCTATTACTTTGAATCTGAGGTCCAAAATTAAACGATTCACAATACTCATTTTCGCTTTGATATAAAGCTTTTGCTAAGAGCATATAACCCCATAGTGGTTCAAGTACATGTTGCCAAGGTCTTGTTGAATAAGGATTTCTTACTATTAAATCTTTTTTATTTGTAATAGAACGAATTGTATCTGGAATTAATCGATTAGGTGCCCAGTCACCTCCCCCAATTACATTGCCTGCCCTAGCGGTAGCAATTTTGATATTCTTATTTCTTGAAGAATTGCAAAAACTATTTCTCCAACTTGAAACTGCTAATTCTAAAGCTGCTTTACTGGCACTATAGGGATCATATCCTCCTAATTGATCATTCTCACGATATCCAAATATCCACTCATTATTTTTATAAACTTTATCTGTGGTCACTATTACAACTGAGCAAGAATGATTAATTTCTTGAATGCTATTTAACAAATTCAGAGATCCCATCACATTTGTCTCCCAAGTAAGAAGTGGTTCTCTATAACCTCTTTTAACTAAAGCTTGAGCAGCCAAATGGAAAATTATATCTGGTTTAACTTTGTTGATTACCTTATCTAAATAAGACTTATCTCGAATATCTCCAACATAATGATTTATATCTTTAGAAACAAAAGTCTTTGGGAAGCTATTAAAAAGATTTAAATCTTCTTCTTCCTCCAAGGAGTAGCCGTAAACCTTTGCATTAAGACTTTTTAGCCAAATAGTTAGCCAACTTCCTTTGAATCCAGTGTGGCCTGTGATAAGAACCTTTTTGCTTGCCCAGAAAGATAAGTCTAAATTCACCATAATTTCCAAGGAGCTTTTCCTTCATTCCATAAATTCTCTAGATAAATTTTATCCCTCAAAGTATCCATTGGTTGCCAAAAATCCTTGTGTTTATAATAAGTAAGTTGATGTTCTTTTGATAAATTGATGAGAGGCTCTTGTTCCCAAATAGTTGAGTCCCCTTCTAAATATTTAAAAATGCCAGGTTCTAATACAAAAAATCCTCCATTTATCCAAGAGTTATCTTCTTTTGGTTTTTCTTTAAAACCCTCTACCATAGAATCTCTACCTAGAGAAAGTAATCCAAAACGTCCAGGAGTTTGAACAGCGGTTACAGTAGCCAATCTGTTACTTTTTTTATGATGTTTTAATAAAGAATCTATTTGAATATTTGAGACACCATCACCATATGTAAAGCAGAAAGTTTCATTATTTAAATATTTTTTTATTCTTAATAATCGTCCGCCTGTCATACTATTTTCACCAGTATCAACAAGAGTAACCTTCCATGGTTCTGAGTTCTTTTGATGGACAGCTACAGAATCATTTGCCATATCAAACGTTACATCACTCAAATGTAAGGAATAATTGGCAAAAAAATCCTTTATTTGATTCCCTTTATAACCACAACAAATTACAAAGTCATTTATCCCATAATGACTATATATTTTTAAAATGTGCCACAAAATAGGTCTACCTCCAATCTCAACCAATGGTTTCGGTTTGATATGGGTTTCCTCACTTAAACGGCTTCCTAAACCGCCTGCCAGAATTACTGCTTTCATAAAAAACTATTTTTGTATCTAAAATTAAAAAAAAGCGGAGTTGGTTATAAATTCTACCATTTTGTAATTTCTAATCTAAAAAAAATTTATAAAACATTCTTGATTTCAAGAATTATCATCATTATTAGTAAATAAATCACAGTATTCTCTATATTGATTAACGCCAAATTTACTTTCTGAAAATTTAATAGAATTTTTAACCCAATAATCATAATTTTTAGAATAATCGATTATTAAATTTCTTAGTTGAGTTTCAATATTAAGATCATAATTTAATAATTGTATCTCTGGATTAGGGCACATTTCTAGGAGAGAGCCATTTTTTGGTCCGATTATTGGTTTACCCATAAATTGAGCCTCAATAAGAGCATTGGGACAACATGCAAAATCCTCAACACATAAAAAAGTAAAACATTTTTTTAAATATGATTTATATGTATGACTTTTTACATAACCGAAAAATTTCATCAAAGGAAATTGTGCCTTTATTTCGTTATTACAATTTCCAAAAACATAAATTTTTATTCCTAATTTATTAAACACTTTATATGCAATTTCAAGGAGCTTACTTTTATGAATATAGCCTTTAGAGATTGTTACAAATCTCTCTTTAGGCATAGAGTATCTAATATCTAAATCAATCTTTTTAAACAATATTTCGCTCATACCAATTGGATTCAAGATGACTTTAAAACTTTTTTTATAAAAATTTTCAATAAGATAGAATTGCTTCCTTGTAAAGTTCGATTGATAAATAATTTTATTTGCAAAAGAATATGCAGTAAGAACTTTTAATTCAAAAAATATAGCTTTTAAAAATTTAATAATAGATTTTCTTCCACTCCTTTTAAATTTTACTGAGCTAAAAAAGCTAAATCTCCTGCCATCTAATCTATAAAATATTCTCTTATTAAACAAAATACTTAAAACTAAATCTTTTATTCTATAATTTTCACCAATAAGTAATACACTATCACTTAAAAATACGTCGTTTGTATATTCACAAATATTTAAATAATTAAAAGAATCTATCAGATTTTTTGTAAAAGAATTTGGACCACCCTTTATTGCGTTTGATGAAATAAATACATAATGTTTAATTTTATTTTTCATAAATTTTAAAATTTATAATATAATTTTTGATAACTATTAGATAACTCTTCAAGAAAGTATATTATTAGCTTATTAATAAGTCAAAATATGAATGAAAGGCTATTTATTATATTTATTGCAAATACTGTAAATAATTATGCTTCAAGAGGGTGGATTTTTAAACATTTCAATGATTCGATAAGTAATAAATATGATATTAAAATATTCGATTGCGAGCCAACAAATGATAAAGGGATTCCCTTAGAAATATTTGTAAAAAAACAGAAATGCAACTATAAAACAATATATTTAATTTCAACAAATACTGATAAGCAAAATGATAAGGTTAATTGGAAAATCATAAAAAAATACATTGATAAACTTATAATTTTTCCAATAGACGCTATAAGTGTTTTAAGTAAGTTCAAAAATACAATATTAAAAGAAGCAGATTTAGTATGGTGCCCACACATACAAAAATTAGAAGAGATAGAAAACTTCAACAAGCCCGTTATTTACTTACCATATGCATCGAATTTTCCCAAAATAATTACTCCTTTTGAAAAAAGATCTGATTCGCTTTTTTTTCAAGGTAATTCTCATGGATTAAGAAAATCGCTGGTGGGAAGTTTAGTAAACAAAACAAAAATAAATGTTGTAGTCCAAGGAAATGGTTGGGAAGTAAACGAAAAAGATAAAAATATAAAATCAAACTCTATAAAGGAAAGTTTGAATTATTATTTAAGTGGTAATCTTAAAGATATTTTTAATAAATTAATAAAAAATAGTTTTTCAAATAAGTATTTACTAAGAAGCGTTCTTAATTATCCAAATAGATTGATAAAAGAAAGAGTTATTTTAAAAAATAATAATCTTAAAGTATTAAATCAAAATAATCAGAAAAATATTGATGATTTTAAATATACACTTGGAATAAATTTCTTGTTTTCAAATCAGAATTATTTTTCTTACAGACTTAGAGATTTTGAAGCGCCTTCATTTGGATCATGCCATTTCACTCAAAGTGATCCAAATCTTGAGAAAATATTTTTGCCTGAAACTTCAATGATTTATTACAGGGATTCGAATGATTTAATAGAACTAATTAATTATTATTTAGTTAGCTCAGATGGCAGAAAAAAATCCATGGAGATAGCAAAGAATGCTAGAAAAATTGCAAAAAATAATACTTGGATCTCTAGGTTAGATAAAATTAAAGATTTTTTTGAAGAATAGTTCTAAAACTAATAATATCAATTATGCGTGGACATTTATAAATTCACAATAAGGCAATTAACATGAATTTTGGTAATTTGGTAATCCAATAACTTTTCTAATAACTCGCATTTAATTAGCTTTATATTTTGATTTAGAACATTCATAAAAAGATGATTGACTGACAAATTTAATATCATTTGAATTTTTTATTCCATTAAAGAGAAAAACAGCAGAAATATTTGCTCCCCCTTATTTAAATAAGCTGAATATATATGAAAAAATTAGAATTCAATAATTAATTTAGATAAGGCAAAAAGAAATTACCTTTACCCCAAAAACCTTCTCTTAAAA
>MDTG01137783.1_pt1 | contig 11092 bp, 9 predicted proteins | sample 811421 | NCBI WGS metagenome assembly MDTG01 (sample SAMN05326645, study PRJNA326480) | marine metagenome | isolation source: seawater | place: Pacific Ocean: South East | collected 2011
ACCTATGCCGGATGGATTACCCTCTGAGCGTGAAGGGGCGAAGCGCGTTCAACAGGTCCCTGTGCGCAGCCACGTCATGCACCCTCAGCACGCCGACGCTACGGAGGCATGCCAAGGCGGCCAACCCAAGGGTCCCCGGCAGTCTGTCTGCGGCGTCCACACGGCCGGTCAGGTGGCCGACCACCGATTTGCGTGACACGCCCCAGAGCACGCTCCACCGGCCTCCATCGCTGAGGTCCGCCCCATGCTCCAACAAGGCGAGGTTGTGGTGTTGCTCTTTTCCGAATCCAATGCCGGGATCCAGGCAGATGAGCTTCTCGGGATGGCCGCGGTCCACGAGGGCCTTGGCCGTGGTGAACAAGGCACCGTGCACGTCATCGACCACGTTCTCGTAATGGACGTCGTGTTGCATGGTCTTCGGTGTGCCCTGCATGTGCATGATGCATACTGCAGCCCCTGATCGGAGCACCACGTCCATCATTGCGGGGTCTCGAAGTCCACTGACGTCATTGACCAAATCAGCACCCGCTTCAAGGGCGGCTTGAGCGACAATGGCATGGCGCGTATCGATCGACACCAAGCCCTTGGGATGGGCTGCTTTGAGGCCCTGAATGACTGGAATCACGCGAGCACACTCCTCATCCAAGCCCACGGTATCTGCGCCGGGGCGCGTGGATTCACCGCCAACGTCCACCCATGTGGCGCCGTCCTCGAACATCGCGATACCCCGTTCGATGGCTTGTTGTCCAGTTACGCGCGATTCAGGGTGGAAGGAATCCGGTGTTATGTTGAGGATGCCCATCACCTGAGGCAAGCCATCTGCATTGGGGCGGATGGCGCGTGACAACGCGTCTCGGCGAAGACCGTCGCCCTGAAGGTCGGAGGGCACGCCCTCCCCATTCCGAGAGTCTTCATAAGGAGGCAGGGGGAAGCGTTCCCATGGTCGAGGTCGACGCTCCAACGGAAGAGACCTCACAGGTTCTTCCCGATCAGGAGAACATCGACCTCGCCGATCGCCTCATGGAACGTTTCGCACCTGAGGGGGGTCAAGGGCTCAACGCCATGCTGTCGAACCGGGCGAAATCCGGCGCCATGGTCGTGGCGGGTCTCGGTTTTTTCATCTGGATCAGCGTGTTCTTTAACCTCGATTCGAGCGCCGCCACCGACGACACCATCCTCCTCAATTTTCCCTTCCACACCATTGCCATCGTGGTGGCCCTGCTGAGTTTCCTTGCAGCCATTTTCTCTGAACTCGGAAGCGAGCGCGGTCGAGCAGCCCCCAGCATGATGGCGGGCCCGATGCAGTTCTTTGCCATCATTTACGTGATTGAGCCGTTGGCAACCGGGGCCATGTCAGACGCCATCACCGTGGAAGAAGGGCTGTGGCGGACGGTGCGTTTGGCGGTCATTTTTGCCGGTGCGTATTACGGAGCACGCCTCATCATGGAGGCGTACTTCTTGGTCTGGCTCCGGACCTTCTGCGACACCTTTGGTTTCGTTCCTGGGGCGGTTCAATCCAGTGTGGCTGCACAGGTCCCTGCAGCACCTGAAGCAGAGATGGTGCTGGAGCTTGAAAGCGTCGCGTGACGCGCCGAGCGCTTGATGAGGGGCGCGTCCTCCGCTGTGGCATGGGTGAGCGGATTGATGTGCTCCGCTTGGGGCACCGCAAAGGGCGCGACCCACGCATCACCACTCACCTCGCTTTGGTGGCCCGCGCCATGGGTGCAGACCGCTTCCTGCTTGGCGGCGACGAAGACGAGAAGATGTTCGAGAACGTTCGTTCCGTCGAGGCCCGCTTCGGGCAGGCGATGGCCTTGGAGTACCTTGCATCTCCCTTGCGTTGGTTGCGGACCTTCGCCAAGAAGGACGCAGGGGACGGGCAACCCGGTACGGTCGTGCACCTGACGATGTACGGCATCCCGCATCGCGAAGCGATTCCCCACATCCGTCGCGACCGGCCGTTAACGGTCGTCGTCGGCGGGGCGAAGGTGCCTCCTGAAGCCTTCAGCCTCGCACATCACAACGTGTCTGTGGGCCAACAACCGCACTCGGAGGTGGCCGCTCTCGCCCTATTTCTTGACGCGTGGACCGAGGGCGCAGGGCTGAACCGGACGTTCGAGCATCCGCAACTTGTGATCCACCCGAGTGCCCGTGGCAAGAAGGTCACCGAAGAAGAGTGAATCCGCGAGGGTTCAGGTTCATTTTTGGCCCCAATCATTATTGAAGTCCGGTCGGGCCAAACGATGATGTCGGGGGGAGGCTCGGACCAACCCCGACTTCCCGACGCGGCAGACGTCTTCACACAGGGCGAAGCCCCCCCTCGAGCCTTTGGCCCAGGGCTGCTGCTGACCGCTGACGGCCAGCGCTACAGCGGGCGGCTCTTCGGTGCACAGGGCATTGGTGAAGGCGAACTTGTCTTCACCACGGGGATGATGGGTTTCCAGGAATCCCTCACAGATCCTTCCTTTGCCGGGCAGGTGCTGACCTTCACCTACCCGCTCATCGGAAATTACGGCGTTCATCCCGGGCGCTCAGAATCAGGACGCGTGTGGCCGCGTGGCGTGGTCGTCCGCCACGCGATGGAGGAGCCTGATCATCGCGATAGCATCGGGACCGTGGACGAGCTCCTTCGTCATCACGGCGTGCCCGGCATCGAAGCCATCGACACCCGGGCCATCACCCGTCACGTCCGTGAACTTGGCACGGTGCTTTGCGTGTTCGGACCTGCATCGGAAGAGAGCGCCATGCAGGCTCGGCTTGATGCCATGACCTCACCAGAATTGGAGGATTTGGTGGCCGAAGTCAGCGTGCGCGAGATCGTTCACCTCAACCCGGGCGCGAAGGACGACCTCGGACGACCTCTCCCGCGCCTTGCGGCATTGGATTGTGGCGTGAAGAACAACATCTTGCGCCACCTCTGCTTGTATTTTGAGGTGCTTTGGTGCCCACCGGAAACCTCCCTCGACGACCTCGTCGCGAAGCATAACATCGACGCGCTGTTCTGCTCAAACGGGCCTGGTGACCCGGCTCATCCCGGGCGTGCCACCGACGCGCGCCGCACGCTGGCTGCTGCGGTGCAGCATGGCCTCCCGGTGATGGGGATCTGCTTGGGTCACCAGCTCATGGGACTCGCCTCCGGCCTTCGAACCTACAAGATGCGTTACGGCCACCGAGGGGCCAACCAACCGGTGCTTGATCTCGTCGAACGCCGCGTGTGGATCACCTCGCAAAACCATGGGTTTGCGGTGGCGGACCCCAACGCAGGGATGCTGGCCGCGCACCCAAGCGGTGCTTGCAGTCCGAAGGCGGAACCGCAGCATGATGCGGAGGTCGTGGTGCGCTACGTGAACGCCAACGACCGCACGGTCGAGGGCTTAGACCTCGTTGGCCGACCGGCGTTTACGGTGCAATTCCACCCCGAAGCGTGTCCGGGTCCCCATGACGCTGGCCCATTGTTCACGCGTTTCCGCAGCATGGTTGATGCTCACCTGCAAGGGGGTGAGGCCTGATGCCACGACGTGAGGACCTCGAGACCATCATGGTCCTTGGAAGCGGCCCGATCAAGATCGGGCAAGCGGCCGAATTCGACTTTTCAGGCTCGCAGGCCGTGCGCGCCCTGCGCGAAGACGGGTACAAGGTGATCCTGGTGAACTCCAACCCTGCGACGATTCAGAACGATCCAGAAATGGCTGATGTTGTCTACATCGAGCCTCTGCTTCCCGATACGGTACGGGCCATCCTCGAGGCAGAGCGACCTGACGCCTTGCTTGCCGGTATGGGCGGACAGACCGCGCTCAACATCGCCAGCGAACTGGCGCACGACGGCTCATTGGAGCGCCTTGGCGTGGAACTGATCGGCAGTGATTTGGACGCCATCGACAAGGCGGAAGACCGTGATTTGTTCAACGAGGTGTGCACGTCAATTGGGCTTCCAATCTGCACCTCAGTGGCCTGCAATACGATGGAAGAGGTGCTGGCTGCGGCTGACTTCCTTGGCAGTTGGCCCCTGCTCATTCGCCCTGCGTTCACCCTTGGTGGCCTTGGAGGCGGCACGGCCCGCGACGTCGGTGAGCTCGTTGAAATCGCCACCCTGGGGCTGCGCAACTCCCGCATCAATCAGGTCCTCATCGAGGAGTCTATTCTCGGCTGGCAGGAACTCGAGTACGAAGTCATGCGTGACGAGGCGGACAACGCCACCATCGTGTGCACGATGGAAAACATCGATCCCATGGGCGTGCATACCGGTGAGTCTGTCGTGGTGGCGCCCTTGCAATCCTTCAGCGACGTGGACCATCAAATCCTCCGCGACCACGCTCTGCGTCTCATTCGGGCGCTTAACATCAAGGGCGGTTGCAACGTTCAGTTCGCCTTCAACCAAGCCACAGGTGAAGTCCGGGTCATCGAGGTCAACCCACGTGTTTCTCGCTCTTCTGCGCTGGCGTCCAAGACCACAGGCTATCCTATCGCTCGGATGGCAGCGAAGATCGCGGTCGGGTACACCCTTGACGAGCTCCCAAACCCAATCACGGGTGAAGGGACCACGGCCGCTTTCGAACCGACCTTGGACTATTGCGTGGTCAAGATACCACGTTGGCCCTTTGACAAATTCAGGACGGCAGACCGCACGCTGGGAACCAGCATGAAATCCACCGGTGAGGTCATGGCCATCGGGCGGTGCTTCGAGGAGGCCTTCCTCAAGGCTTGGGCGTCGTTGGAACAAGGCGTCGCTCATCCGCGCCCGTTGACCCGTGCAGACGAATCTGACGGTGAGGACCAGTTGGAGCGGGCCGAAGAGCCCCTGCCCGAACATACCCTGATCGATTGGCTGACGGTCGCCACAGACCGGCGCATGGGCGCGTTGTTGGAGGCCTTCCGCCGCGGCTGGTCCATCGAGCGCGTCCACGAATTGACGCGCATGACGCGCTGGTTCCTTCACCGCTTCAAACGGCTGGCGGACATGGAAGCGGAAATCACGGCCCAAGGCGTTGCTCCCGAACAGATCAACGCGGAGGATATGCGCCGGTGGAAGGCGCACGGCTTCACGGACGCGCACATTGCCGATGCGCTCGCTGGATTCCCTGCCGCTGGCCCCACGTCCCTCGCCAAGGGGCGCGACGAAGCGGCCGTCATGGCGCGTCGTCACGCCCTCAAGGTGCATCCGGTGTACCGCATGGTTGACTCGTGCGCGGCTGAATTCGCAGCGGCCACGCCGTACTACTACTCCACCTACGAACCGCTTGGACACGACGGTATCGACCTGCTCCCCGGTCTTGAGGACCGCACCAAGGAACGGGTTGTGACCATCGGGTCAGGTCCGATTCGTATCGGCCAAGGCATCGAATTCGACTACGGTTGCGTGCACGCGGTGAACGCCATACGTGCCGCAGGCAAGGATGCGGTTCTCATCAACAACAACCCAGAAACGGTGTCCACGGATTTCGACACCTCCGATCGGCTCTACTTCGAGCCGCTCATCCTCGAACACGTCGCTGAGGTGCTGCTCAGGGAACAAGCGCATGGCATTCTGCTGCAATTTGGTGGACAGACCGCCATCAATCTCGCCCTCCCCCTCGAGACCCGTCGGCCCTTGCTTGCGGCGTCAGGCGCCAACGTGGGCACCCTTGGGACCTCGTGCGATGCCATCGATGAGGCGAGCGATCGCGAACGTTTCGAGGCCTTCGCTAAGCGGGTGGGCCTGCGCATGCCGCGCGGCGCTACGGGGACCACGTCTGATGACGTTCGGCGTGCGGTGGAATCCATCGGCTTCCCGGTGTTGATTCGCCCCTCCTATGTGCTGGGTGGTCGGGGCATGGAAATCCTCAGCAACCAAACTCAACTCGACGCATACCTCGCCGAGGCCTTCTTCGCGCCTGACCGTCCACTTCTGGTGGACGAGTACCTTGGCCATGCGACCGAACTTGACGTCGACGCGGCCTGCGATGGCGAAGATGTGCTGGTCGGTGCGGTCATGGAACATCTGGAAGAGGCAGGTATCCATTCCGGTGATTCAACGTGCTTCATCCCCACCCAGAACGTCTCGGAAGAAATCCTCGTGCAGGTTGAAGAACAAACCCGCATCATCGGCCTCGGGCTTGGCATTGTGGGTTGCTACAACATCCAATTCGCCATTCAAGACGAAACGCTGTACGTGTTGGAAGTCAATCCACGCTCTTCGAGGACTGTTCCCTTTGTGGCCAAGTCCTCCGGTCTTCCTCTCGCCAGAATCGCGGCCAACGTGACCATCGGGCAGCCTCTTGCTCAACAGGAGATTCCGAAGCGCGTCACGGGGCACGTCTGCGTCAAGGCTCCCGTCTTTCCCTTCATCAAGCTTCGAGGCCTCGATCCAGCGCCGGGACCTGAGATGAAGAGCACCGGTGAGGTGTTTGGCTCGGATGAGGACCCTGCAATGGCCTACCTCAAAGCCCGTTTGGCCACGGAAGTTCCCGTCGCCAACGGTGGCGGTGTGTACCTGACCGTGCGTGACGAGGACAAGGCCGATATCGTCGATCTTGCCAGGGACCTTGTCGATCTTGGCTACGAGCTCTACGCCACACCAGGAACAGCCGACGGCATCCGTGGTGCAGGTCTCGCCGTCACGACCGTCTACCGAATTGCAGAACCCCAACATCCCGATGCTTTGGACATCATGCGCGAGGGTCGCGTGCAGTTCATCGTCAACATCCCGACCGTCAGCGGCGGCGCGGTTCGCGACGGGAACATGATGCGCAGGCTTGCGGTCGAACTCAACATCCCCTTCGTGACCACCCTGCGAGGAGCAGTCATGGAAGTGGCCGCCATGTCGGTGCTTGCCAAGGGCGATCCTCGGCCCCGCCGGTTGGAAGTGCATTACTGAGTTCAGGTGCAACGTCAGTATGCTTCGTGATGCTCATAAATCGTGAGCAACATCGTGCGACATGGCCGGCGTGTATTGTCCGACATGTGAGTCGGTGGTGTCCGCTTCTGCGGCGTACTGTCTGGCGTGTGGTCACGACCTTACGGTTCAGGGTCCAATCACTTCCACAGGCCACGACCTCAACCAACTCAAGGAGGTCGTCCGTCTTCGAGATGACCTCTCGATGGCTGAAAAATTTGACCTGATCGCGAAGGTGGAGGAAGGTGCAAACCCGATTCTGCTCGGCATTGCTGCACCTGCAGATGCTCCCGCGGAAGGGGAGGATGATGCGGCGGGTGAGGAGGTTGCAGAGCAGGTTCACACCCTCGAACCTCCCGCCGGTGGCTGGGGTCAATCGTCTGCCGTGCGTGCGGCCGCCGAAGTGGTGTCACGCTCCTCGAGGGCGATGAGCATGGTGGAATCTGGCACCATCGACCGAGATTCAGATGCCTTCCACACCGCCATGGATCGTGGGTTCGAAGCCGGCCGGCACCTGCACGCTGTGGCTTGCGGCGCCCACGAGGGAGCAGATCCTGAGGCCATGCAGGACGTCACGCAGTTGACACCCCCTAAGCGCAGCTTCTGCCCCAAGTGCGGTTCGGACATCAACAGTTTCACCACACACCAATGGACGAAGTGGCGTGGAACGGCCGATGGCGTTCTGCTGCTGGAACTCGAGGCCGCCATGGAAGCGGCGCTTGTGGAACTCGCGGCCCATTATGAGGACCGTTTAGGAGGAACTTCTTCGAAGGGACCGGAGGTTGACATGAATGCCTTGCGCGCCGAAATCGAGGCTGAAATTCGCGCTGAGATGAAGGCAGATGTGGGCTCTGATTCCTCCGAACCTTCCGAAGCCGCAGTTGATTCAGCCGATGCTGAGGAGGCCAAGGCCACCTCTGCCCCCGCCAAAGCCAAAGGCAAGAGCAAGGCGGCCGCCAAGCCGAAGAAGGCTGGAGGCGGCATGTTCGGAGCAAAGCGGCCGAAAATGACGTACGACGGTCCAGAAGGCGGTAAAGCCGAGTGGTTCCTTGAAAATGCACTGGTGACGGTCTACGACCCCCACGGGACAGGAAAGACGCTCAAGCCTAAGACCATCCTTGCACGGTCTTCGGAAGGAAACGTCCGCGTTGCGGACGTGATTCACGCGTACGCCAGCGGTGGCCGGGACAAGGTGCGGGACTTGGCGTGGACCAGTCCGCAGGCCGAGTACCTCATCGAGGCTTTCGATGCCTGTTGATCATGCGCCGCGCATGAGCCGAAGCACGCGGTTTGGCTCCATCGCAGCCAAAAGCGGCGCAAGTTTTGGAGCGACGTCCACCCCGAGAAGGAGTTCGTAGGTCAGCCTGTATGCCTCACGGAGCGGAACTTCAACCTCTCGGGCAGCATCCGGGACGTTCGCCGAGAGGTTGGCCTCGTTCCAACCGCTTTCTTGGCTGGCCTCGAAATTACGAATCAGGGCCTGGCGGAGCTTTTCTTCTTCCTCGGTAAGGTTGGTGAGTCGCTCCGCGTTTGGCTCCTCACGGATGCCAACGCGCATTTCGTCAGGGAAGTGACGGCTGCTGATCCAGTGACGCATGCGATTCAGGCGCGCGTTGAACTCGGTGCGATCGACGCCCTGGTTGGGAATCATGGCCCACACGTCGTCGTCGTTGGAGCGAATCTGGGCCAACATGGCGAGGTGACGGAAGGTGACGCCCACGGCACCTGGGCGCTGGTCCCGCTCCTCCACGGAAGACAGCCTCGTGGCGGAGATGTCGTCTTCAATGGCGACGCGCTTTCTTCGGCTGAGTCCCTCCTCCTCCAGTTTGGCTTCAAGGTCATGACGGAGCAGACGTTCGTAGGCGTCGGCGAGGTTCACCAAGCCCATTCCGGTGTCGAATTCGATGGCCTTGGCGGGCTTGGTGGAGGCGATAAGGTAGCGAAGGATTTCGGGCGGTACGAGGTTCAGTGCCTCGATGGGTCCGACCGTGGTGCCGCTTGAGGAGGACATGGCTCCCTGGCCACGCAGGCTGATCCATTCGTAGGTCAGCCCCTCTGGAGGCTTGGAGCCAAAGAGCCGGCAAAGTTCAGCCCCGGTGTCGTATGACCCCCCCGTGGTGCCGTGGTCCTTGCCAAAAGCTTCGCATGTGACGTCGAGCCAGCACCACTTCGCCGGCCAATCCAACCGCCAAGGCAACTTTCCTTCCCCTGCGGTGTAGTCGCAAGAGCCTGTACGGCCGTCTTCTGCACGCCAGTAGACGTGCGTGTCGTCAAAGCCCGTGACCGCAAGTCCATCCATGCAACCGCGTTCGTCGACCGGTGAGAAGGGCCACCAGTCTGCTGCAAGTTCCCGGCCGGAGATGTCTTCGATGATCTCACGGACCCGCTCACGCTGGTTCAGTGCCGTCCTGACGTGTTCCACGAATCGCCCCTCGGCGTAGGCTTGATGGTTATAGACCAAGCGAGGGCGGACGCCTAGCATGTCCAGCGCCTCCAAGAAGGGTGCGAGGAAGTGGTCCGCATAGGACGTACCAGCCTCGAGGGCGGCGAGGTCAGGTTTCCCGTCGGCATCTGGAGGTGGGATGCGGAAGAGCTGGATGCCAATGTACTCCGCGTAGGTTTCATCCAGGAAAGTGTAGACCTTCCGCAGCGGGTCCGCGCTGTCGATGATGAAGCACAATTCGGCCGTGCCGCCCGCGCGTCGGACACCCCGGGCAATCATTTCGCCCGTGAGCATCTCTCGAAGATGGCCAATGTGGAATTCACCGCTTGGCGTTATGCCCGTGTTGACCAGGTGATCCGGCCGCTGCTCGACGAGGCGCGCCCCAATGACGTCGGACCAGTGGACCACGTGTTCACCTCAGACGGGAACGGCTCGAATGATGCCGCGGAGAGGGACGTCGTCGATCTCGTTCCGCATGGTTTTGTTGACCAGCACGACAGCCAGCACGGGCGTGCCGCCCGCCTCACGCACGGCTTCGATGGTTCTCGACATGGTGAGGCCAGAGGACAGGACATCATCGATGATGGCCACGCGCTTGCCCGAGACGCGGCCGTACTTGTCGGACAGGGCACCTTGCCCCGGGCCTCCTTCGATGTTGCGCAGGATGGCCACCTCGGCGCCGAGGTTCTTGGCCGTCTCCTGAGCGAAGACGATGCCGTTGATGGAAATGCCAACCACGGTGTCGATTGGGTCGTGGCCCGTCTCTTCGGCGGTCACGTCGGCCATGATGTCGCCGATGGCCTCGATGCGCTCGGGCTTGACACCGATTGTGCGCCAGCCGATGCGTACGTCGGTGGGCGCGTCTCGGCTTTGGCTGCCGGCCAGCAACCAAGACACGGTGTCTTGCGAAAGTGAGAGTTCGTCCGCGATTTGCTGGGAGTTCAGACCTTCGGTTCGAAGGCGGGTGGCGATTTCCCTGAGTTCCTCGATGCTCATCGTCATGGGGCTCGCTTCCTCCTGCTCCTCTTGCGCCATGAACCCTTCCTCAGGAAGCGCCCCGTCATGGACAGATTGAAAATGGGGGCAGCGGAGCCGTAAGCATGAGCGATTTCGAGTACGAAGGCTTGCTCGACCGAGCCCGGGAGAACATTCCCGAAGACATCTCGAACCGTCGCCGATGGCGTTTGCCCGAACCACAAATCCTCATTGAGGGAAGCAACACGTTGTTTCAGAACTTCAACGCCGTCGTGGCGATGATGGACCGTGATGACAATCACGTGTACCACTTCATCCAGAATGAACTGGGTACATCTGCATCGCGGGACGGACCACGTGTCCGCTTCAAGGGACGCATTCCTCCCAAGCGCATTCGCCGCACCATCGTGAATTACGTGAACACGTACATCAAGTGCAATCAATGCGGCGCTCCTGACACCCATTTCATCAAGGAAGACCGCACAACGCTGCTGAAGTGTCAGGCGTGCGGAGCAACCCGTCCGGTCAAACTTTGATCAGGGCAGGAATCGCGTGGTCGCATCGGTCGACGGTTTCTCGACCTTGGGCAACCGTTCTGCGTATCCCGCCTTCACGAAACCGATGATCACTTCGACCTCTGCATCGATTCCGAGGACGCTGTATGTTTCTGGATGACGCGTGAGGGCGCTCGTGGACCATTTTGCCGCAACGCCATCACCCCACAAAGACAGCACCATGTTATGCAGTGCACAGACGCTCGCCGCGTAGTCCTCCTTTTCCCGAAAAGCATCTTCTGGACTCAA
>MDTG01138922.1_pt1 | contig 11092 bp, 9 predicted proteins | sample 811421 | NCBI WGS metagenome assembly MDTG01 (sample SAMN05326645, study PRJNA326480) | marine metagenome | isolation source: seawater | place: Pacific Ocean: South East | collected 2011
ACAAAACTTATGGGTGAAGGATTAGTAAAATCTTATAATCAAATTGACAAAAATCTAAAATATATAATTTTTCGTTTTTTTAATACTTATGGAAAGAACCAGGTTGCTCAATTTGTTTTACCAAGATTTATTAATGCAGCAAAAAAAAATGAACCACTAATAATTAATGGTAAGGGTAATCAAGTAAGAGGCTATTGTAATTCAAAAGATGTAGCCAAAGGAATAGAGAAAGGATTTTCAAAAAGAATATTTAACGAGACTATAAACTTAGGCAACTCTAAAGAGCTGATAACATTAAATCAACTTGCGAAACTTGTTATAAAAGAATCTAAAAGTTTAAGTAAAATCAAATTTGATAAAAATTTTAGAGATACTGATAGAGAGTCATCAAGAGAAATCTTCAGAAGATTTTGTAGTACAAAAAAAGCAGCAAAACTTTTAAATTTTAAACCAAAAATAAATTTAAAATTGGGTATAAATGAGTTAATAAAATTAGATATTAGAGATTTTTGGCCAAAATAAAATGAAAATAGGAAATAAAAAAATAAGCAGTAATTCAAAACCTCTTTTAATTGCAGAAATCGGTATAAATCACAATGGTGATTTAGATTTAGCAAAAAAGATGTCGATATCAGCAATAGAAAATGGTGCAGATATAATTAAATTCCAAACACACCTAGTAGAAGATGAAATGTTAAATTTACAAGAAAAGCAAAAAGCATCACATGTGCAAGGATCATTATTCCAAATATTAAAACAATGCTCTTTAAATTTAAAAGCTCATCTTGAATTAAAAAAACTATGTGAAAGTAAAAACAAAATTTTTATGTCTACACCATTTTCTGTTCAAGCTGTTGAGTTATTAAACAAAATAGGTGTTAAAGCATTTAAAATAGGTTCGGGTGAAACTAATAATTATCATTTTGTGGAGCATATATTAAAAAAAAAAAAGACAACTTTAATTTCAACAGGCACATCAAGCTGGCAAGATTGTAAAAAATTTAGTGTGCGTTTCAAAAATTACAAAAAACAAATAATATTACTTCATTGTGTTTCTAACTACCCAACTAGATTAAGGGATGCAAATGTCAAGGTAATACAAAGAATTAAAAACGAACTAGGATACACACCTGGATTTTCAGATCATTCAAGAGATAATTTTTCTTCAATTGCCTCAATTGTTGCAGGAGCCAAAGTTATAGAAAGGCACTTTACAATTTCAAGATCGTTGCCAGGTATAGACCAATCATCATCTTTAGAGCCTCATGAATTTAAGGATTTAAAAATCAATTTAGATAAAATTTTTCAAACACTTGGATCAAGCAAAAATGTAAATATGGAAGCTTCGAGAGTTATTAAAGGTTTTTCTCAAAGTGTTGTAACGATAAGAAATATAAAAAAAGGAGACAAACTAATTGCAGGTAGAAATATCTGGTACAAAAGACCAGGAACTGGCATTAATTGTAATAAACTATTTGAAATAAATGGTTTACTGGCCAGAAAGAATTTAAAAAAGAATCAGCTCGTAAAAATTTCAGATTTTAAAAAGTGAAAAATATATTAGCTATTTTTCGTAAATATAATTATTACGGATCAGTTAATAATTCTCTAGATTTTCTTTTAAATCTTGATGACAAAAAATTTAAGATAACCATAATTTTTTTAAAAAGAAAAGCAGACCACAAGAGCTCGAAATATATAAATTTATTATACAAAAAAAAAATAAATTTTTTCTTTTTAGATGAGCTTCCTTTTTTAAGCTATAACTTTATTCAAAAGTTACCAAATTTTTTAAGAGAGTATTTTATAAAAAAAAAATGGAGCAAATTTTTTAAAAAAAAATATTTTTTCGATTATTATTATCTAAATGATCATTTAACAGATTTTCAATACGTAATAAATAAAATTGAAATAAAAAAAACTATATTTCATATTCACTATAGTAAAAACCTTTTTAATTTTAATAAAGAAATTATTAATACTTATAAACAAGCTAAATTAAATTTAGTAAATAATGAAACATTAAAAGAAGATTTAATTAAATTGGGTATAGATGAAAATAAGATATGCGAGCTAAAAATCGCAATAGATCATTCAAGATGGTCTTTTGATAAAGATATGGCTCAAAAATTTAGAATAACACATAATATTAAAAAAAATAAATTAATACTAGCTGGCTCTGGCAGTATTTCTAGCAGGAAAGGAACTGATTTATTTTATGAAATTTTTGAACTTTTAAAGAAAAATAATTTAAATAATGACTTAGAATTTTTCTGGCTCGGCGATCTATCTAATGCAAAAGTAGATAAATCACAAAATGAAATTCAAAATAAAACAACTTATTCAAGTTTCTCAATCTCATTAAAAGAAAAAATGATAAATAATAATATTAAGATAATAGAAGCATCACAAAACCCATTTTATTTTTTCAATATGATTGATATTTTATTAATTCCATCAAGAAAGGAGGTTGGCCCTCTAACTATGCTAGAAAGTATGAGTTTAGAAAAAGTAGTTATTTCTTATCATGGTTGCGGAATGGCTTCTCAGGCGCTTAATGGGCAAGCCGGTATTTTATTAGAAAAAAATAAACCATCATTATATTTTAATGAGATTAAAAAATTTTTAAAAAACAAAAATAAATATGATGAAATCAAAAAAAATGCAAAAAAAAAAGTTATTGAAGAATTTTCAATAATTAATCAAGTCAAAAAAGTTGAAAAATTAATATAAGCAATATTAGTTTCCAAGAAGATCAAATTTATTTAATTTATTTTTGTTGCGAAGTAATTTTCTTGATAAGTACAAGTCAAAATTAGTATCTAAATCAATAGATAAAGATTGTTTCATTAAATAATATAAACTTTTTTTACTTCCAAAAAATTTTTTATATCTTTTAAGAAATTTTACTTTCGCCATATATATAGCTCCATTAATTATTAAAACTTTATTTTTATTATTTAGAAAATATTTACTACTTAACTCACTTTTTGGATTATTAAAAACAACTTGTTTGTTTTTATATGTAGGACTAAAAACACTTACTATTGAGTCTAAATTTTTTTTTGTGAATATTTTATAAGCCTTCTCAATATCAAAATTTTGCCTAAAGGGACTAGTAGTTTGAAGAAGAATAATGTTATCAAAGTAAATTTGATCTTTCTCTAGCTTTTTTAATAAATTTAAAACAACATCTATACTTTTTGATTTATCACTAGATAGATTTTTAGGTCTAAGATTAAAATTAATTGAATATTTTTCTGCAAACTTGGAGTAATATTTATCATCACTATCAAGATATATAGTTTTGTTAATTTTTAGTTTTTTTGCATTTTTGATTGTAATTTCGAACAATCTTTCTTTGCCAAGATAAATTTTATTTTTATTTTTTATTCTTTTCGATTTCTTTCTACATGGAATTATAACTAAGTTATTTAACATTTAAAAAATATAATATAGAGATATGTACATGAGTAGTTTTAAAAATTTAAAAAAATTAATATATTTTATCTACTATAATAAACTAAACAAGACTAAAACTGTTTCTGTAAGCTCTATAATTAAATTTTCGAAAATAAACTTATTAGAAGTAGTTGATAAAGCTGGAGGTCTAACTTTTCAAGAGCTTGTTTCAATTTTGGGAATTTGCTCAATTTTTCCTTCTGGAAAAGTGTTAGAAATTGGATCATTTAGGGGACGGACTGCGTTAAATATTATATATAATTTTCCAAATATAAAATTATATACTTTTGATTTACCGGAAAATTTTACTGATCAAAAAAATCTTAAATATAAATTAATTGAAAGTGATAAATTTCAAGCATTTCACAAAGAAAAAAATGAATTGAAAATAAAATATAATGATTTTTTTTCAAAAATTAATTCAATAGAAGGAGACTCAGCCACTTACGATTTTTCAAATTTTGATAATTTTTTTGATATTATAATTATCGATGGATCTCATAAATATGAAAACGTGGTTATTGACTCTGAGAATGCAATCAAAATGATAAAAAAAGATGGCTTTATAATTTGGCATGACTACTCTAAAGACCACATAGACGTTTTAAGAGCAATTAAATTTATAAAAAAAAAATACTCAATTACTATAAATAGGATAAAACATACTAAATTTGCTTACTATCAAAAATAAAATTATACACAATATGAATTTTGTCGATAATAAATTTAGAGTTCCTAGGATCTGGTCCAATCAAGAATTGAAAAAATTTTCTGAACATTTTCACGGAGATGTTATTAATGTTTCTGGATGGAAAGATTTTGATAAAGTAAACTCATTTTATAAAGAGTATTTTATTAATTGTAGAAATTATTTCGTCTCTAATTGGTCATTTAGTGAAAGAGGACAAGAAAATAAGTTGTTGGATAAGGAGTACTTGATTGATCTAGAGTCAGAATTAAGTAAAGATTTAATTGGAAAATTTGAGGTAGTTTTCAATCACACCACTCTAGAGCATATATTTGATATTTTTCAATCTTTTAAAAATTTATGTGCATTATCAAATGATTTGGTAATTCTTGTAGTGCCATTTCTTCAAGAACAGCATACAAACCATGATTTTAAAGATTATTGGAGATTTACTCCTCAAGTAATTGAAAAATTATTTAAAAAAAATAATTTTCATTTAGCTTATATTAATGCAAATGATCAAGACAATTCTTCGATATATATCTTTGCAGTAGCCTGTAGAGACAAATCAAAAAATTTTGACTGGATTAAAAAAATGAAAGATAACAAAATAGAATTTTTAAACAATTTTTTAATCGGAAAAAAAATTATTAAAAATAATTTATTCAAAAAATTGTATTTTAAATTTAAAGGTTAATTTTGATTTTTTTTAAAAATAGTGAATTTAATACAGAAATATTAAAAATTATTAATTCTTATAAAATTGATGAATTATCTTTTTCAATTACTTTTGAAAATAAAAAAGACTCTTGTTTTGCACTTTTATTTGCAATATTTTTGAGTGATTTAACATTAAATTCTGAATTAATATTTAAGGATAAAAAAAAACTTTATGATAAGGTAATTGATAATTTTTTAAGATTTACAAAAAATAAAGACATATTTGAAAAATCTTACTTGCAGTTATTAACCTTAACTTTGAGCGCACTATATATTATTGATAGTGAAAATATTAACTTTAAAGAAAAGTTCATTAAAGATGTTGAATCAAATAAAATTAAAGTATTTGATTATTTAAATAATTTTAAATGTTTAAAAGGAAAGCCTTCTTCAGGAAATTACGCTATGTTTTTAGCGATAGTGTTAATTTATTTGGATAGATTTTTAGGAACAGATAAAAAAAAAGAGATTGATTATTGGGTAAAATTACATTTACAAAATGTTAATATCAATGGCTTATGGGGCGATGATAAAAATTTTTATGCGTACTTTCAAAATGGTTACCATCAGTATGAAATATTTAAATATTTGAGACTAAATGAAGTGCCCATTAAAAAAGCTACTGAGGCTGTCTCTAAATTATTGAATAAATATGGGGGTTTTGCTCCTTATCCAGGAGGTGGGGCATGTTATGATTATGATGCTATTTTTTTTCTAACTTACACAACAAATAATACTTTTTTAAAAAAAAATTATACTTCAATTTTAAAAAACTTTAGGCTAAATTTTTTCCCAAATTTAGGATTTTCAGAAAATATTTATTGTAGACCTTTAAATTTTAAAAATTTTTATAAAGTCATAATAAACCCTTTTGAAAATTTAGATGAAAGATTTCCTGAAAAATTAATATCTAGTGTTTCAATTTTAAGACATAAAAATAAAGTAATTAAAAATCAGTTTTCAGAGAATCCATATGAATGGAATAAGCCAAACTTATTTGCTACGTGGTTTAGAATAATGTCTATAGCTAGAATAGAAAAAAATCTGGGATTAAATAATAATTGGAAGTTTATAAATTTTCCAGGTATTGGATTTTAAATGAATTTTTATATACCTATCGAAATAAAAAATCGAGATTACCTATCAAGACTTTTAATAGCTTACTATGCTTTAGATAAAGGTTATCAAGTATATTTAGGTTCGAAAAGTAAAATTGATACTTTTGTGAAAACTTCTGAGCCTGGGATTTACTTGGGCTTAGTAACAACTAAAACATATTCTAAATTTTATGAAAACCTTAAAAAGAGAAATTTTAAGATTTTCGTTTCTGATGAAGAAGGACTAATTACTTTTGATGATAAAATGTACCTCGATTTAAAAGTTTCAAAAGAGTCTCTTGAAAATATTGAGATTTTGTTTACTTGGGGACATGAGCATAAAGAAATAATATCAAAAAAATTTCCTCAGTTTTCTCCCAAAATAATAAGCACAGGCACGCCCAGATTTGACTTATTTAATAAGATGTTAAGAGATATATTTAATGCAAAGGTTGAAAAAATCCAAAATAAATTTGGTGAATTCACTTTAATATGTGGAAGTTTTTCATTTGTTAATCATTTTACAAAAAATTTAAATTATTTAGAAGTTTTAAAAAATCAAAAAGTAATTAAAGATAATAAAGATGAAAGAAGATTTTTAAAATATTGTAAATATAATAAACAAAGTTTTGAAAATTTTATTTATTTGACAAAAAATTTATCAAAAAGCCATCCAAATCATAATTTTATTTTTAGACCCCACCCCGCAGAAAATAAGGATATCTATAAAGAAAAATTTCAGAATTATAAAAATATTTTTGTTGAGGACAAACATACATTAATAGAGTGGATAATGGCATCCAAATGTATTGTTCATTCATACTGCACATCATCAATTGAAGCATTTCTGGTTGATAAAGCTAGATTTGGTTTAAAAGAAAATTTTGATCCTGAAGTACATAAAACTATTCCATATGAGTTTTCTAATATATCTGAAAATGTATCTGATTTAATTAAGACAATTTCTGAATTTATTGAAAATAAAAAAAAATTCAACAATATAGAATTTAAAGTCTCAGATAATTTTAAAAAGTATGTATCAAATACAAGTAATGAGATGTCATCAGATAGGATTGTAAATAAGATACATGATCTATTTCCACCATATTTACAGAGTAGTTCATTTACTTTTAACCACCTTAAGTACAGATTTTTAAATGTTATTAGAGATTTAAAAAGTTTAATTTATATTTATAATGATAGTTATAGAAAACATAAAATCTATCTCAAACATAAAATTGGATATATTTATTTAGAAGAAATAAAAAAAGACTTGAATTTTTTAAATAAAAAAAAATTACCATTAAGAGTCAAAAAAATCGATAAAAATATTTTTTTCCTAAAAAGAATATAAAATGAAAAATAAATTTAAAAAAATTTATGATAACCTTCAGTTTGTTATAAAAGAAAATTTTAAATTTTCTTTAATAATATTATTTTTGACAATTATTTCCAGTTTTACTGAATTACTTGGTATAACTATGGTTTTTCCTCTTATCCAATCAATACTGAATAGTGGTGATAATATAATTTTTTCAAATTATTTAATATTTTTTGACAATTATGAACCAAAAGACAAAATTAAAATTATACTAAGTATTTTTGTAATCATTATAATAATAAAAAACCTAATCAGAATTTTTAGATCATTTTTAACCTTAGAGTACGAATATCAAATTATAAACCAATTTCAATCGAGGATATCTAAAAGAATGATATCTAATGATTATAAAAGTTTTACAACAATTAACAATAACCAGTTATTCAACTTATTGAATAAGGAGATTAAGACTTCCATAAGGTCTGTAAGAACATTTTTTAATTTACTAAGTGATATAATATTTTTTATTTTTACTTTAATTTTTGGATTAATTGTTTTGGAAAATAATCTTATTATTACTATCCTTTTAATTTTTTTGATCTCAATTCCCTTGGCTTATCTATTGGTAAAATTTTCTTATAGAAATAGCACCTTACGATTAAAATATTCTGATTTACTTGCTAAGGAATTTCGAGGTTTATTAGATGGTTTGAAAATTATAAAGATATTTAAATTATCTAATATCTTTATGAGTAAGCTGAATGACACTCTTTTAAAAAACTTAAAAATTCATCGTAATTTTAGTTTTATATCAGAAAATATAAGAACTTTTTTTGAAATGGTCTTAGTAATAATAGTTTTTTTTGTAATATTGTTTTATTTTGGACAAGAAACCAAAAATAATCCTAATTTTTCTTTTGCCCTTTTCACTACTCTTTTTCTAATTTTATTTAAAATTATCACTTCCTCAATTCAATCTTTAAGACACTGTATGTATTTGATTAATCAATCCTCAAGCTTAGGTAGGTTAATTGATATTTACAATCAGATATCTCAGGATTTAGATGGATATAAATTGAAAAAAAAAATGAATTTAAAAAATAATTTAGATGAAAAGATTGAATTTAAGAATTTGACTTTTAATTATGACGAAAAAAGTCCAATTTTTAATGAAGTAAACTTAGAAATAAAAAGTTCTGATAGAGTTTTTATAAATGGAATTTCAGGGTCAGGAAAGAGTACTTTAGTAGAATTGTTGGCAGGATTGAATATTCCTATTTCAGGTCAAATATTGATTGACCAGACAGACCTATCCAATATGAATATGGATAATTGGTTAAGCTCTATAGGATTTGTTGGGCAAAAAAATTTTCTTTTTAATAAATCGATAAAAAAAAATATTTATGATGGAGATTTGAATGCGACTGAATTATCATATAGAAAGGCAATTGAAACTTCACAAACATTAGACTTTCTAGAGAAATATAATTTATCCGAAAACGATATTATAAATCAAAACCAGGATAATTTATCTGGAGGCCAACTTAAAAGAATTTCTATTGCAAGAGCATTAATTAAAAACCCGCAAATTTTAATTTTAGATGAGGCCACTAATGAATTTGACGAATTATTAGAAGAAAAAATTATTAATGAAATAATAAAGAATTATAGCGGTATTACAATAATATTCATTAGCCATAATTTAAAAATAAAAAAGTTCTGTAACAGGCATTTCATTATAAATGACAACAAAATTTTAGAACAAAAATTATGAAAATTTATTATTTAACTGGATCACAGATTCCTTCTATGAACGCTAATACTATAAATGTTCTATCCATGTGCTTTGCATTATCTAAATATTCAAAAAATTTAGAATTTTTTTTTTCGTCAAAACAAGGAACCAATAAAAAAAATATTAAAAATATATTTGGCATTTCACTTAATGAAAAAATAAATCTAAATTTTGTTAATTTCGATAAATATCATGAAATATTAATTTTCTTTAAAAGTTTAAAAAGTTTTATTAGAGATTTGTTTTTCTCTAAAATTCCAGACATTATTATTTGTCGGAATATTTATGGAGCCTTTTTTTACTCCTTTTTTTTGAAAAAAATTACATATGAAACACATACAATAGAGCAAATTTCAATGAGAAAATTTTTACAAAAAAAAATTTTGAATAAAAAAAATGTTCTGACTGTTGTCATAACTCAAGCCTTAAAAAATAAATTAATTAGTAATTATAAACTCAACAATAATAGAATAATTATTTTACCGGATGCATCATTTAGTAATTTAAAAAAAAATAATTTCAAAAACTACTATTCTAAAAATATATTTAAAATTGGATATTTTGGACACTTATATAAGGGAAGGGGTATAGATTTAATAATAAATTTAGCTAAAAAACTATATCGATATAAATTTTATGTTGTTGGAGGAGACACTGATAGTATTTTAAATATTAAAAAAAAATCATTACCATCAAATTTAATTGTTTTAGGACATCAGAACTTTAAAAAGGCAAAAGATATCATGGCTAATATGGATTTACTATTATGCCCGTATCAAAAAAAAGTTTTTCTAAAAGATCAAAAAACTAGCACGTCCTCTATAATGTCTCCTCTTAAAATCTTTGAATATATGTCAACTAAAAAACCAATAATATGCTCTAATTTGAATGTTTTGAGAGAGGTGTTAAGACATAACGTAAACTGTTACCTAGCAAATCCTTCGAATATATCTGAATGGATCAAACTTATAGAAAAAATAAATAAGGATAAAAGATTATCAAATACTTTATCAATTAAAGCATATTTATCTTTTAAACATAAATATACATGGGATATAAGAGTTAAAAAATTATTAATCAATCTCTAATGTTAAGTGATTTTAAAATTACTGTTATTGGCCTTGGGTATGTTGGATTACCATTGGCACTAGAATTTGGAAAAAAAATACCAACTTCAGGTTATGATATTGATAAAAATAGAATCAAGGATTTAAAGAGATCTATTGATAGAAATAATGAGTTTACCTCAAATGATTTTAAAAATTCAAAGAAGATTAATTTTTATTCAAATTTTGATAAAATAATTAATTCAAATATTTATATTGTTACAGTTCCTACACCTATAAAAAAAAATAATAAACCAGATTTATCTTTAGTACTAAAGGCATGTAATATTATAGCAAAAAAAATAAAAAAAAATGATATCGTTGTTTTTGAATCAACAGTCTATCCAGGTGCTACAGAGGAAGTATTTATCCCATCTATTGAAAAATTATCTGGTTTAAAAGGTGGTAAAGATTTTTTCTATGGATATTCACCTGAAAGAATAAACCCAGGTGATAAAGAAAAAAAAATTTCTAATATACTTAAAATTGTTTCAGGTTCAGACGCTAAGACTACAAATAAATTAAAACATTTATATGGATCCATAGTTAAAGCAGGTATTTATACCGCAGAAAATATAAAAATAGCAGAGGCAGCTAAAGTTATAGAAAACACCCAAAGAGATTTGAACATTGCATTAATGAATGAGCTTTCAATTATTTTTTATAAAGCTAATATCGATTTTAGTAAGGTTCTTGAAGCTGCAAAAACAAAATGGAATTTTGCACCCTACACGCCAGGCCTTGTAGGTGGACATTGCATAGGTGTAGATCCATATTACTTGGCTCACTTTGCTGAAGCCAATAATTTCCACCCAGATGTGATTCTGTCTGGACGACGGACAAATGAAGGAATGGCGGTTTATATATTCCATCAGGTTTTAAAATCTTGCCTAAAGAATGGAC
>MDTG01409445.1_pt1 | contig 11092 bp, 9 predicted proteins | sample 811421 | NCBI WGS metagenome assembly MDTG01 (sample SAMN05326645, study PRJNA326480) | marine metagenome | isolation source: seawater | place: Pacific Ocean: South East | collected 2011
ACTGTTAATTCATAATGTAATGGTATAATTTCACCAATTTCTTTGTGTTTAATTAAATCTAATTTCTTATATTCATTTTCTTTTAATGATTTCATTATTTCTTTGCCTACAGTTTCAGGATCTTCACATAACACATCATATTCAGAGATATTTTTTGCTTTATTTGCCTCATCCGCATTCATATGCTTTGAATAAAGGAAACTAGAATAACCACCAAAAAATACAACTTTGTTTTTAATTAATAAATCACGTAATAAGGTATTCAATTCGCTGGTAGGATGATTATCTTCATCTGAGAAAATATCGGGTTTACAATTTTTTGTTTTTAAAGGATAGTTTTTATTCAACAAAGAAAGACGTTTATACACCTTTTCCCAACGACTTACATCTCCTAAAGGTCTAGATAATTCTAAATAAGCAGCCATGCGAAGATAGTTAGGAGGAGCATATTGTATTCCATCTATTTTTAATGCTTCTTTACTAACCTTAGCAAAGATTTCTGGGTGTAAATAAGTAATATCAGCAATAGGAATATAGTTTACGAATACTTTAAATGTACCATAATGCATTCCTGACTTTGCTTCAACTTCTTTGTAGCCTTCTTTGTGATATATATCTGCTAATTCTTTTGCATGTTTAATTGGGTTATCTGAGAAAAAATCATAATCAGGTATTTCTGTTTCTTTATTGTAAAATTGTTGACTTTCTGGCAAAATATTATTAATGGCTGTTCCTCCATAACATACTAATTTCTTCTTTTTTATAAAATTAACAACAATATCCAACATTTTTTGAACTGATTCATTATTTACTTTTTCTATGTTTTGCTTTTTCTCTGTTTCATCTACTGCATGTCTTAATATTGTTAATTCACATTCCTCAAAAGTCATTTTTGAATCACATAACTTATTTTTAAATTTATCTTTCATATATCCTATATTCTATATTTACATTTTAATAAAATTGATATTCAGCCAAATTAATTTACCCGTTTATTTTAACTAAATTAATGTGCACAGGTCTTGGATTCTGTCAATTATATTTAGAGCAATGTTTTCTAATTATCTGTTGTCCTATTTTAGGGTTCAGTTTGTTTTGTGAAGAATGTTGCAAGTCTTATTGTGGTTGTTGTTGTTGTATTCCAGTACCTAATAAACTAATTGTAAAACCAGAAGCTGAAAATTAAGTTAAACTTGAAAATAACTTAAGAATATTTATTGTAGAAAAGTACAAACAAATGGAAAAACAACTTTTTGAATTAATTCAAAAAGATGACATTGAAGAATTTAAGAAAATTATTGAAAATGGATTTAATGTCAATAAAACAATTAAAGTAAATTCAAAGTTTGAATTAAATAATGATTATAATGTTAATAGATATATAAATTGTAAAGACATAACTATCTACAAAACGGAATACACGCAAAGTGTAATAAATACAAAAATTGTGTTTAATGACATGCATATGTCTTTATTACACTTTGCGTGTGGTGTATCTATAGGTGAAAAGTCGTCAAATAATTATTGGAAATGTAAACCACCTATTAAAATTATAAAATATCTTATTGAAAAAGGGGCTAATGTGAATAAATTAGATAGTAATGGCTGTTCATCTTTGCATTATGCGTGTCTATGGTATTTTGAATTATGTAATGATGAGAATAAAGATAGTATTGTAAAATTACTTGTAGAAAACGGTGCAGATGTTAACATGAGAAATAATTCTAATTATACGCCTTTATTACTAATTGCTAGAAACTGTCAAACTAGATATGCATACAGTATTGACAGTTTAATAGAATATTTAATTGAAAATGGAGCTAAAATTAAAGTAAATAAAAAATCAGATTTAAACATATTGCCTGTATTGTATCGTAATTTAATGGATACTTATGAGAAATATGTAAATAAATATAGTTATGATATGGATATTGAAGATGAGTATGAAGAACTAGTAGATGAAGTAGATAACAAGTACGAAGATTTACCTCCAACTCCAGAATATGTTACAGAATTAATAAAATATTTAATTGATAATGGAGCAAAAGTGAATTCACGAGATGAACATGGTAAAACAATATTACATTATGCGGTGTTATTTGGAACTCTAGAACATGTTGAATTATTAATAAATAGTGGTGCTGATTTTAGAATAAAGAGTGATGAACAGCAAAATAGTACACCTTTTCATAGTGTAATGTTTAGTAGACGAATATATTTAATTAAATATTTTACGCAAGTTGCGGTTAAAGTAAATAATTTAACAAAATATGATTTACATGTATTACAAAGTTTAATGTCAAAAATAAATGATACTTCTATCAAGAAAAAAAATAATCTTGATGTAAAACATGAAATTGCAGGTATATTAATAAGAAAAGGATTTAATGGAAGTAAATATCCAGAACATACCATCATTGGAAAAGAATATAAACTTTACCAGGAAGAAATAAAGAGTACCAAGGAAATAATATCAGAGGTTTGCCAAAAAAAAACAATTCCTTCAGAAATTCAAAATAATATATTACCTTATTTAGTAAAAGAAACTATACATGAAGTTAATTTTTTATTTAATAAAAAACAGAATTTAGATTCAAAGAAAAATGTTGATATTGATACAAAATTACTAATTGATAAACTTTATAATCCTCCTCTTCTTTTGTTTCACGAATCTCAAAGGTATAAACAATACTTTCGAGACGATAATGAAAATTCGAATAATGACGGCTATTCTCATTTTTCAAGTAGAATAAATGCTCCAGTATTTATAATAGATTATAACGATTAAATACTGTGAACACCGAGATGGTCTCAACGAGGGCGATAACTCCATGCCCAGAGAAGAGATTCGATCCATTCTGTCGATGGGTTAAATCCAGAATCAAAATAAAACTCACTCTCAATAAATTGTATCTTTTGCATTATTTTTATTTTTTTACTTATAATTGGAGTGATAATATTATATCGTTCATCATTTTTATGTATTATATTTACATACTTTCCATCTTTATATTTTATTCTTCCGTCATATGATAATATTATATGTATTAATTCTTCTGGAACTTCTGTAAGTTTCATTACAATTATAAATTATATTGTTTTTATTATATAATTTATATTAATTTAAAAATTGATTTTAAAAAAAAACCTATGAATAAAAGATATGAATCAAAAAATAAATCAAAATAATATGAATCAACATAATATGAATCAACAAAACACAAATAGATTTAAATATAGCGATTTTATATCAATATATCCAGCAAAACCAATCAAAATGGTTGCAAGTAATGATAGTATATCGTCATCTGACACTTTTGCAAGCAGTGCAAAAAGTGAAGATAGTTTAATGGAAATTTGGGAAAGAAAAAGAATATCAGACGAAAAACATGAAGACTCTATTCCTTTAAGAGAAACAACTAAAACAAAACGAATTCGTGAAACGATAGTTGATAGTAAATCACCTAGTATTAAAGATGCACTTACTATTTTACAAAACACAGAAAAAATAGTAAATAATATTGGATTAAACATAGATGAAATTCCTAAGGTTACTAAGAAATAACTTTTTTATTTCTTTTGTTCTGTATCAATCCTTTCAAAATAAGTAATTGCAGAGGCTAATGGAACAATTCCTCCTTTATTGTCATTAAAGAAATCCTCACATTTCTCTAATTCCTTATCTTGCTCGTCATATTTATAGGCTACAATTTGTATACCATAACTTAAAATCATTTTTTGTATTTTAGGATTTTGCGTATTTTTACTAATTGGTAATACTAGTTTTGATGCTTCTGTTGTAGTAGTTACGTTATCATCTTTAATCATGACGGGATTTGATGGTTGATTTTCAACTTGTGATAAAGTTAATTTATTTAATACTTGACTTCCACTTTCTAAATGAGTATAATTAGATATATCATAGCAATTTACATCTTGTGCTTTACATTTAGCAAAATCTTTGTAATCACGGTGAACCGTTTTGTCTATGACAATTACAATCTTGTTTAACATTTCACTTACTTTCGTTTCTTCGTTTACTTCGCCTTCCATTAATTTTGGCTTTAAAATAGAATCAATTAATTTAGAAACTTCATTATAACATTCCGTTTTTTTTGTTTTAATGCGTAAATGCAAAAATAAAGGGTCATTTTTATTAGGAGATGTTCCTGAAAAGGCGTTGCCAATTATTGAAGTGAACGCTTCTTCTAAAGGAATATGATTATCTGTGTCAAATAATACAAATTTAGGGTCTGTTGATTTTGCTACAACCGGCATAAAATTATTTTTATGTTTAATGTAAAATACTTCGAAATCCAAAAAACGACATCCTCTTGATAATACATGACGTATCATATCTTTACTTACATAATTACCACTACAAGCACTATTATAAGAAGCTTTTATGCAATATTCTTTTAATGGTAAATCTGCATATTTTTTTCCAATACTTTGGATATTACCAACTGATGCTAAATTTTTATTATTTTCTATAGATTTCACTTCACTATCAGACCCAGTAAAACCTTCTTGTGTATTTTCTAAAGATACTATTTTTGCTTTATTTTTCATATATAAATTACATAAAATCATTGAAAATAGAATAAAAATAATAAGGTAGAGTAAAATATTCAAATAATTCATACTATATATTGTATATATAAACAAATATAATAAAATTATATATTATAATATACAATAAAACATGGCAGGAGGTTTACTAAATATTGTTTCCACCGGTAATAATAATTTATTTTTAACTGGAAATCCAGTAAAAAGTTTTTTTAAAGTAACATATGCAAAATATACCAATTTTGGATTACAAAAATTTCGTATAGATTATAATGGTTTAAGAGAATTAAGACCTTCAGAAGATTCTATTTTTACATTTAAAATGCCGAGATATGCAGAATTGTTAATGGATACTTACATAGTTGTTACTATACCTGATATATGGAGTCCAATACATTCACCAATTACAGAAACAAGTGATCGTTGGGCACCTTATGAATTTAAATGGATTGAAAATCTTGGAACACATATGATTAAAGAAATTACAATCAATTGCGGAGGTTTAATGTTACAAAGATATACAGGAGAATACTTACATGCTATGATGGAAAGAGATTTTTCAGAGGAAAAGAAAAAACTATTTTACACCATGATTGGACATGTTCCAGAATTTACCGACCCAGCGTATGCGCAAGATAGAAATAATGCTTATCCTAATGCGATGTATACTGAAAGTACAACTGGTGCGGAACCATCAATTCGAGGCAGAAATTTATATATACCAATTAATACTTGGTTCACACTAAACAGTTCTTGTGCTTTTCCTTTAGTTGCATTACAATATAACGAATTATCTATAACTGTTACAATGAGGCCTATTCAAGATTTGTTTCAAGTAAGAGATGTATTTGATTATTCATATGGCTTCCCATATGTCAGACCAGATTTTAATGAAACTAGATTTCAAATGTATCGATTCTTGCAAACACCTCCTTCTGGATATGTGTTTCCAGAAGATTATGAAAATAAAGTAAATACATGGAATGCTGATGTTCATTTAATTTCTACTTACTGCTTTTTATCAAAAGAGGAAACCCAAAAATTTGCATCACAAGACCAAGTATACTTAGTTAAAGATATATTCGAACATAAATATGAAAATATAACTGGAACTAAAAAATTAAAGGTAGAGACAAATGGCATGATTTCAAGTTGGATGTGGTATTTGCAAAGAAATGATGTAAATTTACGAAACGAGTGGAGTAATTATACAAATTGGCCCTATAATAATGTACCTGGAAATGTTACTTTAGCAGATATTACACCTATAGCAGGAACAGAAGCAACATTAGAATATGGTCCAGGTTTACACCCAACTTCAAAACAAAATACAGGTATAACTATTACTGGTGATTATAAGCCTGATAATCATAAACCAATATTAGAATCGATGGCTATTTTATTAAATGGTGAATATAGAGAAAATCTAATGGTAAGTGGAGTATACAATTATATTGAAAAATATGTACGTACGCCTGGTAATGCAAAAGAAGGAATATATTGTTATAATTTTTGTCTGAATACAAGCCCATTTACATATCAACCATCAGGAGCAATTAATATGAGCAAGTTTAAAAATATTGAAATAGAATTAGTAACATATATTCCAAATGTAGACCCATTAAATTCAAATTATAATGTAATTTGTAGTGAAGACGGAGACTTAATTGGTATTAAGAAGTCAAACTGGCGTTTATATGAATATAATTATAATTTAACTTTATTTGAAGAAAGACAAAATGTGTTATCATTTATTGGAGGAAATTGTGGAATGATGCATGCTCGTTAGTTATGTTAATCTAATAAATATATTATACTATTAATATATAATAATATATTTATGATAGATTGGTTAGATAAATTACAAAAACAATTTAGTGGTTTTGATGAAAAAGAAAATTTTCAGGTTATAAATATGAATCATAAATTAAAATCCATACAAAAACGAAAACATAAAAATAATTTTAAAAATATAGAATCGTTCTCTGTTTTGAAAAATGAAAATACACTTAAAAAACAAAAGAAAAAGAATGTCAAAAAAAAGAAACTCGAACCATTTGATAAAATGTCTAGCATATTTACAAACGATACAGAGAACTTATCAAATAAAAAAGAGACTGTTGAGAATTTTGTATTTGATATTAATTCATCGGACAATGAAAATACAGCAGAAGAAGATGAAGAAGAAACTGATAATGTAATTCGAAATAAAGATGATATTGATTTAAATGATAAAAGTAATACAAAAACGTGGGAGGGACAGGGTAAAGATGACCCAAATGCTGACCCTATGAGCCTTGAAAAAGTTAAAAAGCAATTAAGGGATGGTATAAATGAGACATATGATTACATTTTTTCTTTTCAGAGAAACCTTGCTGATGTAATTACAGATACACTATCTAACAACAATGCAAATGAACAAGACCGAGAACTTATACGAGATTTTTTATCGTCTATAATCTCTGCATTTATTAGTATTCCAATAACATATAATTGGTTTTTTATACAGTATTATAGTATTGATCATTCAGAGTTGAAGATTCCTCATGTAACAATGGACGGATTAAAAAAACTAGCAAAAGAAGACGATAATATGTGGTTATTTATGTATTTTTTTGAATTTGCAATGTGGATACCTACAAATCTAGATTACTATTTAACAGATGTTATTCCTAACTTTACAATGGAATATTTTGATGGTAAACTAAATTTTATACTCGTATTTTTTTCTGTTTATTACTTTGTAAAAAATCATACAGAAACATTGAAAAATGTATTTATCGACTTATTATCGGAAAATAGTGAAAATGGTATTTTAACCTTTTTATTTACATTGATCATTTTAGTATATTTGAAAAAAATACCACCGTCAGATCCATTTGAAATATTGTACGCTTTTATGAATCCATTCACTTTTTTTATAAATGTAATAATACGTTTTATTATAACACTTCTTATTGCTGTACCAGTAGGAGCTCTTTTATCAGTGATTTATTTATACACATATACAATTGGTTCTATTCCTTTATTCTCAAGATACAACTATTTGAGAACTATAGAAGAAATCAACTTATATATTAAAGACAAAAAATCTACATTTGAAATAAGAACCTGTGAAGATGAGACATTTTTTCAGCGTATGATTAAATCATTTATGCGATTATTAGGGCTATTCCAAGATTATCTATTACCAATTATCTTGTTTTATATTTTAATAAACTATACAAATAAAATCCGCAATAGGTTATCTAATGTAGAGGGAATGTTTGGTAACTTCAAATTATCGTTTGTACTAATGAATATTGTTTTGATTGTATCATTGGGTAGTTTATTATATCCGGCTTTTTCTGAAAAATTCTCTTATTTTATTCGTTCAGAAAACAAATAAAAGGTTCAAATGTATTAAATAAAATGTTATATTAAGTAATAATGGGAAAAAAGAAGTCTTCAAACACGCAACCATTGGTTTCTGTATGCACGCCAACTTTTAATAGAAGGCCGTTCATAAAAACAATGTTTGAATGTTTTCGTAATCAAAATTATCCAAAAAATCGTATTGAATGGATAATTGTAGATGATGGAACAGATAAAATAAAAGACTTAATTGAAGAAGCAGATATACCTCAAATCAGATATTTTGAACTTGAAGAAAAAATGTTGTTAGGCAAAAAACGAAATTATATGCACGATAAATGTAAAGGTTCAATTATTGTTTATATGGATGATGATGATTATTATCCTCCAGACAGAATAGCTCATGCTGTAGAAAAACTACAAAATAATAAAAAAGCATTATGCGCTGGTAGTAGCGAAATTTATGTTTATTTTAAAACTATGAAAAAGATGATGCAATGTGGTCCTTATGGAGAATCACACGCGACTGCTGGCACATTTGCATTTAAAAAAGAGTTACTTAATCAGACACGTTATAATGATACAGCTGCTTTAGCAGAAGAAAAAGCATTTTTAAAAGATTATACTATACCATTTGTTCAACTTGACCCTTTAAAAACCATATTAGTTTTTTCTCATGAACATAATACTTATGATAAACGCAAAATGTTTGAAACTTCACATCCCGATTTTTTCAAAGAATCCACAAAAACTGTAGAAAGTTTTATCAAATATGATGATGAAAAACCAATTAAAAAATTTTTTATGAAAGATATTGATAATTTGCTTAATAATTACGAGCCAGGATTACCAAATATGAAACCTGACGTTTTAAATCAAATAAAAGAATTAGAAAAAGAGCGTGAAGGAATGAAACAAAAATTACAACAAGATAAAAATAATAGTACTATTATGATGAATAAACCAGGAGAACCTCCAAAACAACTATCAAATCAAGAAGTTGTTCAATTAATACAACAACAACAACAAACAATACAACAAATGACTACAGATAGAGGAAATATTCAAAATAATATGATTTCTATGCAAAATCAAATAATACAATTATCAATGCAATTAAAACAATTAGAAGAAGATAATAAAAAATTAAAATTAGAATTAGAAAATAAAAATGGCAGTGAGACTATTATAATTGATATAAATGAAAACAATAAAAATTGATTAAAATATATAAATACAGATTCGTTATAAGTTTTATAAAGTATTATAACGAATTATCATGTCAGATTGGCCAGAATTTGCAAAATGTATTAATTGTCAAAAAGAGAAAAGAATGAAATATTTAACTGAATGCAGTCATTGTAATCAAGATGTATGTAATTCAACTACATGCTGTACCGAATTTCCTTGTGCAAACAAAGAAAATATAATCATATGTCAAGTTTGTCAAGATAAAATAGAACAAAAATTTATACTAGTAATAGATTCTAGTAAACTGCAACTTTTAAAAGGTAAAATTAAAAATAGCACGACTCGAGCAAAAGTAAATTAATGTTAATCTTCTTCTTCATTGACTAAATCCTTTTTTGCGTTTTTATCTAAATATCTATAAAAACGTTTTATGTCTAATTTATTAATATTATAATTCTCAAATAATCCACTTATTTGATTTAATATATCGTTATCATTATTAAAATCTTTTCCTATACATAAACGTATTTCTTGGAAAAGAGAAACAGTATCTTTTTTATCCATATCTAAGTTTTGTGAAAGTTCTTGAATAAAAATACTATTGTTATATTCTGTTGAATATTTTGTTAAAACCTTAGTAAAACGAATTTCACTTAATGGCTTTGTAGAAATATTTGTAAGACTTTCATGATAAATTTTATTATTGTAAAATGTTTTTATCATAGAACTCATTTCATTAAATTGCCATATTTGATTTTGAAATGTAATTCGGTCAATATAATCAGAAAAGCAAATATTTTTTAAAATTTTTATATAAATTGGTAAAGAAACAGAATTCGGTAATTGTTGTAATTTATCTATGACATTTTCATGCCATAGCAAAGCTATAATTGTACGGTCCGTTTCATTTATAAGAGAATTATGTAAAGAAATATCATAATTATTTTCAAACAATTGATTTGTAGTTTCCTTTGAATCTTCATTATAATTTTTTGTTTGAAAAATTGGTATAAATGTTTCTGGAGACCGAAAATCTATATCTTTACTGTTCAGATTAGTTAATACAAAATTTAATTTACGCAAGTCACCTTGAATATATTTAATTATGTCTTCTATGTATGTGTTCGATAATTCTTTAAATTTTGGTATTTCACTATAAATAATGGTTTGGATTTGCTCATTACTAGGAGTTTTTAATTCAAAAATATTACAAACTTTCATAAGTTCCCTCATCTTTTTATCAGTATAATAATTTCCAATACATATAATTGGATTCATTGTTTTTCCCTCTAATTTTTGTTTTTTTGTTTTCTTTTGACGAATTAATTTTATTAACGCATTTATACCACCTTTATCTCCACTATTCATTCCATCTATTTCATCCATAATAATAGCAATTTTTTTTTGTTTCTTTGTCATTAAATCTAAGACATTTCTAGACGAAACATTATTCGAAGTAATAGTATCAATTAAAGACTTATTTCTTATATCACCTGCATCATATTTGATTATATCGAATTCAAGTTCTTTTAATATTTTTGTGATAAAATAAGTTTTTCCTGTACCAGGAGAACCATAAATATATATTCCTTTTTTAAATGATAAATCATTATTTTTTTCATCAAATTGTAATAATAATTGTTTTATTTCGTCCTCTATTTTTTTCCTATTGAATATTTCATTTAAATTATCCATTATTTAATCTAATATAATAAGGTTAACTTTATTATATTATTTGAACGAATTTATTTTCCAAATGAGCTGAAATCGGCTGTACGAGGCATAAAATTAACTGAACCTTTATATGGTAATTGTCCGTTGTAAGAGTAAAAATCTACTTCTGATGGAGAAATCATTTGAGTATTACTATTCATAGCATTTTGTTGAGGGGCTTGTTGCAAAGATTGTTGAGGGGTTTGTTGCAAAGATTGTTGAGGGGTTTGTTGCAAAGATTGTTGAGGGGTTTGTTGCAAAG